>SDBT01002777.1_pt1 | contig 30657 bp, 31 predicted proteins | sample 2277101 | NCBI WGS metagenome assembly SDBT01 (sample SAMN10404973, study PRJNA504765) | marine sediment metagenome | isolation source: marine sediment core GS10_PC15, 103 cmbsf | place: Arctic Ocean: Southern Knipovich Ridge | collected 2010 | reverse complement strand
TCCATAACACAGGTCTCAGTCCATGCCATAATAGGCCCTCTCTTTTTTGAGGACCATTATATCTTAATACTGTTACCCATGTTCTTAGCATAATCTGTTACCTATGTTACCGGTTTGCACCTTACGAAAGCCCCCAGCGATATTGCCGGGGGTGTTTTTGTGTTAGTTCAATCAGTTAGTTCCTCGATCATGTTTTCGATGTCTGAGACCTGATAATATTCACTGTCAACTTCAACAAACTGCTCATCATCAGCAAGATAGTCAGAGACACCGCAACGAAAGCCCACTGGGTCAAGTTCTTTCATCACATACCCAGCGTCCCATTCACAACAACCGACTTTTACAGTGTCATAGCACTGATCGAGCATATTCTCGAATTGCTCTTCGGCGTCAATAGCTTCGCAATGCTCTTTGATAAGGTGCTCAATTACCCAGTCAGTCCCATATTCGACACCGACACCGTCAAGATGCCGCATAAAGTCGTCAGAATGGCAACTGGGGCAAAAGTCACCCTTTACCACTCGATAGCACCCATAGCAGAAATTGTCTGTTACATCGAAAGCAATGGTCTGGAGTTTGTCTTTTAGCTCATCATTCATAAAGACACCCCCAGTCCGGTATTGACATAATCTTCTAACATTGTGGTTTGGTACTTATCCCACGGACGATAGCTTCTTGCTGGTCTGGTTGGTAATCCGCAATTATGACACCATTGCCCACGTCGTCTTGACCATCGAAAGCCAAAATCCTTTAGGCTTTGCCTGATCTCTGCACTGGGTTTTGAATCAAACCTGATCCATACCCACTTGCCCACTACCCGTGCAGGTAGATTCTGGGCTTTGCAGAACTCCAGAACTTCGAGAATTGAGTGATTCGGCTTGCTTTTTGACTTGTTTTCTTGTACTGTTTCCATTGTTCTAAACTCCTTTTCAGTTTAGGACCACGGTCGGGGATGCTTCAACATCGCCCGGCCACTTTTCTTTATGACTTGCCGGTCAAGTCACTTCGTCAATTACTATAACATAATATCGTATAAATGCAAGTAATTCTTGAGAATAAATTGTTACAGTTCCTTTATATCCTTATATACTAAACAGTTATGATTGATATATTTTTTTATTTTTATGTCCTGCGATAGATACGTCTTGACAAATTCCTACGCTTTTTAAGTTTATCACACAGGTAGTTTATGCAGAGTTTACCTGTGCTTTACCATTGCTTTTTGATTCTGATAAAGTCAGATGAAACCAGTAGCAAAGCCGGTGAAAACCTACGGGAAAGCAAAACAAAAGACCACCAGAATAGCCGATATTCGACCATCGCAAGACGAAAAGAAAAGGCGAAAAAGGCCGTTTATGGGGGTGGGGTGAGGGTTTGGTCGGCAAAGGCGAAAAACCATACTATCCCCTCCGGCGCATAAATCGCTTTGACGAATTATGGACCCATCATATCTGAAATAGGATCCATCCCCAAAAGTTATTTAGGACCCGGGGGGGTGTGTTTTGCAATAGGTATGTTGTATGAATAGCCCACTCGCAAAATGTCACCACTTTTTGAACAAAGGACAGCAATTGTCTGGAATTTGAGGTGTATAATAGTCGCATTAATTTTTCACCCTTCATATTTGACGTAAACCATTATGTTATAGTGGTTTAGTATGAATTTAATGGAACACAAAGACATAGAAATTTATCGACATATAGATGCATTTTCGATTTATATCGACACGTCGCTTAGACCGGTTCAGGCTTGCCCGTAAAGTGGCTCTCAGAGTGGTGTTTAGCTCGTAGAATGGATGAACTGTGAGGTATGGGTAGCTGAGGGGCTTTGGAGCGAATGCGGAGGAAAAAAGGAATCTTTTTGAGTTGTGGTTGAATAAGGTCGGTAAAGCTTATGGATATCTTTCCAGAGAATGCCATTTAGGATCATTGTCAGTAACACAACATCCGCCGAGGAATATCTTACCAGCATCCAACTCACGTTTCATCTTTTCGTCATAAGCTGGCAAACCATAAAGAATCCGAGCAATAGTATCAGAACCACAAATAGGGCATTTCTTTGGTTTCTTCTTCATTGTTTCCCAACACGATTATTATATTGGCCTGCTGTTTGTATGTTCTTTTACTCTGTTACTTTGCCGTAGGAGTCCCGCAATGCTTTAGTGAGTAAATCTGCATTTTTCTCTATATCTTTTTTATGTAGCTGTATCTTGTAACGTCCGGTTTTGGTGTAGCCCATCATTTCCAGTCCAGCTTCATCCAGTTGCGACTCAAACTCCTCACTTTTTGGTAACTTAATGTTTAGACGAAGAAACTTCTTTTTAGGGTTGAAATATGCAAAATTGTTTGCCCGGCTGTTTTCCATCAAACCAATGTAGCCTTTATTATAGTTCAGATCAAAATCTTCAGCAAAAGTTTGGATAAGTTTAAGTAGTTCATCTGCTATTGCTATAGTGGCTGGGGCTTTCTTTTCCCAATATTTGCGATCTGTAGGAGGTGGAGGAAGTTCGTTTCTACCAAGTTCTATGCGGTCAAGGATTTTTGTGAAATCAAGTGTAATCTTTTGATCGCACTTTAAGCCTTTCATCTGTATGGCAATAAGTGGTATATGACCATTGAACAGGCTAATAATATTTAAGAATCTGCCAGTAATCTCTTCAGCGATTATAACAGCTATATGGTCATACTGAGGATACCGTTTTCGTTCGATATCCCAGTACTCAATAGTCCTAATAATATGACTCTCATCAACTCTACCTAATTGAACTTCTACTTCATATCTCTGTTCATTGTAACTGTCAAAAAGTAATAAGTCGAGACGACCACCGCTGGGTTGAATTAATTCTTCGTTAAGTAATATTAAATCGCCAAGACCTAAAATAGATGGATCATCTGCAATCCTTTTTTGTACCCATTTCTCATTATATAGGGGATGGTTTTTGAGATTAACCTGTTCAAATTTTCTAAATTCAAGTTCTGACATTATTATTTTCCTTTCCTATTTTATTGGCCAGCCGCCGAGGCCCTTTCTGCTTCTGCGGTTGGTAAACACTACCTATCTACTCAGCACTGCTGCCAGGCCGGTAATAGCTCCAATGACACCTGTGATACCAGTCAAAAATGCGATCCACACCACAAACCTTTCACGTCGCTGCCGCTTTTCCTCATGGATGAATTTCTTTATTTCCCAGATGCCCCTATCTGTCAAATATCTTCTGTTTACATAGGGTGTCTTGTCCCAGAAGTCATCATTACTTTGTTCCGGGAGCGGAACCAACAGCCGATTTGCTATTTGAATAAAACGCTTTGACTTTAGTATGCTGATTTCGTCGAGTATTGGACAAATCTCACTGCCTTCTTCAGTTTGTAAACTTTGGTATTCATCGCCCTTGGCCTTTTCCTTCAGCTTTTTATAGCAGTTTTGAATTTCGTCTGCTTTTTTATTAAGCTTATATAAATGCCAGTGATATTTGATTGCTTGAAACATAGCGGATTTCCCTTCTTTTATTGGCCAGGTGTTGTGGGTATTTTATTGTTAGGTTCTTCAAAATGAGACAGGATCTTTTGCATGACAACTCGTTCTTGAACGGGATATTGCGGAACGAGTGTTCCAGAAGCTGCTTGCCGCATTACCAATCCGACTTTCGTTAAAATATACGCAGCATCCTTTATCCGTTGGAGTTTACCAAGAAGTTCTACACGCACCTGAGCCGCAAATTTCCCTTTCCAAGCATCAGGTTCAATATGTAGCTGAGGCTCAGAGCAAGCCCGAAAAATGCCTATCAACTCATCTCTGTTTATGTTCAAAAGTAATCCGATATCGTTCGATTCAATTCCGTCCAGATCCTGAAATCTCCTTGCCAAGTCACCAAATAAGTTGCGTTCGAGGCACTCGCCTTCAGTACGGTCATCACACAACATTATGAAGCCTCTTTCAAACTCGATCACTTAATACCCCTATTTTGACAGTTCATTTTATCGCCCTACTCATCTTCAAGCAGAGTGTTAAACCATTCTATGTGCCTGCAAAGACCGCCTACACCAGGAAACATCGTAGCTTCATTAATGCCGCAACGGTCAAGTTGATAACGCAGCTCACTAAAGGCAGTTGCAGGAATAACTAATTTAGACAAACGATTACAATACGGTTTATGCTCTTCCATCGGAGTAAAGCCTTCACCATCCTCACTATATCCATGAATAGTGAACAATCCCTGTTGAGCGGTAATCTGAGGTGTAACATGATTTGGCCTATGAATGAGGATGCCCTCCTTAGGGTATGGGCTGGCACCTTCAAAGGCCCACCTATCATTCCTCGGACTAACACGATAGATCCAAACAACACCGTCCTTTGGCTTTCCCCTCAACTTTTTTACTGAGGGTTTCCGAACCGCAAACCATAAACCAGCTAACGGATTCATTGTCCAATCCAGCAACCGGGTCGCCATGCCATTGTGTTGAGCAAAAACAAGTACATCCATGTTATGTTGAAGATTTATCTTAATGTGCGGCAGACTTAGTCTTTTAAAATCACGTACCATCTTATATTCGGTTGGTCTAAGACGTTTGCCAGGTTTAAGCTTAAGGCGGGCGAGTTTAGGCTTCAAAGGCCAATCCTGTTGTTGGCCTCGGAAGAGAATGTTTTCTTTTTTACAGTTTTTTTCCACAAATGAAATGTACTCAGTTAGAGTACTGATTGCTTTAGACTTTACCATGTTCTCACTGTCCTATATTCTTAACATCCTATGCTACGAGCAGGTGGTGGATTGTTGCGGCCATTAGTTTTTCGCTGTCGGTTTTACTCTGTTTTATCTTTTCCTCCAATTCGTCACACAAGACCATTAACTGATCGACCTTGGCAACGATGCGTTTTTGTTCGTTTAATGAACACGCTGGAACTATGTAGTTATTCTTTAAATGAACAATGTATATTGCCGGCTGTGCAGTTGCACTTGAGGTGTATTTTAGACGATCGTTTCCAATTTTCGTTTGGAGGAAATAATACAGGAATTTGTTGCAAAAGTGTTGTGACACTTTGAAAAGGAGTACACTACCCATTAGACAGAAACCGCCTTTATCTGAGATAATTGTCCTGCCAACCCCGCCTCCCCTACTTACAACAAGGATGTCGTTTATATCTGGCCCGCAGCGTGATCGAAACTTATTGGCATTCTTTTTTGAGACATACTTAATGTCCTCAAAGATCAAATATTTTTCCCCTATATGTTTTGCAGATAAAATTGGAATACCTTCATCGCAGTATTTTGGAGTAAGATGTTCGCCATCAGTAATAACCAAGCATGCGTCGGATAATCTCATCCATTCCCAGCCCTCGGGAAGTTTGTAAGGGGTTTCTTCAGGATCTATTGGCGGTAGTGGCTTTTGTTTTTTGATCTTGCCTTGTTTGATTAGTTTTTCTTTTTCGGCTTTGATCTTCTTTAAAAGTTCTGAGGCAGGTTCGTCTTTTGGGTTTTGGGGGACGAGTTTGCCCTGGGTGGCTAACTGTAGGATCGACTGGCGGAGCTTCTTGACGTTTTCGAGATCGTCGTATAGCAGATCAAAGTTGTCACAGATCAGCTTCCAGAACTTGTCGAAGTTTTTGGCAGTTTCAGCGTTTAAGAGATGATCGAGAGCAGAATTATTAAGGACAACCCGGCCATGTGCTGCCTTTTGCTGCTTTGCCTCCAATTCGTCACACAATGCCATCAACTGATCGACCTTGGCTACAATACGTTTTTGTTCAGCAAAAGGAGGGAGAGGAACAAGGCTAATTGACATAGTTCCATCATTAACAGCAGGATATGCCATTCCTTTCATTGCGTTGTTGACATAATCGATAAAATACTGACTCCTAAGATAGTGGTACAAGTATCGGTTTAAGATTCCAGAAAAACAATGTAGAACAAAAAAAGCAGTGCTAACAATAGGTTCAGGGGAAAAGTCTCGGTCAATTACAGCGATGTTTAACAAATATGGGCGAACAGTCGAGTATATAACCGTGCCATTCTCGACTAATTTTCTTGCTCTTGATGGAGCTTCATTGGCTTCAAGTATATTTGGATTCTTAGAAACGACACCCTTCTTGTTGTCGATCGTCGCAACATCGATGTAAGTGAAAGTTTTATCAGGTATTTTCTGTCCCAAATCATGTGCAATTCGACGTAGCCTTATCCACTCCCAACCTCTGGGGAGTTTGTAAGGGATTTCATTCGGATCGATAGGCAGCAGAGGCTTTTGTTTTTTGATCTTTCCTTGTTTGGTTAGTTTTTCTTTTTCAGCTTTGATCTTCTTTAGCAGTTCTGAGGCTGGTTCGTCGTTTGGGTTTTGGGGGACGAGTTTTCCCTGGACGGCTAACTGCAAGATCAGATCACGGAGTTTTTGAATACCGTTGGGTGACTCGGCGAGTTTGGTAAAATTATCGAAAAAGAGTTTCAGGTTTGCCTTCATTTGGTTGTATCTCCCAGCGAAGACATAAGATCGTTCTTTAGATTATCACGGGTTTTGGCCAGATCCTTTATAAGGTTGTTATACTCGGATAGCAGTTCCTTGGGGTCACGGTGGGATTCCTCTTCTACGTTTGGATTCTTGATATCGAGGTTGTAATTACTGTCGATGATCTGCTGGAGTGGTACTTTCCATGCAAATTCAGATTCGGTTCGTTTACCCCACCATTTCTTTTCCGGCTCGAACTCCTCTATGCGCATGGGTTTGGTCTTGTTGTATGACTTTGCTCCCGGCGGATAAGGATGCTCATAGTACCAGATCTCTTTTGTCGGATCGCCCTTGGTAAAGAACAAGAGGTTTGTCTTTATGCTGGTATAGGGACTAAAGACACCATTAGGCAGACGTACTATCGTATGTAAGTTGCAGTCCTGTAGGAGTTTTTCCTTAATTCGGCTCTTTATGCCTTCTCCGAAGAGTGTACCGTCGGGAAGGACTACAGCCGCACGGCCTCCGGGTTTTAAAAGTTTCATAATAAGGACAAGGAATAGATCTGCGGTCTCTCTTGTCTGAAAGCCTTTTGGAAAATTGGATTCGATTCCATCTTCTTCCATGCCGCCGAACGGAGGATTGGTGACTACAACATCTACTCGGTCTGCCGAGGTGTAGCTTCTCAACGGACGAGAGAGGGTATTGTCGTGACGGATATTGATTGGTACATCGATTCCGTGCAGGATCATATTGGTCGTGCAAAGAAGGTGCGGCATGGGTTTCTTTTCAACGCCGAAGATTGATTTTTGTAGTTTCTCTTCCTGCTTTGCTGTCTTAACGTAGTTCTTACGGATATGCTCTATGGAACAGGTCAGGAATCCACCAGTCCCGCAGGCAGGGTCGAGGACTTTTTCGCCGAGCCTGGGATCGACCATATCGACCATGAATTGAGTAACGGCACGGGGGGTGTAGTATTCACCGGCGTTACCGGCACTTTGCAAACCTTTTAATATCTGTTCGTATATTTCGCCGAAGAGATGACGGTCTTTGGCCTTGTTAAAATCGATAGTCTCAGTGATTTTGTTGATCACCTGACGTATCAGCGTTCCTGATTTCATATAGTTATAGGAATCCTCGAAGACAGAGCGGATCAGATAGCCACGGGGATTCGACTGGATATCGGCGGACATGCCTTTGAGCGTTTTGAAAAGGTCGTTATTTACAAATTCAAGCAATTCGTCACCCGTAATACCTTCAGGGTCGGTTGCCCAGTTACGCCACCGCAGTCTTTTGGGAAAGGGAGATTTATACTTGTCGGAGAGGATTTCATATTCCTTTTCTCGATCATCGAATATCTTTAAGAACAGCATCCAGACGAGTTGGCTTATCCGCTGGGCATCGCCATCGACACCGACGTCCTTTCGCATGATGTCCTGGATGGTCTTTATGGTAGCACTAATTGACATACTGATATTTTCCTTCCAACTGATTTACTATGCTGCTGAGTATAGCTGCTCTTCCAGTTCCTTGAGGGCTTTTAGGTATTCGTCTTTGCCACCGAAGAGATTGATTATCTCCAGAGGTGTTCCGAATTTGTTGACAGGCTGGACTTTTAGTACGTTCATGCTCTCGATGTTCTCTATGCCCTCATCTGCATATTTGTCCAGCAAGGCATTTAAGACCGCTCTGGCCTGATCGCCGTACTTAGTGAAGTAGTCACGCTTCTTTACGTTCTCAGCCCGCTCTCGTCGGGTTAAGGGCGGCTGACCAAAGACTACATGGCAGATCATATCGAACGGATCGAGGTCTTTGCCCACTTCCTCGGCGATGGCTTCAAATAGTACGCCCTGATCCTGCAATTCAACAATGACGGCCTTTTTCTGATCGGCCTTATTCCAGGCGTTAAGAAATTCATCGAGTGATGCGTATTCCCGCTGCACCGCCTTTCGGGTGTAGTCTTTCAGGGATTCGGTAATTAGCTTGCCGTCTTTATCGTAATACTGTACCCGCTCGGCAACTACGTTTACTTCCACATCACCGACATAATACTTTACTCTGCGTGTACCGGGTTCGGGATCAGGAAAAGGCCCTAGTTCGGGAGGTTCTGGTTCTGGGCCATCACCTGTAGGATCAGGTTCGGGATCAGGTGGTACGGGGGGATCGTCCGGGCCAGGTTCATATATCTGGACCGGATCACCGTCAAAGGCTGGATCGGCGAATAGTTCGGTAGCCTTTCTAAAATCCATGATGGTAAAGTATAGTTTGCCGTAATCTTCGTGGATACGTGTGCCACGACCGATGATCTGCTTAAACAGGGCTAAGGACTGGATGTTCTGATCGAGGACTATTAGTTTGCAGGTCTGGGCATCAACGCCGGTACTCATCAGCTTTGAGGTTGTGGTAATTACTGGATAGCGGCTCTCAGGGTCGATGAAATTATCAAGTTCACGTTTGCCTTCGTCGCTATCGCCGGTGATTCGCATGATGTATTTCCGATTTACTGCTGCCAGATCGGCATTTTCATTTACCAGGGCCTGACGCATTCGCTCGGCGTGGTCGATGTCTTCACAGAAAATTATCGTTTTGTCGTGGCGGTCGGTGGCCTTTAGGAACTCGGAGACTTTTTTGGCTACAAGTGCTGTCCGCTTCTTTAAGACCATTGTCCTATCGAAATCCTTCTGGTTGTAAATTCGGTCTTCTATGAGGTTGCCGTGATCGTCAAGCTTGCCGTCTTCGGGACGCCAGCCGGTGAGGTCTTTGTCAATACCAATTCGGATGACCTTGTATGGAGCTAAGAAACCGTCTTCAATTCCCTGTTTGAGTGAGTAGAGGTACACCGGTTCTCCGAAGTACTCTATGTTGGATATATCCTTGGTTTCTTTGGGTGTTGCAGTTAGACCTATCTGGGTGGCCGAAGAGAAGTATTCAAGAATCTCCCGCCAGGCGGAGTCTTCGGCTGCACTTCCTCGATGACACTCGTCAATTACAATCAGATCAAAGAAGTCCGGCGAGAACTGTTTGTATATGTTCTTTTCTTCTTCTGAACCAGTGACGGCTTGATAGAGGGAAAGATAGACTTCATAGGATTTGTCCACCTGGCGTTTTTTGATCTTGGTCATCGCTTTGCCAAAGGGTTTGAAATCATTGGTCTTGGTCTGGTCGGCGAGGATATTGCGGTCCACCAGGAATAGGATACGCTTTTTTGCTCTGGCCTTCCATAGACGCCAGATTATCTGAAATGCAACGTATGTCTTGCCAGTGCCAGTAGCCATTACCAGCAGGATACGGTCCTGGCCTTTAGTTATGGCTTCAATTGCCCGGTTGATCGCCACGTGCTGATAATAGCGGGGGATCCGGCCACTGGCATCAGTATAATAGTCCTGAGTGATGATCTGTTTGGAAGGTTCATCAACGGCCTTCCATTGACACCACCTTTGCCAGAGTTCACCGGGAGAAGGGAAACTGTTGAGAGTTAGCTTTCTTTCAACAGTGCCTGACTGTGCGGTTTTGTCATGTTCCATAAAAGCATCGCCGTTGGAACTGTAAACAAAAGGAACGTCCAGCATTTCCGCATATTCGAGGCCCTGCTGCATACCTGCGGACATAGAGTGGTTGTTGTCTTTGGCTTCTATTATGGCTATTGGGATGTTGGGCTTGTAGTAAAGGACATAATCGGCTCGTTTGCGTTGGCCTCTGGTTACGACCTTACCCCTTACGATCACACGCCCATTTGTTAAGTAAACTTCTTCCCTGAACTGCGTAAGGCTATCCCAGCCCGCATTATCCAGTGCGGGAGTAATGTACTTGGTACAAATATCTCTTTCAGATAGTTTTTTCTTTTCTATTTTGTCCACTCTCCTGGCTCCAGTAATGAGGGACATATATGGCCAAAATGATACCAATAACTGCCAAATGCTGCAAGTGGAATCTTGGGCGAGCCTTTTTCTGGCTGTTAGCGAACAGGGAGAGGGGCGGTCGAATCTCTGCAACCTGATATAACCAACACCGTAGCCCAGCATCGTTTTTTTTCACGGGTTTTGATGGGGGGATACGTTCCCACATCTGGTGTGGGGCTTGCGCGGCCTGTCCTTACAGCCCAGTTAGCCACTGACCAGCAAAAATTGCAAAGTCCCCAAAGTTAACAAAGCCATCGTAATTCAGGTCGCCGTGAATTGCCTGTATCGCTCCCTGAGTAACTGTAAGCGTAAAATCACCTGTCTGCCCATCATAGCCTGCTGCCCTGAGATAATACCGCTTTGACGCTTCTGCCTTTAGTATAACCAAAGATACCTTGCCGTAAAAATCATCATTAAAGGCGACTTCTCTTTGTGCTTCATCGAATACCCCAAGAGTTGTATCAAAGTCATTCGATTCCAAGGTAATTGTGTATTCATCCGTTTCAGGACAGTCAAAAGAATACCAAACATCAGCCGTGTCATTATACCCGTTTTTAGTTATATCCATTCCTGTAGCTGAGGTTGTTGTTCCGGTGTTCACATCACCGGCAGTGATAGAGATTGCCCAGTCCATCTCGTCATTAGACACACTTGATTCTTCAAGCTGCCATGCAAGAACCGGATACCCACCCTCAGGTGGCATTGCCCAGATATCGTTTTTACCGTTAGTAATTTCACCCTTAAAATCCCAGAACACTCGCAGATAACTCTCCGGATTATACAATGCTGCAATCGAAGCTCCTATTGCTCCATCATTAATGTTCCTCGCCTGCCCGGAAGTTTCAACATCCCAAAAACAGGCACTACTTGTAGCTAAACTTGTTAATCCAACCAGCCCGCCTACAAAATTGTCATTACCAATAACCGTCCCAGTTGCATAGCAATTCTTGATCATAGAAAATTCATTTTTTCCGACCAGCCCACCAACAGTAGAATCACCATTCACAGAGCAGGTTGCATAACAGTTGCTGATATGGCTGAAACCACTTTGAAATCCAACCAATCCGCCGACATAAGTATTACCAATGACCGTGCCGGTAGCATAGCAAGTGTTTATTGTGCCTTTACTCTGACCGCACAAACCGCCGACATACTGCGAACCGCTTATGTCCACATTTTCTACACCTAAATTTCTTATATGACCACCGTAAGAATAACCGAACAAACCAACAAAATCACTGGCCGATTGAAGAATTTCGATATTACTAATTATATTTCCGTTGCCGTCAAAAACACCGGTGAACATATTACTGTCATTACCGACCGGCGTCATAGCAAATCCTTCCATATCAATATCAGATGTTAGGACAAAATGTTTGTCCCAGTCATTCGAGTCAGCCATAAGTTCCAGCCAGTCAGCAACGTTGTCTATTTCATAGGGTGATATATCATTACCGTCCCCACCGCTATACGTGCCTCCATAAGAGGCAACTGACAAAAATAGAAATATTAAGATCGTTCGGTTAGTCATTACATTTTCCATCGTTCAATCTTCCTAATAACAATTAGCATTTTCAAATATAACTGTCTTTTATTTTACAGACACAATGCAAATTTCAATCAGAAACTATTTAGAGGAAAAACTTACAAAATAAAACAAATATTAACCACCCATCCATAAAGTCATATCGCAACAGATAAACTCAAACATATTTTTTCCTTCTCAACATCACCGCGCCGAGGCCGAGCAGTAATAGTGTGGATGGTTCGGGAACACGTGTAAAAGTCAAGTCGTCAAGGACAACGAAGGAATTTGATACGCGAAAAGCAGAAATGTCCATGGTCTGTCGAACGATACCACGAAAAGCTCCTTGGTTAGCACCTGATGTCGAAATAGGTGCAAGCTCATTAATATTGTATGACTCAAGAACTTCGCCATTAATATTCAAAGCCTCGACGAGGACATCAAGGTCTAAACCGGGTGAATAGTTAATGAAGCCTCCTACAGCATTAACATAGTCATCATTAAATTCAAAAAGCATATAACCACTTTGTCCGAATGGTCCATTTAATCCTACAAATGTTTTTCCTTCTCCCCACCAACCATTAGAGCCTAATCCATATTCTGCGAGTCCAATAACTGACGCCCCATTGGGTGATGTAGTAGTCCAGACTATATCCTCTCCAACTAATTCTCCAATCTGGATGGGACCACTTGTATAAGTTAGTGTTGTGAATTGGCTAAAATCGACTATCTTCAGGGTAGGGTCACTTTGGAACGTATTCGTCACCAGCGCTGCTTGTGAAGTGTGCAAAAATACGATAAAGACTGCCACAATCCAAATCGTCATTCTTCTACTTCTCATCACTCTACCTCCTCAAAAAAAGCCCACAATTTACAGCCGCACCAGATCTGGAAATTCAGGTGTGGCGCCTATAGCCTCCATGCTGCTTGATTTGTTATAAACTACACCCGCTGACAAGCAAGGAAAAAATAAGACAAATTGTTGCCAATAGAGCCATTTAGTCGTAAAATACAGGGTATGAATACGGTGGTTTACAGGCCATTCTTAAAGAGATAAAGGCGTGAACAAGAAACAGAAAATATGCTTATGGATTGGATTGGCGGTTTTAGACTTTATTTGCATACTTGCCTTCATTGCAAGTATGAGGAGGTATGAGTTTATACTTGGAGGACCGTCCGGATATCGTTATGATTGGGCTCCTTCCAGTGTTCTTATTGCTATATTCTTTGTTTTAATGAACACAGGAGTAGTATTTGTTACGTTGAAAGACAAAAATCCAAATGGCAAAACAAACGAACAAGAAACTTGACCGCTTTGCTGAGCGGCGGTTGTTGTTGAGGACGTGAGAAAAACTTTATGGCAATAATCAGTAAATATAATTCGTATAATATCGATGATTTAGTAACTGCTTGGGAATCCGGCTGGCAACATTTAGAGAAATTTACCGACTTGCAAAGCCACCAAAAACTCGAAGGGTCCGGCGATAAATCAAAATCCCCTTTAGATAGGGTTCTGTTAGCTGTTGCAGATGTATTAAATCCTTACGTGGGTGTTGGCAAAAACTTCAAAGTGCCTAAGACCCTTCCTGATTACACTGTGATACTTAATCTCGCTACGTCAAACAACAGGAGACTTTATAGACCTGTTGAATGCAAGAGCCTTTTATGTGGATACCAGCTTAGTTCTTTGGTAAAAGGTGAGACCCTGCGCAAAAGTCTGCAAAAAGTCACGAACGCTTTTCTGTCAAGTGATGATTATGAGCAAGTTTTTTTCAAAATAGCAACCAAAAACAACGTCCAAAAATTCAAAGAACACTGGTCTCAGCAAGATTGTCGATGGGCTAAAGGTGAATATTTTTCCGTTAAGATTGAACCACGCTTAAGAGAAATTATGAATTGGTTGCGACACGGCTTAGACAGTAAAGCAAAGTGTCAAGAAGCTTGGTGGAACTGTCTGTGGTTGTTTATGGAACCTACCATTAAGACAATGCTCGAAATTAAAAAGCGAATCAATGCCGATATTCCGCTTTATCAGGAACAAATGAAGACACTGAATTATTATATCTCACACGGGTATCCTGGCATAGGTGTTCTGGAAGATGATGGCAAGCACAAACTCCATATAATATTAAAACCGCATACTCCTAAAATGATTCTTAATAGCCCTTTTGAAGTGATGTCCGTTATAATCTTAGTTCAACCTGCCTTTGATTTAACCCAGCAACTTCAAAATAAATTTCCTAAGTCACGATTCATAAGACAATGCCGCGCTCCATCCTGTGGGGAATTATTCTATACACAACGCAAGGTTCAGGTTGTTTGTGGAGGTAGCAGGGGGAATAAAAAGACAAAATGCGCCCTTGAATGGCAGCAATACAGGAACTGGCTCCAAATCTTGAGCAAAATACCTGAGCGGGATTGGGATAATTCAAAACGCAAAGAGGAGTTTCTCCGTCGTTCCCGTTAGAATCGTTGGCATACCTTCAAACAAGCATTTCACACAAACAATTAGCGCGTGCGGATAATTAGCGTGTGCGGATTTTCCGCACCAAATGAACTTCCGAACGTTTTTTGAGCTGTCTTGATTTTGTGCTATTTTGTGACCTGAGTAATGACAAAGGTTGTCATTGCAAAGAAAATTTATTTTAAGGAATCAAAAATGACAGACTCAAAAACAACAGAAAAATTAGTCAGTGCGGGCACTATCGCGAAAGAATTTCTTGGAATTTCCAAGAGGAGTTTTTGGCGATTGCGGAGCCAAGGTAAAATCGGGCCCAAAGTAATTAAGGTCGGAGGCAGTTTGAGATGGAAATTATCATCAGTTCTCAGATGGATCGAATGGGATTGTTGTGATGAGGCTGAATTTCAGGCAAGATTGGAGGTTCACAATGATTGACAAAAAAGAGAAGGCCGCTGCGCTAACAACGGCCCCCAGAAAAAACCAACTATGTCAAACATACCAATATCTGGCCGAGCGGTCAAGAGCAGAGTTGAAGGAGCAGATCGGAGTATTGTTGCTGTACCTGCATGGACCTGTGAGTGTGGCCGAAAAGCGGACCGGCTGGCGCATACTCGAATCGAAGCTCAGGCATTACATGAACATCATGGGACAGGAGGTGCGGCTGTGAATAGCAAACGGCAAAAAAGATTCACCGAGTGCGGCAGGAAATGACTGATGACAGGCCAAAGCCCGAAAAATCAAAAAAAAGGTCCATACGGGGTATTTGACGAACTGACTGAGGCTGCTCTTGAACAAGCTATTGAAAAGTGTGTACCTGTTGACGATGAACAGATTGGCTATATCGGTAACGAGCCGGTGTTTTTGTTGTGTCAGTATATGCAGGGGGTAGATATGCCTGAAGGTACAACATTTAATGACTTGAGGCCGTTTGTCAAACGGTGGTATGATTTAGCGAAAGATAAGCTGATAGGCGAAGACGGCGATTGTTTGTCTTTTGGTGAAGTCTGGGGGCAGTTTGTCGAGGCTTGGGAAAAGGTCAAATTTCCAAAAAACAATGCCCTCGAATCTGCCAAGATACGCGCAACGCAGGCAACGTACCAGATACCAGAATTAGACTGGTGCCAAGATGAAAGCATAATTTATCTGGCGAGGGTATGCTATGAGTTGTCACAACCGGACGGGATGCTTTTTCTTTCGGGTTATGATGCCGGGGGAATATTGGGCAAAACCCAAAAGCCGGGCCGGTTAGCCTTGAAGATGTTTTGTGCTGAGAAAATCATTAAATGTATTCAGGTTGGCAATAGGAAAAAAGCCTCTGACTATCAATATGTTGGAAAAACTCTGTCCGAGACCAAACCTGAGAAACAATCAGCTGAGTTTGAACAGCGAAAGCAGAAAATGAAAGAAGACTTGATGCGTGCTGATCGTAAAGCTAAAGCCAGTGATAACAGGTAATTACCATAGGTACTTACAAGAGATAGCAGGAAGTTACAAGATATTGCAGGATATTACATGATATTACAGAGATATTGCAAAGAGGTTACATAGAGCTTACAAGAAATTAAAAGAAATTAAATTGAGTCAAAAACTTACGTTTTGACCGTCTTTTTTCTTTTTTGTTGTTCAATATGGGATTATTCGACCTGAACAACCGAAAACGCAGTTATGAGGGCGCCGGGCGGTATAGTTACCCGGTCCCGATAGTCAGATAAAGATAAAAAAATATAATAATTTTGCAATTTTCTACTTGAACTATTTCAAGTATAGTGTATATTGTAAGGGTTATGATTATTGAGATGTTGCGAAAACAGATTGAAACGAGCAACCTGAGCCGATACCAAATAAGCCAAGATACCGGCGTTGACCAAGCTACCCTATGCCGGATAGTTGCTGGCAAGGCTTGTTCAGTTGAAACCGCTGATATTCTGCTCGAATACTTCGGGCTTGAACTTACACCGAAAAAGAAACCCAAAAAGAAAAAGGGAAAATGGATTAGTTTTGAATTTGGAAGAAAAACAACAAAGGTTGTTATTGGCAAAAAGAAAAAGGCAAGGTGATATTGTGAGCGAAACAGAAAACAGTACACAAGAACAAAAGCCGAGAACTTCCAACGTGTCAATCTGGACTGCAACAATAATAATGTTTATTTGTATTGCCGTTAGTCTTTGTGTGGGCCTTTGTGTTGGTTTACAAATCATTTCCTTAGAAACTCTTCTTATCTTTGTGGCAATATTTCTTCCGGTCATTTTCTTTATTGGACTTTTACTTCGATTTATTCTTTATTTCATAAAAAAGTGAAAAGGCAAGGTGAAATTATGGCAAGCATATTCAAACAACAATACACCACTACTGGCAAGGACGGCAAGAGAATCAAAAAGAAATCTGCCTATTGGTATATTGACTACAAAGCTACTGGCGGAACTCGAAAGAGAGTTAAGGCTTTTAAGGACAAAACCGCTACTGCCCAATTAGCGGCAAAACTTGAAAAAGAAGCCGAACTCGGTGATGCTGGAATTATTGACCGCTTCAAAGAACACCGCAAAAGACCGCTGGCAGATCACCTTGAAGATTTTGAGAGGTCACTGTTGGCAAAGGGTGGAACCGTTAAAAATGCCAAACAGGTAAAATCAAGAGTTAAGCGGGTATTCGATGAGTGCAAATTCACCTTTTGGAATGATATACAGGCGAGCAAGGTACAGCATACAATCTCAGGCTTACGGAAATACGTTCAGACAAAAGCAGGGGCAAAAGACCTTGGCGAAATATCCGCTCAGACTTACAACTTTTATCTGAAAGCCGTTAAGCAGTTCTGCAAGTGGATGGTTCAAGACGGTCGAGCCAGTGAATCAACAGTTGAGCACTTACAGACTATAAATGTCAGAGTTGATAGGCGGCATGACCGCAGAGCACTTGAAGCCGATGAGATTAGAAGGCTGTTAGAATATACAGAAGCCGCTCCTGCGCGTTTTGGTATGACAGGCTATGAGAGAGCCTTGCTTTACCGTTTTGCCGCTTACACGGGACTCAGGGCTAATGAGATACGGAATCTGACTGCAACCTCGTTCGACTTCGATGATTGCACCATCAAGGTTAAGGCTGCGTACAGCAAGAGAAGGCGCGAAGATATTCTACCACTGCGAAAAGACATAGCAGCAGAATTACAGAGCTTTGTAGCTTGCAAATTACCGACTGCTCAGGTGTTCAAAGTGCCAGAGAAAACAGCAGAAATGCTCAAGGCTGACTTGGAAGCCGCTAATATCCCTTATGTTGACGATGCCGGGCGTTTTGCTGACTTCCATGCTCTGAGACATTCAACTGGCAGCTTATTGGCAGCAAGTGGAGCACACCCGAAAGTCGTACAGTCCATTATGAGGCATAGCGATATAAACCTGACGATGTCAAGATATACGCATATTTTCAGTGGGCAGGAATCCAAAGCGGTTGCAGATATGCCGGATTTATCTTCGCCGAGTAAAGAGGCTCAAAAAGCGGTAGCAACCGGAACGGATAATTTGCCAGTTGATAGCGCTTACAAACCAGCTTACAAAAAACTTACAAAAAATGCTGACTTTGAAGGTAACTCGATGTCTTTGTTTGGCTCTGATCGGATGCAGGCACAGGCCAATGTTGAGCCAAATGGCGATAACGCTAAAGCTATACAGGGGACAGACTTAGGAACGAAAAAGACACTTCTGGCAACCGATGTCACCGCACCAAAAACCATTACGCCCGGCAGGACTCGAACCTGCGACCTTCGGTTTAGGAAACCGATGCTCTATCCTGCTGAGCTACGAGCGCAAACAATCATAATTATGAATACCGAGGTCATTAACATCGCTATTTCCATTTAAAAATAGCCCCTACAGGGTGGATTTGCAAGGAAATTAGGAATGCTCGTAGTTTAATACTATCCCGATGTATCGGGACTTAGAATCGTTTTGTCTTTATAACACTGTTTTTTATAATAGAGTTTTGTTGATGTTGTTAAATCCTAAATCCGAAGATCTAAATCCTAAACAAATCCTAAATTCCAATTACCAAAATTCAAAATAGCTCTTCGCATGGCCGTGAAGGTCCAGGCTACCGATTGTTTGGGCTTTTTAGTTGAAAATCCGGTATTTTCATCCTCATGTGTCGCCGTAGTATTATGTAGGATGATTTTGAGAAAAGTCGAATCCAGGGGCGTTTTTTTTTGGGTGGGTGAGAAATATGGATTATTTGCGGATAAAGGGCGTTTTATTGTGTTTTTTTCATCGTAGGGCGCTTTTTCTGTTTTTTTTGGCTCATTTATGTGGCTATCAGGGCCGATAAGGGTTGTATATTTAGTTTTTAGGGGCGGATTTGCATGAAAAGGTCAATTATATTAGACTGTGTTATATAAAATATGGTCAATATATTGAAACAGGTCAAAATTAATGGAACAGAAGGTCAACTCTGCGCATCTTAAAGGTGAAGTTCTGGCAGCCAGTGAGAAAGGCTTGGACTTGGAAAAGAGCCAAAAATCTCTTGTCGCGCGTCTGAAGTCGGGTAATCGCGCCGCAGCCGACGAACTGGTTGATATGTATTACGAGCAGATCTATTTATATATGAGACGTCTTGGTCACAGTTGTCAAAACAGTGAGGATTTGACTCAGGAAAGTTTTTTTCAGGCCTGGCAGCACTTGAGTAGGCTTAGAAACAACAGTTCTTTGAATGGATGGCTTTACCGGATTGCCAGTAATTTATCGAGCCTTTACTGGCGAAGGAATAAGCTCAGAAAAACAGGGACGATTGAAGGATTTGAGATAGCTGACAAGTTTCGAAGCCATGAACGTTTAGGTGATTTTGAGTTGCTTGATAATTTGAATATTGCCGTTGCTGCTTTGCCGAGGAAACTTCGAGAAGCGGTAGTATTGCATTATATGCAGCATTTGACGATAGCCGAGTCTGCCCAGGCAGCGGGGATACGCGAAGGTACGTGCAAGAGCAGATTGGGCCGGGCATTGGATGCCTTACGTAAGCAGATACTTTGACAAGATGACAGTGTGAGTATTTAAGACGACCGTTCTAATGCTGAAAGAGGATTAGAAAATGAGCGAAGAAAAACTTGGCAGAATGTTGGGTGAGTTGGCAGATCGGACAGCGGAAAAGGTTCGTCCGGATCTGTGCGAAGAGATAAAGCATCATATTCCAAGGCCTCTGATTCCTTATAAGCGTGGGATTCATACGGTCAGTATTATGATAGATCTTCGTGTTGGCAAGCTGACAGCGGCGGCAGCGATAATTATCGCAATGCTTCTGTTTGCCAATTTCATGGGCGGTCGAGATTTGTATCAGAACAGCAGGTTTTTGACCAGTTATATTTTTGGGGAGATGGAAAAGCCGAACTTTACGGCAGCGAAATCCCGCTATAATGTTCTTCTGGAACAAGGTATAGAAGTAGTTTTCTATGAAAACATAGAGCCGAGCGATAAAGATGCGATCCTGATGCACTGGAAACTTTCGAACGGTAATTACAAGGTAATTTACTCCGATTTACGTGAACAGGAAGCCAGCGCCGATGAGTTGATAAAACTTCAGTCACTTTTGCTCTCCAAGGAGCGAAACTGAGTTGTTTTGAGGTTCAGAAAGATATAGGGCTTTAGTTTCAAGCGAACAAAAATCAAAATCGGGCAAGACAATTAGTTTGTAAAAGAATTAAGAGAAAAGACCTGATTACCAACAGGTCTTTTTCTTTTGGGGGAATGTGGTAATGAGAAGACGTTTTGGTTTTACACTAATCGAGTTGTTGGTTGTAATTGCAATTATCGCGCTTTTGATGTCGATTCTAATGCCGACACTGGGAAAGGCCAAAGCGGCAGCAGTAGATGCGGTAGATAAAAACAATTTACATCAATTTGGTCTATTCTGGCAAATGTTTACAAATGATAATGACGGGTTTTTCCCGAAACGCGGCAGTGGTGATGTCTGGGGCCAAGTGACCATGGGCGCTTGGCCATACGTGTTGTACAGTTACATGCCAAGTTTCGATAAGAAGACATGGCTTTGTCCCGGGGCAAAGAAACCCCACAGGGATGGCGGGGTTTATCCCTTTGCCGCATGGTCAAGGGATGGTGAAGTCGATGGAGTTGACGTTACAATACACGGTAGTTACTCAGCCAACTTCTGGGTTGCAAAAGAACCAGAAGCTAAGTTTTTCAAGACGATTCGTATCAAAGGTGCATATCAGGTTCCTATAATGGCTTGTGGAAACTGGAAAGACACAGAACCGGAACCCTATGACGAACCTTGGCAAACAATGGGTGAGATTGTGGTCGAAGGCTGGGAAGGTGGTACTAACGAAATGAAACGTGTCTGTCACTTTCGTCATGGCAGATTCGTAAACGCCGTCTTCGTGGATAACTCAACAAGGAGAATCGGTCTCAAAATGTTGTGGGCAACGAAGTGGCATGCGAAATGGTATGATCCCCCGGTTGATTATCCTGAATGGCCTCCCTGGATGCGAGATTTTCCTGATCCACCTCCGATACCCGGTTCATAATCACAGAAGCATCCGCTTAGTGAGTCATAACGCTATTGCAGGCCGTTCAATATAACGAGCGGTCTTTTTTCTGCGCGTGTAGTTGCGGTGTTATGTTGTTAGTTTAGTATTTTTGGACTATAATCGCGGTCGTTAGGCAGTTGTTGTTTTTTTTCGCGATATCATTGCATGATTTGTATTCGAAATAGATTGACGTGTATTTTTTTAGTGCTTGGTACTTTTCTGTTTTTTGGATGCGAGAAGAAGGATGATACTGTGCGAATCGGTTTTTTCGGTCCATTGACGGGTCCTACGGCCCAGGCGGGGCAGGCTCTTCGGAACGGTGCACTTATCGCGGTTGACGAAATCAATGCTCAGGGCGGTCTGTTGGGAAAAGCTGTAGAACTGCTCGAGCAGGACGATAGATCGTCGCCCGAACAGGCGGTCAAATCGGTGATTAGGCTTATCCATTTAGATAATGTGACGGCGATTGTTGGGTCACTTCACAGTGGGAACATCTTAGCGGCGGCACCTGTGATGGAGCAGGCCGGGACGCCGATGGTCGGGGCGGGGACATCACCGACTTGGCTTGAGAAAGGATATACGTATCTTTTTCGGGCGGTCGGCAACAGTGAGTTATCTGTCAGGGAACTTGCCGAGTATGCGAAGGAAGCGGGGATTAAGAAGGTCTCGGTCATTCAGTCAAACGATGAGTACGGGATGGTCGGCGGCAGGCTGTTCGTAGAGTATGCGGCTAAGGCTGGGATTGAGATATCGGCCAATGAGTCGTTCACACACGGTGACAGGGATTTTACGGGTCAGTTTGTCAAGATGCTTCGCGTCGAACCTGATGCGGTTTTTATCTGGGCGCTTGGTGATGATTTAGGCGCTCTTACCAAGCAGTTGCGCCAAGCCGGATACGACGGGCCTGTGCTTGGTGCCGAAGGATACACGCTGCCACAGGTGCTTGAGATTGCGGGTAAGTCTGCGAATAACGTTATCTTTCCGGCACAGTATCTGGTTCCGGAAAAACCGCAGGACGCGGATGATCCGATGATGCGGTCTTTTTTGACGCGGTATTTTGAGAGATACAAGCAGATGCCGGTTTCGGATAATGCTTACCGAGGGTATGATGCGGTCCGGATTATCGCAGAGGCAATCACGCGAGCTAATACGCTGGAGACAGAGAAGGTTCGCCAGGCTATCAGTAATATCGAGGGATTCGAGAGTTTGGCCGGGCGTTTTACTTTTAAGGGATTCGGGGGGGAAGGTATTCATGAGATGCGTTTCTTTCGGATTGCCGACGGTAAATATGTAGAGATAAAACAGTAAAGGAAATAGGTTGTTCCTGCACGTTCTTATAAACGGTTTGGTTCTTGGGGTTTTCTATGCTTTGGCTGCGCTTGGGTTTAGCTTGATCTATAGCGCGTCCGGGTTGATGACGTTTGTTCAGGGTGACTTTTTCATGTTAGGGGCCTTTATTGCTTATACGCTTTACGTCATTTTGGGACTGCCATTTGCGATTGCGGTTGCTTTGACTTTGGGCGTGATGTTTTTGGTTGGTCTGTTGACGCACAAGGTATTGATAGGGCCGCTGCTTCGGCGTGGAAGTGGCGCTATTCATATCGTACTGGCAACGATTGGATTGGCTTATTTTTTGCAGAACTTTGCCATGTTGGCGTGGGGGACAGAGGTTAAGAACTTTCCTTCGGTGTTCGGCGATGAAGCGAGAGAAATCGCAGGGGTGAATATCGTTCCGGAAAAGTTATGGGTGGTTTTTATCGCGGTTGTCTGTATGTTGATACTCCATATATTTATGACCAGAACGAAGATGGGTACAGCGATGCGGGCGGCGTCACAGAACAAGACTGCCGCCGGTGTGCTTGGAATTAATGTTCCGCTGACCGAAGGACTTACATGGGGGATCGCGGCGATGATCGCGGCGGTTGGCGGGATTCTGCTTGCGCCGATTTACGGCGTTTATGCGATGATGGGAGTTAGGATAAGTCTCAAGGGTTTTGCGGCGGCGGTCGTTGGCGGGTACGGCAATATGTATGGGGCGATGCTCGGCGGGATATTGTTCGGGCTGCTGGAGACCTTTTCGTCGGCGTATATCAGTTCAGAGTTCAAGGACATTACAACGTTCGCTGCGCTGCTGATTGTTTTGTTTTATCTTCCGACGGGGATATTAAAGAGCCCGATTATCGAACAGGCGTGACAAAAGATGGTTGAAATGAAATCACATACAACTCGATGGAACGTAAGCAACGGCATGGCGGTAATGCTGCTTCTGGTTGTTGCCTTGTTCCTTGTGCCAGTGGTGCTGAAAAGCCAGGTGTATTTGATATTCGTTTTGTGCACGATTGGGATATATGTGATTGTCAACAGCGGGCTTGATATTGTTTATGGTTATTCGGGTCAGATATCAATCGGCCAAGCCGGCTTTTACGCGATAGGCGCTTATGTTTCGGCGCTGCTTAGTGTAAGGCTGGGTATGCCGGTGTTTTTAGCGATGATAGCCGGTGCTCTGGCGGCGGCGGTTGTTGGTATCGTAATTGCGATACCGGCGACGCGGGTTGAGCATCATTTTCTCGCGCTGGTGACAATAGGGTTCGGTGAGATCGTGTGGCTGGTTTTTCAAAACGGCGGATCGTTTACCGGTGGAGCGGACGGTATTGTTGCGATTCCGCCGTTGCGGTTCGGTTCGCTGGTGTTTGCAAGTTACCAGTCGTATTACTACGTGATACTTGTTTGCGTTATTTTAGCGCTTGCGGTCAAGGCCAGCCTGATCAATTCTCGCATTGGCAGAGCGTTTATGGCGATAAAGTACAATCCGGCGGCAAGTTCGGCATTCGGTATTGACATAGTGAAGTACAAGGTGACAGCCTTTGCGATAGGAGCGTTCTATGCAGGTTTGGGTGGCGCTCTTTATGCTCATTTGATATGGTTTGTCAGTCCTGAGACATTTACCCTGAACCAATCGGTGCTGTTTTTGACTATGGTTCTCTTAGGTGGAGCGGGAAGCTTGTGGGGGCCGGTTATAGGGACGGTTCTGCTAATCGTGGTGCTTGAAATTTTGCAGGGTTTCGGGACTTATCAGATGGCGGTTTATGGTGTGATTATTATGCTGATTCTATTCTTTATGCCGCAGGGGATTGCAGGTGGTATCGAAGGGATGGTCAGGAAGCGAAAGGCGGCAAGGCAGGTTTGATGGCAATGCTCGAAGTTGACAATGTGGTAAAGAAATTCGGCGGTTTGGTTGCGCTTAATGAGTTGACGTTTGAGGTGGCTGCTAATTCGATTCACGGATTGATCGGGCCTAACGGTTCGGGCAAGACTACGTGCTTTAATGTTATTACGGGTTTTTATAAGGCGGACAGCGGATCGATTCGTTTACGCGGTGAGGAATTGAACAGGTTGAGAACTCACAAGATCAATCCCAGGGGCGTGGCGAGGACATTTCAGCATATAAGTTTGTTCAACGAGATGACTGTACTTGAGAATGTGATGGTCGGGCTTCACTGTCGCAGCAAAGCGGGGTTGTTTGGTTCAGTACTGAAGCTTTCGTCGGCACGGAAGGAAGAGCGGCAGATCCGTTTGAAAGCCCAAGAGAAGCTGGCGTTTGCACTGGGTGAGCGGGGACATATAGATATCTATTCTCCGGTTAAGAATCTTTCTTACGGTGACCAGCGTCTTGTTGAGATTGCCCGGGCGCTGGCGAGTGAGCCGCAAATAATGCTTCTGGACGAACCAGCGGCGGGGATGAACCCTGCGGAGAAGGAAACGCTGAAGAAGATTATTCATACGATGCGCGATGATGGAATTACGATACTTTTTGTGGAACATGATATGAAACTTGCGATGTCGATTGCCGATACGATAACGGTTCTCGATCACGGGACAAAGATTGCCGAGGGCAGGCCGGAAGAGATTCAGTCACATCCGGCGGTTTTAGAAGCGTATCTGGGTAAGAGAAAAAAAGATGCTTGAGCTAATTGATCTTAATTACTATTACGGCCATGTGCGGGCGCTGAAGGGAATCAATCTTCGGGTCGATGAAGGCGAGATCGTGGCCTTGATAGGTGCGAACGGGGCTGGTAAGACTACGACGCTACGGTGCATCTCTGGCATTTTGCGGGCGACGTCGGGGAAGATTTTGTTTTGCGGTGAAGATGTTGGTAAAGAACCAGCCCACCGGATTGCCAGGCGAGGCGTTGGACAGGTTCTGGAAGGGCGCGGTGTGTTCGGGCATCTGACGGTGGCTGAGAATTTGCGGATGGGGGCTTATCTTCGGGATGACGTAGAAAGAATCGAAAAGGACATCGAGCATATGTTCGATCTTTTTCCGAGGTTAAAGGAACGAGCGTCTCAGAAGGCAGGGACATTGAGCGGCGGAGAACAGCAGATGCTGGCTATATCGCGGGCGTTGATGGCCGGGCCGAAACTTCTGCTGATGGATGAGCCTTCTTTGGGTTTGGCGCCGACCTTTATTGAGAGTATATTTGAGGTTATTGTAAGGATTGCCAGCCAAGGCACGACGATTCTGCTTGTCGAGCAGAACGCGCAACTGGCACTTGAAATATGCAATAGAGGTTACGTGATGGAGTTGGGCGAAATTGTATTGGCCCAGAGCGGCGAGAGGCTGCTTGGTAATGATATGGTAAGGAAGAGTTATCTGGGCGAAGAGTAAACCGAAAGATTTTATGATGTTACCGAATTGTCTTGTAGCTGGTATAGATGTTGGTACTTCGGCGGTGAAGGTGCTGTGCGTTGACGCCGAAGGTACGAGCGTTAAGGTCAGGGTGCCTTATGACAGCGGGTTAGGGGCCAGGGTCTGGTTCGAGGCGATTAAGAAGTGCTTTGGAGAGTTGGCAAAGTCGGTTGAGTTAGCGCGTGTCGAAGCGATTGCGATGGCGTGCCAGGTTAATACTTATATTCTGTTTGACGACGATAAAGCCTGCGATGAGCTTGTTGTAGTTGACTGGGCCAGCGGTGAAGGTCGAGAGCAGTTGGAAGATATAAAGAAGCGTTTTTCTGCGGATTATTTCTTAGAGCATATATCTATGCCTCATCCTGATATGATTTCTTATCCGCTGCCGAAACTGGCGTTTCTGCGAAAGAGGTTCGGTAATGACTGGGCACAAACGCAGAAGATTTTACAGCCTAAGGATTATCTTTATTACAAGCTGACGGGAGTTTTTGCATCGGACGCGTTTACATGGCGCGGGCTGTCTAATATTGGGGATTCGAGTTTTCATGGACAGCTTCTAAAAGACAACAATATTCCAGAGAGGTATATGCCGGTGCTTTACAGTCCTTTTTCAAGTGCGGGCGGTCTTTTACAATCGGCAGCGGAGGAGTTGGGATTATCCGCGGGGATTGAGGTTTATCTGGGATGTAACGATTTTTTTGCTGGGCTTTTGGGTATGGGTGTCACCGGGCCGGGGCAGTACTTCGATGTCACTGGGACGAGCGAACATGTGGGTGTGATTAATGATAAGGTCGTCACTGATGGCAAATTAATCAGCGGGCCGTACTTCAATGGTTTTGTGGAATACGGTGTGACCAGTGGAAGCGGTGTCTCTCTTGAATGGGGCCGTAAGATGTTTGGAGAACACGGCGTTGATGCGGATAATCCGACTAATGCGCCGATATTTCTGCCGTATCTCAAAGGCGAAAGATCGCCGATATGGGATAGTAAGGCCAGGGGTGTATTTTTCGGTCTTGATCTGAGTGACGATAGCGGTAGTATGGCATATTCGGTTCGAGAAGGTGTGGTGCTTAGCCTTTATCATATCTTCAAGCAACTTGGTGTCGGTGGTGATTTTCGAGAGAAAACAATAAGGACTGGCGGTGTGGTGGCGCAGGATAATATTCTGAATCAATTGAAGGCCGATGTTTTCGGGATTGCATTTGAAATAATAAAGGAGAAGGAAAGCACGGCGTTAGGCGCGGCAATGATTGCTGGTATCGGTAAGGGTTGGTATGTGGATATTGACGAGGCCGCGGGGGCATTAGTTAAAGTTGAACAGCAGATCAAACCAAATCTGGCTAAGAAGGATTGTCTTGAGAAGAGGTTTGAGATTTATGAAAAGCTGTATCCGGCCTTGAAGGATGTGTTTGGTGGATTCGGCAGCATTATGGAGACGCAGGATGAGTAATGTTATTTTCGGAGCGGGTAAGATTTCGCGCGGATTTCTGGCGCACTTGTTGTATTTGTGTGGTGAGGGTTTTGTTTTTATCGAGAAGGACCGCAGGCTGGTCGGATTGATTAACGAACGCAAGAAATACGGGCTTTATGTTTTTGGTGTGCCGGAAAAGAATATCACTATCGAAGGGGCAAGAGCGATAAGCTGTGACGATACCGAATCGGTGATAGAGGCAATCGCGGGAGCGAACCTTGTTCTGCTATCAATCGGCGGTAAGAACCTGCGGCAGATAACCGGTCTTCTGGCGGCGGGCGTGCAAAGGCGATTGGAAAAGAACTCCGGTGGGTACATGAATATCATAACCTGCGAGAACTGGCTGGGACCGGCGGATCTCGTGCGAGAGGAAATATTAAATACAATCGATGCCAAATACATCGATTCTTTCAATAAAACTATCGGGGTATCACAGGCTGTTGTACTGCGAACGGCAATAGAAGCCGATGAAGATGTTCTGGCTAATGACCCTCTTGCATTGAACGTTTCAAATCACTGGGTTCTGCCGGTCGATGCGTCGGGGATAAAGGACGGTCTGCCTAAAATCGAAGGCATAAATCCCATCGAGCCGTTCAATCATCTTCTGAATCGAAAACTGTTTACCTATAATGCCGCCAGTGCCGCCGTTTCATACATAGGATATCTAAAAGGTTATGAAATTTTGTCCGAGGCGATTCGAGATGAGTACATAGAAGAGATCTTAATGGGCGTCTATGAGGAAACGGGACAGGCGCTATGCCAAAAGTATGATCTACCGGTTGAGTTGCAGGACGAATTAAAGACCGGATCGTTCGAGAAATACCGCGACCGCAGGATAGTCGATATGCTCGAACGCAACAGCCGTGATCCGATTCGTAAACTCGGGCCTGAAGATCGAATTGTGGGACCGGCGAAACTGGCGATGGAGTATGGAATCGAGCCGGTCAATCTTGCGACCGTGATTGCCGCGGCGATTTTCTATGACCATCCGGTCGATCCTATTGCCCAGGAATTAAAAGCCAAAAGAAAGAGCCAGGGAGTTGACGCGGTATTACAGGATGTGTGCGGTTTAGAATCCGGCGGGACACTGGCAATGCTGGTAAAAGAGAAGATCGAAGAACTAAAAAAGATCGGCATAATCAAAGAAAGCTAAAGGATAATATGAGCGGCTATTCACATCGTGACAGGGTACTGGCAACGCTGAGGCATGAAGAGGCGGACCGTATCGCGATTGATATGATGGGCAACGCGACGATGCTGTTTGACGAGACCTATATCAGGCTGCGCGATCATTTGGGTTTGTCTGAGATTGCTCCGGTACGAAGCGGAACGACGACAAACTACTACGACGAGCGGCTTTTGGATTATTTCGATATTGATTTTCGCCGCGTTTTCCTGAAGAAGAAACAGCCGGATATACCGAGTACAGAGCATGAGGGTGCTTCTGTTGATCCTTGGGGCGTGCATTACAGGCTGGCCGGTTTGTATATGAACTTTCTCAATCATCCTCTTAAAGGCGCACAGACGGTGAAAGACGTGGAGAGTTACTCCTGGCCGAAGGCTGAGGATGTTTTCGCCGCGGAGGGACTGTCGGAAACGGCACGACGTTTATACGAAGAAACCGATTACGCTCTGGTGGCGCGGAACCCTTTGTCACTTGGTTTTCTCGATCGTGCTTGTCAGCTTATGGGTATGGCTGAGTTTATGATGTGTATGATGACGTTGCCGGAAGTTGCGCATAGTCTGCTCGAGCATCTTGTTATTTTTTATAAGGATGCGTATTCGATTTTTCTGGATGCGGTCGGGCCTTATGTTCAGATTGTTGAAACCGCCGACGATCTCGGTAGCCAGGACGCTATGCTGATATCGCCGGAGCTTTACAGGAAGTTCATCAAGCCGCTGGAGAAGCAATTCTACGAACTGATCCGCCTCAAGGCACCGAAGGCGTTTATCTTTCGGCACACCGACGGCGCCATCTTCGATGTAATCCCCGATCTTATCGAAGTCGGCGTCGATATACTCAATCCTGTACAGACATCGACGAGAGGTATGGAAGCCGTTCGATTGAAAGAGACATACGGTACTAAAATAACTTTTCATGGGGCGATAGAAAAAACGGGCTCTTGCAAAGATGAACTTGTAACACAGGTAAAAGAGATGATCGATGTCCTTGGACGCGGCGGCGGATATATTTTCGCGTCATGCAATCACATAATCGATGCCGCGCCCGAAAACGTCGTAGCCATGTTCGAGACCGCCCGCGAATACGGCAGATATTCGAAATAATCAAGTAGCTATTGCCCTGCTTTTTTGATCGCCTGGCGCATCTTGGCTTCGGCTTCTGGGTTCCAGTAACCGCAGTCGAGTTCGAGAAATACCGATGTATATGGAAGGGTAAGGTCGGTTTTTAATATTAGCACGCGGAAAGTCTTTGCCGCTTCGTCGAGTTTTGCAATTAGGTCTTCGTGTTTGACATGTTTTACTTGTCGGCTTCCAAGCAAAGCGGACAACTCTTTTCTATATTTATCTATTCCTGGTGCGGCATCTTCGGTGACATATTCTATTTCCGCATCGAGATAAATGTTGGGATTAACGTGCGCGGCTTTATCTACGGCTGCAAGGACCGTTCTTGTCGTTTCGATCTGAGATTGGCCTGTATAGATGGTTTCAATGCCGGCCCGAGCCTGCGCCGGATACGCCGAATCTGCGATCAAAATCCAGTTACGATGGCCAAGTACAGGAAGATCGGTATTTAGCTTATTTTTCCAGCCTGAGCATCCGACAACAGAGAGCACTACGATCACAAGTAACGATGTTGTAATCAATCTTTTGAATGTACTTTTCACTTTTTAATCTCCATAAAATTTACTTAATACCAGCGTGATAGCTTTGCAGTGATTTTACCATAGCTTCGCCGTTCTGTCCAGCGGCGATCCCCTTTGCTGTAGCGGCGGCAGCGGTGGTCGTGGTAATGTACGGTACTTTGTACTTTATAGCGGCTTTTCTGATATAAGAATCGTCGTGCTGACTCGTCTTTCCTGCGGGGGTGTTTATTATCAACTGGATCTCGTTGTTCTTTATTGCGTCAACGATATTGGGTCTTCCCTCGTGCACTTTAAGTACAGGCTGTGATTCTATGGAATTTTGGGCCAGGTATTTATGTGTGCCTTTTGTTGTCATGATATTAAAGCCAAGCTTGCTGAACATTTTGGCGGTTTCGACAATCGATGTTTTGTCGGGATCAGCGACAGTAATCAGTACCGTTCCCTTCAATGGCAGCGGCTGCTGTGTTGCTTCCTGTGCCTTGAGGAAAGCCAGACCGTAGGAATCGGCCAAGCCTAATACTTCTCCGGTAGATCTCATCTCTGGTCCGAGCAGCGGATCAACTTCCTGGAACATATTAAACGGAAATACCGATTCCTTTACGCCATAATGAGGAACTTGCTTTTGCTCGAGATTCAAGTCAGAGAGTTTTTTGCCGAGCATAACCTGTGTTGCTATTCTTGCCATTGATATTCCGCAGACCTTCGAGACAATCGGGACAGTCCTTGAAGCCCTTGGGTTTGCTTCAAGGACATAAACTGTGTCTTCGGCGATTGCGTACTGCATATTCATCAGTCCTACAACGTTGAGTTCGATGGCGATTTTCTTAGTGTATTCGCA
>SDBT01002776.1_pt1 | contig 30681 bp, 63 predicted proteins | sample 2277101 | NCBI WGS metagenome assembly SDBT01 (sample SAMN10404973, study PRJNA504765) | marine sediment metagenome | isolation source: marine sediment core GS10_PC15, 103 cmbsf | place: Arctic Ocean: Southern Knipovich Ridge | collected 2010 | reverse complement strand
GGGGATGTTAGCAGCGAGAAACTCGGCGATTACGCTGTGACCTATGGTGATGGTGATGGAGAGTCGGGTATCCCTGAAGCCGCGCAGCAACTGCTTGGTTCTTACAAGGATATCAGGATATAGATAATGAGCATTGCCGGAATGATAGGCGCTGCCGGGCATAGCATCAAGCTGGAGCGTGCCGTCGTCACAGAGGACGCTATTGGTGGGCGGATCAATACATTTGAACCGATTGCCGCTGATATCTCAGTATGGTTGCAACCGGCATCGGCCAGCGTTTCCGCCATCTATGAGCAGCGGGGGATTACAGTAACGCACCGCTGCTATATTGCCAGTGACATTGAAGCCAAGGAAGGTGACCGGCTTCTGTGGGGTAGCCGATACCTAGTCGTTGAGGGTGTGCAGAATCAGGCGGGCTTGGATCGGCTGTGGCGCTTGGACGTGCGAGAGTTGCATAATGCTTAGATGGTACGGTAAGGAAGCGACTCGCCGGATTCGCAGCGAGACGAACAAGCGGATCGACAGGGCCAGCCGGATACTCCGCGATTATATTCGAGTGAAGCTCAGCCGGTCCCAGCCGGTCAAGATATACGCCAAGTCTGCCGGTCGCAGCCGCAAGGGAATGAACCCGTCGAAAGCGGGCGAATACCCCAAGAAGGTTACGGGCTTCCTCCGCATGAACGTACAGGCTGAGATGGATGATGCGACTAGTACGGCTAGGGTGGGCATTGGCAAGAACGTCAAATATGGAAAGTACCTGGAACTCGGCACGCGGCTAATGGCACGTAGGCCTTGGCTGTCTAAGGGCCTACTCGGCGCTCGAATGCGAATGATGGCAATGCTTAAGCGGGGCAAGGTGATATGAAGGCACTGCTTCAGGGCATATGGAATCACCTTCAGCGGCCCGGCACATTCGCTGGCCACGCCCATACAGGCTTGGCCCCGGCGAAAGCAACGATGCCCTATGTTGTACTAGAGCCGGGTATGTCAATGTCGCCGGACTACAGAACCGACCGGCAATATATGCAGACCCGGACGGTTCGTTTTTCGGTCTACGGCATAAGCATGGTAACTGTTGCCGAATGGATTGACGAACTCGAAAGCGTTTTCACGTCGTCGGCCGATCCGGTGATCTTGACTTCCGGGCATGTTATGGCAGTCTGGAAGGGTGGCGACGATATCGACCTCGACCCAGATCGTGCCGACAATGGGCAGGAAGTTTGGCACGGGATACTTGACTTGGACTTCCGAACACAACGGACAGAAAACTAGGAGCGTTGGCATGGCCATTACATTATCAGGAACAGTCATTCGTGCATCAGTCGCCACGCGGGCGACGAATATTGAAACTACCGAACCATCTCCCGCCGTTCTCAATCTAATGAAAGCGGTCGAGCTTACCCTTGCTGACGGTGGTGCAGCGGGCCAGGCGGATCATGTTTGGGCGCGATGGGATACGGCACTTGCTGCCGGTGCTAATTGGGATATCGACTTCGATGGTGGCGAAGTCAATGTTTTTGGTGACGCGATCAGCTTTACCGAAATCAAGGTAATACTGATCGTCAATAATGACGCGACCGGTGACCCGGAAATTGAAATTGGTGGAGCGCCTGCCAATGAATTCGTGTCCTGGGTTGGCGCTGCTCTCGATACTGTTGTGCTGCCAGCCGGTGGCTTGTTTCTTCTGGCCTGTCCCGGTAACGCGACAACGAACGGCTATGTTACCGCTGCGGGTACTGACACATTGCGAATCCACAATAACGATGGCGCTGACGCTGCTAACGTCGATGTCGTCATTCTCGGCTGCATCGCCTAAGACTAAGGAGCGACAACATGGCTGCTTCAATTATGACGCTATCGAGTGCGTCGGCGTCGGCAACAATAAGGGCTTTTGCCACAAATGTAGAGACTGAGGAGATAACTTCTGCCACGATTACGATTAACCGAAAGCCGGAGATAACCTGGACGGCTGGCTTCACTGTTGATTCTGTCGTTGCCGATCATGTGATGAGTCGGACGTATACTATCAACACGGTAACTAATGAAGATATTGACTTATCTAGCGCATGGGTGAATGCGTTCGGCGATGCCGTTGCGTTGCTGAGGATCAAGTCGATTCTAATTGAAAACGTTTCGGCGGTCGGTAATACCGATTGCGAGTTGCAAGTCGGCGCTGCAGGAGCGAACCCATTCATTTCTTGGTGCGGCGGCGCAGCCGATTATGTACGTATATTCCACGGTGGCTTCTTTGCGATCAGCGCTCCTGGTGACGCTGACAACGATGGCTATGCCGTCGGACCAGCGGGCAGCGATATATTGAGAATCCGAAATGCAGGCGGGGATACGGCTATTGCTATCCTGACGATCATCGGGATCACCGGAGCGTAGATCATGGCGAACCAAACGCTGGTAGGCACGGCGGTAGAATTGGAGGTTAGAACTACCGCCGTTAACGCAGAGGCTACAGAACCGCATCCGGGTATACTCCGCTTCAATTATAGCAAGTTCATTAGGTACGCGCATGGCCAGGCATCAAGTCAGGCTGATCAGGTGTGGCAGCATAGCGGGACTATCGGCGGCGGGCTGACAATTATCCACGACTTGCGGAGTACCGGGGCTGGTAATGATATAGTTGATCCCTTTGGCGATGATATAGCATTCTCGCACGTTCGGACGATGCTGATACACAACACATCGACTATCGCTGACACCTGCGTTATTGCCGTTGGCCCCGATACCAGCGGAACGGGTTGGCTTAATTGGATGGGGGCAGCTGATCTGATTCTGATTCCGCCCAATGGCTTCATGTTCTTGGCTGTTAAGGATGTCAATGCTTATGAGATAACGGTCCTTGCAATGGATATCCGCCTCATCAACGGCGATGGTGTTAACGACTCGACTTACGATATTGTAATCATAGGAACTAGGGCTTAGGAGTAACTAATAATGGCTCAGTATAGCGGGCGATTTGCAAACGTAACGATTGACGGTAACGACAAGAATGCCTTTTCCTGGTCGCTATCCAGCGAGACGGCGCGTGTTGAGACAACGAACACATCGACTGCTGGTTACTACACATCAGTCGAAGGTATCAGCAAGTGCAGCGGTTCTTTCTCAGTCCACCACGACAACGCTGAAATGCCGCACGATGCTCCCGCAGTCTTCAGGGGTTCTGCTCTTGCTAATCTGCGCATGTACGCAGGACAAGCTCTCGGCGCGGGACCGCATTTCTTGGTCGAGACTGCCGTAGTCGTAACGTGCGATGGCACATCTGACGTTAATGGCAACTCGGACTTTACCGTCAACTGGGAAAGTACTGGCTTGTTCACTGGTTGGAATGGCTAAAGCAAAAACTGAAAGGACAGCAGCATGAGCGATATTGAAGCACTGGCAGGCGTTGGTGACACGATCACCGTGGACGGTATGGACTACGAGCTTAGCCCCTTGCGCGTGCGCGACTACGCGGCATTGCGGAAGTGGGCTAAGCAGTGGGTGTTAGATGACGCCAAGGACACTATCGCCATGCTGGGCGAAGCTGCGGACGAGCAGACGCGACGGGAGATTATCTCGGCCGCCCTCAAGGCTGCATCCGATCCGTTATCAGGCCCGGCAATGAGTAGCCCTGAAGTCGTACAGGAGTGGCTATACCTGTCCCTGAAGGCCAAGCACCCGGCAGTGACCAGGGACAAGGCGGCTGAGATAGCCGACGCGTCTAACCTGGACAAGCTGACCGATCTGCTGACCGGGCTTAGCACTACTGATGACGCAGATGCAAACCCTACTTTAGCGGGGGAGGGGAAAGCACCTCCGCAGTCGCCGACTGGCGCGGCATCTTTACCGGCCTCTCCGAAAAGTACCAATGGACTCCCAGTATAATAGCTGATCTCACATTGCCGCAACTGCAGTGCTACATGCAAGCCGGGCAGGACAAGCCCAAGGGGACTCCGATTCATTCACAGGAACAAGCTATAGCCTTCGCCAAAGCCGCCAAGGCGGCAGCAAGGAAACGGAAAGAATAGCATGGCGTGGAAGCTCGCAGAACTATTCGTAGAGATCAAGGCCAAGAACGCGAAGTTCAAGGGTGCTATGGCCGGGATGCGCAAATCGCTCGGCAGGATGAACGTCAACCTCGATGCCCTGGCGCGTAAGGCGAAGATCGCGTTTATGATCGTCGGGGCTGCTGCCGTTGCCGCCGCTGTCTTTGTCACCAAGGCTGCCGTCAAGCAACGCGATGCGGAGTTTATGCTGGCTGCTGCATTGGATGCGACCGGGCATCAGGCTGAGTTGTATATGGGGCAATTAAAAGCCGCGGCCGTGCAGATGCAGCAGAACACAATCTACGGCGACGAGTTTGTTCTTGACCTGATGGCCCAAGGTCTGAACCTGGGGGTCACCGGCGACAAGATCGAGGGCGCTACTAAGTCAGCCATTGGCCTGGCGGTCGCGCTCAAGATGGACTTGCAGACTTCGATGCGGTACGCAACACTTGCCATGCAGGGTGAGTTTACAATGCTGCGTCGTTATATACCAGCGTTGCGGCAGACTGAGGATGCCGTAGAGCAGCTTGCCATAATCCAGAGGGTTGCTGCGGCTGGTTTCGAGCAGGCCGAAGCATTCACTAAGACGGCGGCAGGTCAGTATGCACAGTTGAAAAACGAGATCGGCGACACTGCCGAGAAGATCGGTAACGCGCTTATCCCTGCGCTGAATAGCGTGCTCAGTGCGCTGAAGAAGTTTATGGTGTTCGTGCGAGAGCGAATAGATAAATGGGTCGAATCATGGGCCTTTGCTATCTACGTGATCACCAATTGGCGCGATACTACAAAGCTGATCCTGCTTGAGATATCATCTGCTCTTGAGACGTTTATCGAGGATTGGAAGTACAGGATGGCGGGATGGGTAGACAAAACAAAAACGTCTTTTGGGGCCGTAACGTCAGCGTTCGACAAGTTCGTGGAAGGCGAAAAGACACATTACAAGAAGGCTTGGGATAAATGGGGGCTAGGCGTAGTGGGAGAACCATTATTTACCATCGGGCGTTTGGCAAAAGGAATGTTTTCTGAGGAACCGGAAGATGGTAAGCCGTTCGGGAAGGGGAAGCCGCCTACAGCTAGACCGCCGCGCGAAGACACGCCGACCGAGCAGGGCTTCAAGCTTCTGATTGAGGCTTTCCAAAAGAAGATCGGCGGGGGCTTCGCTGCATTCTTGGCAGAAATGAAAGGTGGTCTGGACAAAATTGGCGACATGCCCGGCCTGGGCGATCCTGCCGGTGGGCTAGGCGGCAAAGGCAAAGGCAAGGGTGCAGCCTTTATCGGCCTGGCTGAAGCGTGGAAGAAGATACAGCTTGGCGTGGCTGATCTTCCTGCAGAACGTACTGCTAATGCAACCGAGAAATCTTTGGTGGTGCTCCAGACAATCGAGGCTAATACTCGCGGCAAAGGTGGGGTACAGTCGGGTATTGGATACAAGCCGTTCTTTGATCCAGGTATCAAACCCAATCCGCTATTTGACCCTAGCTTAATACTGACGGGAAAAGACTGATGGCGCTGAGCCTGACAATCATCCCCAATACCTTTGCCATGTCCGCCCTAATAGCTGATGGCTATCCGAAGACCCGCGCCACGATGGATAGCGGAATCGCCGAATGTCTCTACACAGAACTGCCGTGGCTTGCTATCGAGACTTATCCCGAAGGTCTATTAGGTTGGGTTAGCTCATCAAGCGCCACGAATGTCGTCTTGCACATGCCGCACGCTTGCCCGAACTGGCTTGACATGCTTTGCACAGAAATAGCTTTTGAGCCAACTGGTGCGGCGACCGGCCACAATGTGCCGAACCAGGCTGTTTACGATTACGCCAGTATCATGGCCCGCTATGAAACTGCACCCGACGAGCCGTTGGAGTTACTCGTCAGTGAACGCCTTACCCCGGCCATCGAGTTTTTGACCCTGCCGAACAAGCGGCCGACTGACGAGCTATCCGCCTTGACGTGGGACGGTAATCCGTGGGCTGTTCCTGCGCGTGATACCGAAGCGCCTGCCAGGATGATCATGCTGCAGCAATGGGAGTATACCATCACCCGCCTGCCGGAAGCATGTTTGCCGGCGAATCTTGGTGCGCATCATGGCAAAGTCAACTCTGCGGTAATGGTTTCCCATAGCATTAAGGAAGCGGGTGCAGCTAAGACATTCGCAGCTGAGACTGTGCTATTCGGCGACTACGTTCTTGAAGATGGAATGTCTTGGTGGGGCGAGCGTTACTATACGATCACCTACAAATTCCTGGTTCGCCCGGATGGTTGGAATCGGTTTTACCGGAGCGGCGTTGTCGCCCCGCAGCAATTGTATGTACGCGGTGCCGGGGCGTTTAATCCTTACGTTCTCGCTGACCTCAATGACTTGATCTTTGAGGCCTGATGTCACGACGACCACCATCACGGGCGAATCCTCGGCTGTCTGTCGGCGGCTTACGCGGGATGATCGCTACACGCGAAGCGTTGGCCCGCTCAGGCGCGACCGATGGCGTACTCACTTCCAGCGGGTTGCATGTTCGGGGAGGGCGAACTACCCCGACCCCCCCTGTCATGGGCAACATCTTCGCCGTGCTGGTCTGGCAGGATGGCGGGGCGACGGACGGCACAGCGGCGGCACAATGTGATCGGACCTACAAGGTTCGTACGATTGACGCGACGGCGCATGACACAGGCGGCGTCTTATTGGATACCGGCATGACGCCGAATCGCGTACGCCCGACAACCGGCAAGCTGCTAGTGCCTGGCGCTGCCGGGGCTGGCGTGATCGGCCTTGGCTTCTATGATAGTGCAGGTGACTTTGTGTTGTACGACGCCAACGAATCGCTCGATACGAGTGCCTGTCCATAATGGCTGGCGAGTTTCACCTTCTCGATGCTGCTGGTAAGTTCCTTCTCGCGCCCGGCGGCGAGTTCGCCGTGCATGCGGATTGCTGCTGTCATACTCCGCTCGTATGCACCATTTGCAGGGACTCGCAACCGCCCTTGAGCGTTGTCATTTCAGGGGCATGTACAGATCAAGACGAGTGCGATGGCGTCGGGGATACGAGTTGGGCTTTTACCGGCTACGGCACAACGGATGGTTGTTGCTGGTGGTACTGGCATGATGATGATCCTGACCCAGGGCTGGGCATGGACTTTCGGTACCGCGACTTCTGGATTATCCATAATCCGGTGTCGGGAGTGACGGAGGCGGCTTGCTGGGGTTATTACACGGGATCTCATGACGAGGCTAACTTTGGTGGACACGGCGGTTGCGGATGGTTGCAAGACATAAGTGGCGAAGTCAGGTGCGACACCGTAACCAATCATTTGCAAGGGGTATTTACACTAGCCGGCACCAATGCTTATGAATTTGACTGCGCAGGCTGCACCGCCACTGTCGAGCTTGATCCGTGAAAGAAGTGCGATGGGTATATACCGGCCAGTGCAGAAAGCGAGCACATTGCCCCACCTGCCGCGACCTGGAAGGTGGGCGATGGTGGCGGGAGAAGCGGGCTGAAACCTACGAGCTTCCCAACGGCGAGATCGACTTCGCCTGTCCGCACGGCATACCCTGGGGCGCGGGGCCGCAAGTTTCACCTGATGCAACGCCAGAGCAGAAGGCCAAGGCTGAGGCGGTAGAGAAGCTTATCCAGGCCCGCCTGGCGATCTGCCGGAATTGCGACGAGTTGGGCACGACATCGGCTGTGTGCGACAAAGCATTTCCCGACGCTGCGAAGCGTTGCGGATGGCGCAGATTTGTAATTGCAGGACAATGCCCGCTGGGCCTATGGGGGCCTGACATTATTTCTGGAGTGGATAAGTGACCAAGACAATCGTCAACGGTACGCAAGCAAGGATCGTCACGCGGTACACACTGGTTCCTGCCGGCGTGGTTATCGCGGCGGTGCTCCTAACCATCACAGTCATGCGGGCGACCGACACGCGGATAAGCCTGCTCGAACGCGACTGCCAGGCGGCGGTGATGGATCAGCAAGATGCCGAGGTGGACTTGGGGGCTATGGCCAAGAGCATAGCCAAGCAGAATGATCGGCTGAACACAATGAGCAAGCAGCTTGCTCTGATTCTATATCGACTCGACCAGTTACAACGCTCAACAGGGCAACCGCCCGGAGGTTCCTAACGATGAAACGCTTACTGCTCATTTCCATTCTGTGCCTGCCGTTGTTGGCGGGCTGCAACATCGACCAGATCAAAGGGGCACTCTCGACTACCGAGCAGCTATCGGCCGGGATGCAGGAAATCAAAGCCGCTCTTGCCGAAGCTACGACCCAGCGGGCTGGTATCGAATCTGTGCTGGCCGAGATACCGCCAGGCCCCGACCGCGACATGGCCGTAGCGACCTCAGCCAAACTCGATACCGCGATCAGGATTGGCGGGGCGTGGCTTGATAAGACCGACGCAGCCGTTGACATCTTAAAGGCTGAGCTAGCCCAAGCCGATGAGGGCTTTGATGTGGCCGAAGGGATCATGCGAGCGGCTCAGCCGTTCCTGCCAGCACCGTGGGGAGCGATTGCTATAGGCGCAGGCGGGCTTGTTATCGGACTTGCCAGGGCCGGTTGGAACCGCTACCTGGCCAGGAAGATCGTGAAGTCAGTTGATCCGATCATCAGTCAGGCTAAACTGGCCGACAAGACCGATATCCGTTTCGCCCAGGGCGCTCTAGCCGGTGCGCTGGTGGACGAGGCCCAGGGTGATAAACTCAAGCTGCCGTTCTAAGCCTATCGCAACGGGCGACACATCCGGCATGGTGCTGCGCCACGGCGTTGCGCCTCGCCAGATTGACGCGCTACGACCTGATCGCGGCCAGACCCGACTGATGGATTTCTGCCCAGCCGGCGGCATGTTAGGCGGTGAAACTGAGCGCCGATCCTTCGTTTACTTGCGGAGTATGTGAGGTAGACCGTAACCTGTGCCTTTGGTTGTGCCGCACGTGGCTGAGCCTTAGCCACCCGCTTGCCCTCCAGGGCGGACACGCGGGCCTCAAGGGCCTTAACGCGGGCCTCAAGCGAGCGTGAGGCACTCCGGGCTATCGACGCATTCCGCACTTGCTGCATCGTTCGCCCGGTGATGTCACGACGAACACGCCCCACCGACGCCAGGGCCAGTACAACTAGCAATCCGACTTTCCAATTTCGCATGTTGTATCTCCTTTTGTTATACTGCGTTATCGCCGGGTGCCTCTAAGGTGCCCGGCTTTTTTTATGTTTCCACATTCGTATTATAACACAGCCCGAAAGTATTTCTACCTTTTTCTGAAGTTTGTCCTAGACAAGCGCCGATAGCCTGCTAGGATGAGAGATAGAAAGGACGGTTGCAATGGCGCAAGTGAGACACGTGGTTTCCATCGACGAAGAACTGATCCCCATAATCCGCAAGCTCGGCAAGGTCGAGAATCGCAATCCAAGTAATATGTTCGAGACGCTGATCCGCGAAGCGCTGCTGGCCAGGGATAAGCAACTCGTCACGATAGAGCACATCGCCGGGCACATGGAAGATGACGATGGCTAAGGGACAAATCGCGGAACGGATGGCTAAGGCACGGGCCGTAGGACAAAGCCGGGCTTGCCTGGGCGCAACGGAACTGCTCGCAGAATCCAATATCTCTACCGACGCGCCCGGATACGCAGCTATTCGAGATAGAGCCGCTGAGATGCCTGCACGTTGCGTGAGGACATACCTCCGGGCGATGCAGGGCCGAGCGCCAAAGGCTGCCGTCAAGGCAATGTGTCAACTCTGCATGGGCTGGGCCGATTATCGGGCTGCTGTAAACGCTTGCACGTCCCCGGCTTGCCCACTTTTTCCTTACCGTCCTTACCAGGATGAGTAAGTATTTCTACGTTTTTCCTAAGATTGTTCTCGACATCAGCCGATAATATGCTAGGATGAGAGAGTAGGAAGGCCAAGGGATGAGCCGGACAACTAACACGAAAGGGATGAAGATGGAACACACACCAGGACCGTGGCGAGCCGTTGACCGCAAAGATGCTCGCGGAAACATCGCCGGGATAAGTATCTGGGCAGGGGACGGGGAAGATCAGTACGGGTTGCCCAAAAGCGTAAAAATCTGCTCGCTACCCGATGGGGCATCCCTCAGCGGTGGGCATTGTTTCCCCGAGCAGGTCGGCAACGCCCACCTTATCGCCGCCGCGCCGGAACTGCTGGAAGCGTTGAAGGGCCTGCTGGGTACTTTTGCGTTCTACTTCCCCGGCGAGGACTCACCTACGACAAAGAAGGCCCGAGCCGCCATCGGACAGGCCGAAAGGACAGACCGATGAAGGATTACCAACACCCGACACTGATAGATGCCGTGCTGATGTACACCGCCAACGCCCCGGCGAGACTCGAAGCGGAGGCATGGGCAATCAATAGCTGGCGGGATTATCAGAAGGCGATCAAAGTATGACCAGCGCTGCCGCCGCGAGTTGAGCACGACCCGCGCGCCGGTTCCTTCGGCTGGAGGGGACCGGGGCCTGGGCCGGGATGGCCTAGCAGAGTGAAAGGACAGCTATGAGACGCATAACGAGCGAAGAACTTAGAGATGTTGTGGCTCGGGGCTGGAGTACGCCCGAGAACGCACACAAGGTTATTGATATGACCTTGGTCACAGCGATTGCGGAAGAGGTGGGAATGCGTATTGTCGGGATAGAGAACATGGGTGAGCAAGATACCAAAATGGCTGAGCTTCGGTATTTCGAGGCGAGGGACTTAGAACAAAAAGTCCTGAAGTTGGTGAAGGAGTGCAAGCTAGTCAGCACGGTGCTGCAGAACGCCGCAAGCGGGCATAACGACTTCGACGAAACGGCCGTTGATGTCTGTTGGCTGATCCGCCTAGCCGCGCAACTCCGAGCCGCCATCGCCAAGGCTGAATAAAAGGACAATGATCATGTCAGAAGAACAAGTAGCTTGGGCAGATTGGCTTGAAGCATTCGGTAAGGCGGCCTATCACCCGTTGGCGGTAGAATACCAGGGCGAGCCGCAGAAGGATTATCGGGATGAAGATGTGCTTATCGACGGTTGCGGCACTCCACCCGATGCAGCAATCCTGGCGCGAACGGTACGGCACTTGAGCCGTGTAACAGGAACGATGGCAGTGAGTATCATCCTGTCCCGACCGCCGGAAGGCTATCGGATTCGCTGCGATGTCTCCCCGGCATTAGTCGGCCCCGACTTGCCGAGTGATGGTCGCAATCTGCTTAGTTACCTAGATGGGCATATGACAATAAACGGGATCGTAAGAAATGCGCTGAAAGCCGACTACCTGAGTGGTGACGACTTCGACGATTGGGATGTGCTAAGTTTGGATGTTGATCTGACGCTCAAGGCACTGACCTATAGCATCGACGGCCTGATCCTTACCATCCTGGTGGACTATGACGCGAACAGCTAACCCCTTGCCCGGTCCCCATCCCACCGGGCATAGTAACGGCAGCGCGTGGGCCGGCGGGGTCTCCTTCCCGACCCGCCTGGTCCCGCTGTCGGTAAGAGAAAGGACAGAGCTATGACGCACACGCCAGGACCGTGGGAATATTTTAATGCCAAAGACCAGGACGGCGTGGAAACCTTTTCGATAAGAGGAAATGCCGAGTTTATTTGCATGATTGATACTGTTGCAATAGGCGACGGACCATTTCAAGCCCCACCCAACGCAGAAGCCAACGCCCGGCTTATCGCAGCCACGCCGGAACTGCTGGAAGCGTGCCAAGCGCAGGAGGCTTGGTTCAAGTCCGAAAGAGAAGGGCTGCCCAAGTCAACTACATTCCACGAGCGTATGGACCTTTGCAGCTATTGCGAATATATGACGGCTAAGGCGCTGGCGAAGGTGGCGGGGAAGCCATTCGACAAAAAGGAAGAGTGGGAGGGCGTGCCGCAAATCCTTATCGACCTGCAAACTCTGACGCCCCACCTTGTGCGGGAGCAAGGCCAGCCCGCCGCCATCGCCAAGGCAGAAGGGACAGAAGAATGACGCACACGCCAGGACCTCTAAGTATCAAGAGCTGCGTCAATTTGATAGCTGCGGACGGGTATACGTTGACGAGTGCCAGCGGGACGGACTCAGCGAAGTGGCGCGCACGGGCAGAAGCCAACGCCCAACATGCGATGCTGTGCTGGAACACACACGACGAGCTGCTGGAAGTATTAAAGGCGTGCCTGGCGGAACGAATCAATATAGGCTTGAGTAGGCCCTTTTGGACACCCCGCTTAATCTACCGCATTCGCGACGCCATCGACCAGGCTGAAGGGACAGAAGAATGACCAGGTGGGCGACCAGCAAACCACTTCGCAATCCCGCGACGATTCGCGAAGAGTCCGTTTGCAGCCGAGCGCGGGGCGTACCCGCGCCGGTCGCCCGCTTGTGTTTTACCCGCGAGTTTACGGAAGGAGCACGTTGATGGACTTCCTCAACCACATGATCCAATGGTGCGGCGTCGTTGCGATACTGCTGGCGATGGCGTGGGCGATGATGCGCCTGGCATTAATGATCGTAACTCAAAACTGAATGTTGTTATTGTGAAGGAGAAAGCAGCGATGATAGATAAACCTTACTTGCTGGACGGTAAGCCAGTCACTTTTGAGCAGGTGATCGAGGCAGCCCAACGCTACGAAGATGATGGCACTGAGTTCTATACAACCAGTCAAGCCGCTGTAGTTCTACGCCGGAATGGCCATACAGTGGCCGAGAACCCGGATTCGACTCTCTTTCAAAAGTGAATATGCCGCCCTGCGGTAACAAACGAACCGAGTGTTCGTTGCCCTAGCCGTATTAAAGACCAGGGCATCCTGAAAGGGAGCCGATGATCGGCAGATGTGGGCTACCTGGCCAGGGCGGCAACTGTTATTTGAAAACCGAAGAAATGCTGGTGTGCGGCTATCGGAGACCAAGCGAATCCACGGTAGGTGCGGTGCGAAAGCGACCACAGGAATGCGGTGAAACTAGAACCCGCTGCCCGTGAAGGCCGTAAGAGCCTTGGCTACACCAGCACGATATTGCCGCCCTATATTCCCCGACGCTGCAAGCGTAACGGCGTGCCGAGCAAAGGGATAACGTGGGCGGCAACAACTATCGGCCTTAGGGCCGGAACTTGGAGCCTTGTAACCAAGGCTTGGCTCCTTATGGCTGGTAGGTGAAGCCAGCCGCATGCGGCGGTAGGTAGTGCAAGGCAGACCGCCGGGCGCTGGTAAAGCACTGGAAAGTTCCCGGAAGTGCAGGTTCGAGTCCTGCCCGCCGCAATGAAGCACAAGGAGAAACGACATGGAACAGTTGAAGATTTACAAAGAGCGATGGGAAGAGTTGAAGCCGTTATTGGGTGGTGGCAATATTGGTCCGTCTACAGGTGGCAGACGACGGCCATGTTTCGTCGCCGAGCTTGTCCGCCGCGAGCGTGAGAAGCGGGGGATTGTGCTTCGTCTTGCCTGGATAGAGCCTAAAGAGGATGGGTATCAATTTATATACACTGTGGCTCGCCACGACTGCCATCTTACTGCTGATAATACGTGGTCGGCTTGTGTTACTTGTAACCCTGCGGCCACCTATCCCTACCACGCCGCCAATGTCATAGGACTGATCGAAGGAGCGAAGACATGAGCGATGTAGCACAAATCAAAATACGCGACGTGCTTGCGGCATGTACAGGGAGAAGCAACTACCGAGTCGTCACCGAGCCAGCACAGCCTCCATCCTATATGCCCAGGCCCACATGGACAGGCAAAAGAGAATGTGAGGAAATTGCTATAGCGATAAGACGCCATGTCGATGGCGTTCACCATGTGTGGGTTAAGTCCGATCTTATCTGTAAATTCTGCGGTGCGGCGTGGGAAGGCCGTCAAAGTTCAGGGGATGGGACGACTGATGTAGACGATGGCCCCGCATGTTGTGACAAAGGGATGGATGCATTCGAGGCGGTTATCGAAGGAGCCAAGACATGAGCGAGATACCAGTTGTAACGATGGTGGTGAAGGAGAGCCATCCGCGAACGCAGCGCATGTCCAGGGGCTTAGAGTATCCCTGGATCGTCTACTACGTTGACCGGGGCGGCTGGTGTCTCACTACGACCGGCAGCAAAACAGAGGCGGACGCGCGGGTGCAGGCGAAGACGCTCATGGAAGGCGGGCACAAAAGCGTCCTCGTCGCGCACATCGACCTACCCCCGATGCCCTATTAATCTGCAAAGGAGAAAGGTAATGATTACCAATGAGCAATGGTGTCAACAATATGACTGGCAAGTTTATCCCCCTGAGCCGGCATGGTCCCAGCCGATGGGATACCCGCCATCCGTTATTGATATGGGTCCGATCCCATTCGTAGAGCGACTCCGCGAACATCTTGTCCGCCATTGGGCAAATGCTAACGTGACGTATCGCCAGCGAATGGTTCGATGGTTGGATGCCGCAATCGCCGATGCAGTAAGAACCGACGGGCATGTTGTCGAGAAGGAGACGGGATGATGATTGAACTGCGAGAGGCAATCACGCCAGCGTTTCTAAAGATGGGCCTGTTCGGCGACACCGGTACAGGCAAGACCTTCACCGCCGCCAAGGTGCTGAGCCAATTCATCGCCGCTTATTGGCCGGAGAAGCGATTGGCCATGTACGACTCCGAAGGCGGTGCGGGTCACATCGACAAGATGGTTCAGGAGCTCACCGGCAAGCGCCTACTGGTGATCACGTCGCAGAACTTCCCTGAGCTTGTCGAGTTCGCCACGTTGGTTAAGGAGGAGGGGCATGTCGCCCTGGTCGATTCTGTTACCCATCCCTGGCAATCTTTGATGAGTGAGTATCTCGCGGCTAAGCGGTCCCGCGCCAAGGCTGCCGGTGTCGGACGAGTAGATAGCGTGAGCCTGAGTATGCAGGACTGGGGACCGATCAAGGATATGTGGGCCAAGTTTTCGGATTGCGTTCGCTATGACCCGACCCACTGGTGCGTCTGCGGCAGGGAATCCGATGTCTGGGATCAGATCGAAGATGACGAGGGCAAAAAGAAGTTGACCAAGACCGGCGTCAAGATGAAGACCGAGAAGGGCCTGGGCTACGAGCCGAGTATCCTGGTGCGGATGCGGCTTGACTACGATAAGCACATTGCGTTTGTCGTCAAGGACCGCTTCGATGTTATGACCGGGGCGTCTGAATCTGATCCTGATATCGAATTCTTCTTACCTCACATGGAGAAGCTCGACCTGGGTGGCAAGGTCGCCGCGCCGAATAAGGATGTCGCCCCAGCATTTGCGCCGCAGCATGGCCCGAACTACACAACGGTCCAAGCCCGCCGGCAGGCCATCTTAGATGAAATCAAAAACGACCTAACGATTCATGTCCCCGGCATGGCCGCTGCCGACAAGACCCGCAAGATCGAATTGATGCGAGAGTGCTTCGGAACGGGAAGCTGGACCATGCTGGAGAAGGACGAAAAGCAATTTACAGCAGACACACTGGCCGAAGGTCGCCAGCGTTTGCTTGTTAGCCTGTCAAAGAAGAATGGAGATTCTGATGCCTAGAACACTCGGCGACGTACCCGATGCGAAAAGTGCGATGTGGCCCCCGGCTGGATGGCATCCGTGCCGGATTGTTGGAGCGACGAAATGGATCAGCCCCAAGAAAAAGACACCCGCCGTCATGCTGGCACTAGCGACTATGGACGGTGCCTTTGAGTTTGAGGACCCGATCTTCATTACGGCCAAGGCGATCAACCGTGTAGCTCTTGTCGCTCGGCGCGTTTGCGGTTTACCGGACATAACCGCTCTGCCCGATGATGGCGATGAGGCAGTCAAGCAGCTGGCCAATCACATTCTAACCACCGCTATTGGCAAGCAGTGCATGGTTGAAATCGAAGTGCAGAAATTCGATGAGATGCAGACGGACGGCCCGGACATTGGCAAGATGAAAACCAAGACATTTCACAATGTCAGCTTCGCCGGCTACAAAGCATACGACCCGGGGACTGAGCCTGTCCAGGCGGAACCCAAGGTCGGGCCTTTCGACGAATCCCCTGCTGGCGACGATATTCCATTTTAGGAAGGAGACGACATGAGCGAGACGGACATCATTACATCCGAGACGGCTGTACGCCTCGTGCGGGAGCTTGCGGATGTCAAAGCCGAGCTTGCCGCCTACCGGGATATCGTCGAGGCGCTGGCGAAGATGGACCCTGAAGCTACTGGTGACCCTTCCGGGGTATGTAGGTTCTGTGACGAATGGCTAGATAGCCACGAGCCCGACTGCCCCTGGCTGAAGGCCAAGACGCTGGTAGACAAGGAGGCCGAGCATGACAACTGACCTTTCCGCAAATGCGCGCGACCTGAAAGCGACGGCCGAAACCATTCTAATCCCTGCGAGAGGTATATGTCTGTTTGCTTTTCCCGATAGTAGTGCGTATTTATTCAAGGCGGTCCCCTGCCCGAACTGCACTTGTGGGGATTGTCGAGCATACGAGGCCAAGGAACTGATGGGCAAGGAGGCCGACGATGAGCAAGACGACAGATGAACTGCTGGAGATATTCGAGGAGTTGACAGCCATGCGGCATCGTATCTGCGGGCTGATTGGGCATGAGCAGCGATATGTAGGAAGGTCACTTTATGGTAGCTTCTATAGATTTGATTGCGAGCGATGCGGCGACTATGTAGATTTGCCTATTGACTCCCTTACAGACGAACAGAAGGCCGAGGTAGCCGAGAAGGAGGCCGACGATGATCATACTGGCGGTTGATCCTGGCCCCGAGCAGTCGGCGTGGATAGCTTATGACACGGTACGCAATCGCCCTATGCGATGCTTTGGTATTATTGATAATGACGAGTTTCGCACGGCTATTGGTGATGAAGAATTTGCTGGAGCGGAACTGCTTGTCATGGAGACGATGGAAGCTCATGGGATGCCCGTAGGTGAATCCGTATTCAAAACTGCCATCTGGATTGGGCGGCTCATTGAGGTGTGGGGCGGTCCCTATGAACTAATTGGTAATACGAAGATACGACTACACATCTGTCATACCGCCCGTGCCAAAGACCCCAACATCCGGGCCGCGCTCATCGACCGCTTCGGCGGCAGCCGAGAAGCCGCGATAGGCACGAAGAAGAAACCCGGCCCGCTGCACGGAATCAAGACGCATCTGTGGAGCGCGTTAGCTTTGGCCGTAACCTATGCCGATTCGATAGCGGAGAACTCAGATGCCGACCAGTAACACCTACACATGGACGCGAGAGGATAAGCTGCGTCTGAAGCTGTTTCACATGGCATACGACCTGAGCGAAGAACCGGACCCGACTGTCCGTTTCGTCAATGCGCTGGTAGCAAGCGCTGGGCGGGTTAACCTCGATCTGATGGCGGTATATCTGGCGGCTGCTGAGATGGCCAAGGGCTTAGACGCTAGGGGCCGAGCTAAGGTATTTGCAGAAGCATGTGCAGGAGCTAACATTCGCCGCCGGTCCGCGTGGACCGTGGACGATAAGCCGTTAAGCAAGGTCACACTTTAGCTGAAAGGAAGCACAATGTCAGACGTAGGAATGGAAGAACAGACCAGCACCGTCGTAATGGGCGCGGTGGATTTTATCCACGTCGCGAGCGGCCTGGCCACGTCGGGTGTCGGCCGTGTTGTCGAGGCGCTGGTATCGAACAGGGCGGTAGCTAGTCTGGTCGAGAAGGTGATCGATCCGGCTATAGCCTTCCGGCCCAGTTCGGAACGGACAGCAGCCGTTGACCGATTCACCATCGTGGTCGGTCGGTCGTTCAGGGTTCAGGACGGCGAGGTCACAGAGATTTCGCCCGGAGCTATCATCCGGGGCTGCAACCTGGAGGAAGTCAAGGAATTCCAGCGCCAGCGTCTGCAGTCGCTGCTTGACCGGGTTGACAACCACTGAGGCACTGCACCTGCCGGGGCGGGGAGACTCGCCTCGGCGGATTAAGGAGAATGCTATGAGCAAAGGCAAGCTACAAGGACGGACGATTCGCCACACGCGCATTGTGCCCGGCTACAGGTGGGTGTGGATAGCTGGCCGCTCTCACACCCCAACGCAGGCCCGCGAGATAGGCGAGTACATCATTCGATGCGCCGCCCAGGTGGAGGCCGAGCGTGACTGACGCGATCATACAAGACGCCCTGCCCCTGCTGGGAGAGACTGATGGCTGAGCGGATCACACTCAAACTGCCGCCGGAGTTCAAGCGGCTCGCCGAAAGGAAAGGCGGCCTGCTGACGGGGATGAAAATGACGCTGCGAACGGAGAGCAGCGCGGAAGACCTGGCCGCGTTTAAGAAGATGCTAGTCGAGAAGGGGGCCACTGATGCCTGAGATCAAATACCACCCGCTCATTTTCTCCGGCCTGTCGATACCGGCCATCCTCGACGGCCGCAAGACCCAGATTTAGGTTGACGGGTCACAAGACGCACCATAGAATATCGTTATGCCTATAAAAGACCCGATGCTCAGGAAGGCGTACAATGCCGAACGCTATCTCTCTCGTCGTGCGGAGTTTATTGATCTCGAAAAGGCGAGATACCACGGGAACCGGGAAGCTATACGGAAACGTCGGCTCGAATTGGCTTACAAGCACCGAGAAAAGAACAACGCTAGGGAGCGGGCCAGGGCAGCCGCTCTTCGTATCGAGATGATTATTGCATATGGCGGGCAATGCAATTGCTGCGGAGAAACAGAGGCTATGTTTCTTGAGCTGCATCATGTGCATGGGCGGGGCCGAAAACGTAGGAGATGTGCATCCAAAACCATATATCTGGAGCTTAAAAAACATGGCTGGCCGAAAAACGGACATGAGCTACTTTGCGCAAACTGCCACCAAGGACAGCACCGAAATAGCGGGGTGTGCCCGCACGAGACCAATCCTTTTTTCAGGAAACATGGTCCTTGCCGTGCTGCGGGGGGAGAAGAGTCAGAATAGGCGGGTGATTACAAGAAGGAATTCGCTATCCTCGATTGGGTGGGATCGCCTGGATTTTACGAAACCGGCATACATCGACGACAGCTACAACCCGCCCTGCGCCATGGTCAAGATTGCCGGGCCAGAGGGCACATCACACCGCGTATTTTCTCGCTACGAGGTAGGTGACCGCCTGTGGGTGAGGGAGACGGTTGCTACAGACGGACCGTGGAACATCCCTGAGTGTTGTACCCTGTGGTATCCCGCTGACGGAGGAGAGCGGCCCACCGGGTATCAGACACGTTCCTCCATCCACATGCCCCGCTGGGCGTCGCGGATCACACTGGAGATTACAGAGGTCCGGGTAGAGCGGGTGCAGGAGATAAGCGAAGACGACGCCAGGGCAGAGGGATGTGTACTAGCCGAAGGATATGAAGCATTGGCAACCACGATGTTCCGCGATCCGTATAGGGCTGTCTTCGACGACATCTGGGACTCCATCAACGCCAAGCGGGGCTACGGCTGGGACACCAACCCCTTGGTATGGGCGCTGACGTTCAAGCTGCTGGAACTGGCCAACAAGGAGAAACCATGAGCGAAACGAACATCATTTCCGAGACGGCTGTACGCCTCCTGCGGGAGCTTGCGGACCTCAAGGCCGACAACGAGTGGCTGAAGACGATTGTAGACAAGCTGCCCAAGACGGCGGATGGGGTGCCGGTAACGATTGGCATGAATTGCGTAGTATTCGACGGGCTTGGTTACTCAATTGCCCGTGACGACGTAGGCGTATTAAGTATTCTCCAACATGCTGACCAGGAGGCCGTAGTGGTAGCTGTGCGGAGCGGTGGCGGAGACGAGTGGACTGTTACGGCCAGCGACATCTACTCCACCCGCGAAGCGGCGTCCGCTGCCGAATCTGCCAAAGCCATCCAAGCCGCACAAGCCGCCGAGAAGGGTGCTGATTGATATGGCAGGCGATTGGATCAAATGGGAACATGCGACAAACGATAAGGCCGAAGTCGATGAGTTGGCCCGAATCTTGAATGTCAGTCACAACGAAATCTTGGGGGGACTGGCCAAATTCTGGTGCTGGGCAGACAATCAAACTATTGACGGACGGATTCCGTCATCATCAAAAGATGACGTAGATAGGCATACTGGAATACCCTTATTAGGGGACGCGTTAAGAAAAGTTGGCTGGCTGAAGGTTTTAAAGCGAGGGATTGCCGTGCCAAACTTCAGTCGCCACAACGGCCAAAGTGCTAAACGGCGAGCACTTAACGCAAGGCATCAACAATCTGTGCGTAATAAGTCACGGTTGGAAGATGACGAATCGCTCACCAGAGAAGAGAAGAGAAGAGAAGAGAAGACTAAAGAAGAAGAAAAAGACCTATGTCAAATAAGCAAGAAACCCTTATTTGACCCCCGACCGATTCAGGACGCTTGGAACAAGCTAGCGGCAGAACACCATCTTCCCAAGTGGCAACGCACGACGAAGAAGCGGCGGGCTGCCGTTAAAGCACGAATTGCAGATGATGGGTGGGTTACCGAATGGCGAACCGCTCTTGATCATATCCCGCAATGCCCGTTCCTTATGGGCCAGACGAAACGGGGCAAGTGGAAGGCAACCCCCGACTTCTTCCTCCGGCCAGATAGCGTGATGAAAATCCTAGAAGGAGCTTACGATGGCGACAACCCCACCACCGGACGAGACTACCGCAAAGGATTCTAGCCCGCAGTTCAAGGCCCTCGAGGCACTCCGGGCGATGCCGGATGTCCAGGAGCTTCAGGCCGAGGCCGAGGCCGGCAAAGGAGATTCTGTCTTACAGACGGCGAAATGCGAACACTGCGGCAAGATAACCGAGGGGCTACGGCCAAGCCCTGGGTATTCCTTTGTCTGCTGCCCTTGCATTAAGAAAGACACGGCCGAGAAAGAAGCGGCAAGGGAGTCTGAGCAACCAATGTCGGTTGAGCTTACGTGCAATGTCTGCAATACAACATTTACGGCCATCGGCGCTGCGGTGGTATCCAGCGAACGCCAGCAAATATGCCCGGCTTGTTCCGAGGCTAACGAACAGCGGGCGGCGTGTATCCACACGCGACAGGCCGAATTGCAGGAGCGTGGCCAGCAGCTTGCAGCGGATGAGATAGCTAAGCCCGCTATGCCGATTGAAGACCGTGCCGCCGAATGGATGAACATCTGCCCGCCGCTCTATCGTGACACCGACCTTGACCGCTTGCGGGCGATGCACGGTGAGAAGGTCGATAGCATTATTGGCTGGCAGCATGGCAGCAAGGGCCTGTTGTTGATCGGCCCTACCAGAACGGGCAAGACTCGGCTGATGTATAGCCTCTTAGAGCGCCTGTGGTTCGAGGGTTGCAGTATGCACGTTACGTCATGCTGTGGCTTTGGGCATAGCTTGCTCGCGCGGATTGAGTCCGGTTGGTTGGCTTGGCTGGATTTTCTGGCAGCAGTTCCGATCCTGGCGATTGACGATCTGGGCAAGGGCGTAATGAGCGAGAGAGTCAGCACGGAACTGTTCTACCTAGTAGAGAATCGCATGGCCAACCTACGTCCGATAATCGCCACAACCAACATGGTAGGCGACGAACTATCCGCCCACGTCGGCTACGATAGAGGCGTTGCCATGGTCGCCCGGCTGCGCGAGTGCTGCGAAAGCGTTAGCCTAAGCCTGCCAAAGAAACCGGAGAGGGATAATGTCTGAGATGAAATGCTGTGAAATGTGTGTGCATTACCTAAATATCGGTTACAAGAACTGGGGAGAGTGTGGGGCACCGGTTCCAGGATACATGCTGAGCGAGGACATGCCGAAAAATGTCGTGGACGCGAACAGTATGTGTTCGGAACGGACCGCGAATGGCTGCGACCTATACCACCAGAAATGAAAGCCCAGATCATGGACGACGGGGCGGTCTGCTTAATCTGTGGCGAGCCTACACCAGCGTACCAACTGCTGCGCGGCATGTGCCCCGGCTGCTGCCTGGACTCGTGGATACCGCCGAGCTACTGGATCAGGGAACGATATGCCTATGATACCATCTGGCGACAAACAAACGCGACCAAGCACCCGCCGACCGGCGTAGCATTTCTCGACGATACACGACCCCGCCTGTCTGAGAAGATGGGCACAGAGTAGGAGAAAGACATGAGCGACAACATCAGCAAATCAATCGAGCGAAGACTTGCTGTTCAATTGCCCGCAAAGATAGCCGAACTGCAGGCCGAGATCGAGCGGCTGAAGGTGGGCATACAGAAGATTCTTGACTACCATGCGTCGAACCACCGTGTCTCTTTACCAATGGGCGGGACGGCTCGCTACTGCGCATTTCTACTCCAGCAAGCCGCCGAGAAGAAGGTGAAGCCATGAGCGACTTAGATAAACTCGGACAACTAATGGCCCGCCTCGGGGAATTGGAGTACCAAGGAACCCCAAGCTCTTTCCGCGAAGCACAGAGGGTTAAGCTTGAAGGTTTTGGGTGGTTGTTGAGAGTCGCAGAAGATCATGTGAAGCCGGAGCCAAAACCGAAACGTACTATCGCAGACAATTATCCGGCAGGAGGCTTAACGGCAAGTGAACCCTGCACGTTCTGTCAAGATTACGAAAGGCTCAAGGCCGAGGTCGAGCGGCTGAAGGCGGAGCTTGATAAATACGGAAGGACCGCAGACCACGTGCGCGTCGTGCCAGGAATGAAGTTGTATCAACAACTGGCGGCTGGGATGGCATACGCCGACGAGAATGGACTAGAGACGTGGGTTGTGGATTACGACGGTGACCCGGCTGAGTACTACTCGACCCCCGAGGCCGCCCAAGCCGCCGAGAAGGAGAAGACATGAGCGAGAAGTCAGACATCGCAGATGGGTATTTCGCACTTCGACAAATTACGGTAGATGGCAAAGGACTGGATGCGCTACTCGACGATTTTGTTGAGGCCAGGGCCAAGATCGAGCGGTTGAAGACCCAGTCAATGGCCTTGCCGGAATTGATCGCCGACGCACTACTGGCAGATGATGAGACGCGGACGCCGGGTGGGCGGGTTCTTACCGAGGAAAACTATTTTTCACCGTGGAGGCAGGCTACAGGTGAAGCTCTCGCTAAACGATGGATTGTTGGCGTTGCCAAAAGCGCCATCGCTAAGCAAGCTGCCGAGAAGGAGCCCAAGCCATGACACGCTGGGAAGCGATTACGAAGCCGAAGGGCAAGCTCAAGCAGGCGTCCGCCCGTGGTATACATCCGGCCTGGGCACAGGGCATCACGGACTTACAGGTGTGGGTCTACAAGGCCAACGGTGAGCGACGATATATGCGGATCAGCGGTGTCTTTAAGCGATGCTGGTCGATGGACGGCCCAAGCTGCGATGTGAACTCGGGGCCACGAACGCAGTGGTATCAGGAACTTCTCGGCCGTGAACAGGCTGGGCATGGCGTACTAACCTAGACAGGAGAAACGAAATGAGAAAGAGCAAGATGCGGGAGCTTGTAGAGAGAACCGCAGACGATATTAACCGCCTGAACAACCGACTCGAACGTCTCAGGGGCCAGGTGGTGGTCTTAGAGCGCAATGCTATCGATGTTGACGCACAAGATAATCGACTTGCCGCCCTGGAGGCCAAGGTTAGCGATCTGGGCATATGTGCTGTAGAGCAGGGGAGTATGCTTACTAAGCTGATAGCCAAGCAGGCTGAAGCGGCCGACGAGAATAAGCAGCTCTGGAAGTTGGCCCAGGAGCACGAGGCGAGACTCGATGACAATCAAAGGCGTATCGACGTGGCGGCTTCGGACAGAAATCGCCTAAATAACCTAATCGAAGATACGAGAACCCGGTTGTACGATGTACAGGAGCGGCTAGACGCACAGGATGCCAAGCAGGAAGAGTTTGTAACGCGGATCGAGGCGGTCTGTGGGTCAACTGGGCATGATTGGGAGTACTGCGGAATGGCTAATCATCGGGTTAAATCCCGATGTATTGGATGCGGTGCCACGTGGGAGCGGGCTTGGGAAGAGCTTGGCAAGGACGAAAAGGCCGACATCAAGGAGCGGCCGCAATGAGCGAGACATCCGAAGTTGCTGAGCAGTGGATTGAGTGGTCTGATCATACCGAGGCCGGTCTTGTGGATTTCCTTACGATGCAATACCCAGCGGCGGAATGGGCGGTAGATGAGGCGATTGGCATTCGGGCCAAGTGTAACGGGCGGGTTGGGATACTCGAAATCTCACCCGAACTATGGCCCGCCGGTATCCGCAGCAGGGCAGTCGATGGATTGGACCTTGACTACGATGCCGAAGTGTGGCCCTGCTTGTTCAAGATGGCCACGGAGCTTTATGAAGAGCTTCTGGCAGGGGTTAGCGCCCCATGAATAATTATTCACCTAACAAGGGGTGGAGAGGTACAGACATTCATAATCAGCGGCAACAAGAAATCGCGGCCCTGTATGAGCGGGGTATGACGCAGGCGGAGATTGCTGATATCCTGGATATCAGCCAGCCTACGGTATGCCGAGCGTTGCAGTTACGGGCGAAGCTGAGAGACAACCTCCGGCGATGGCCGACCAGGCGACGTATGCCAACCATCGACCCGGCGGCGCTGGATAACATGGACCCAAAGCGTATCGTGGCGGTGCTGTGAACCTAATGCCATACCGGCATTAGTGGGCCTAAGTGAAAGGGTATGACATGCATCCTCGACCGTAACGAGTCTTTCTCCTGGCGAGCGGTAGCTGAGTTCCCCTTCGCTCGGTTGCCGCTCGTTTTGTTTACGACAGATAAGCCATGATAGACCAAGCCCCAGCAAACAAATCCATCGTAGTGCCGAAGCAAATGAAGTGCTCGACGTGCGGGCATTACTGGTTCATGCAAAGCACCTGCCGGGCGATGCTATCGAAGTATCCCGGCCAGCATCACAAGGCTAAGCGTGGGCCTCAGGCCGTATGCCAGCAATGGAAGCCGATACCGTGACATGGGCCGACCGAAACTAGACATTGAAGAAGACGAAATTGAAAGCCTTGCCTCTCTTGGCTGTACCCTTAAGGAAATGGGAAGCCATTTCGACTGCGATCCGTCTACGATCAACAAGCGTTTTTCCAAGGAAATAGCCAAAGGGCGAGACGAAGGGAAGATGTCACTACGCCGGGCTATGTGGAAAGCGGCTCTTGGTGGCAACATCACACAGCAGATATTCTTAAGCAAGCAAGTCTTGGGCTTTAGCGACAAGGCGGAAGTCAAGCAGCAGTCCCACCAGATTGTGATCATGCAGGACGAGACCCCCACCAATGGCAATAACGGCGGAAGCCACAACCCTGAACCAGACGCCGTACCGGCTAAGGGGAGCGGGCTGGACGCTCCAGACAAGCCAAGCGCCTGAGCTTCTTATCGACGGGCCTGCCGGCACGGGCAAGACCCTGGCCGTGCTGCTGAAGGCATGGCGGTTTGCGGCCGAGTATCCTAAGTGCCGGGTTCTGCTGATACGCAAGACGCGATCCAGTATGACGCAGACGATTCTGGTCACGTTGGAGCGGGATATCCTTTTGAAGCTCGGCGTGGGTGGTGGGGCGTCCAGGGCACACAGGGCAAGCTATCTGCTGGGCAACGGCAGCGAAGTTGTGATCGGCGGCCTCGATAACGTCGAGCGGATCATGTCGTCTGAGTATGACCTGATCTGCGTATTCGAGGCAACCGAGGTATCCGAGGACGAGTGGGAGATGATGCTCACCCGCCTTCGGAACAACAAGGCCCCTTACCAGCAGATGATCGCCGAGTGCAATCCGCAAGGGCCTAGGCATTGGCTGCTGCAGCGTTCGATCAATAGCCGCATGGAGCGGATGCCATCGAGGCATTGCGATAACCCGACGGTAACTCCTGAGTATCTTCAGCGGCTCAACAGCCTGACCGGCCATCGGCGGGATCGGCTGCTCCTTGGCCTGTGGACGGCGCCGGAGGGCTTGGTCTACCCCGACTTCGGGGCGTGCTTTGTTGAGCCGTATGAGCCGCCTATGGGCCGCCTGGTGGGCGGGATGGACTTCGGCTTCACCGCACCGTTTGCAGCGCTGGCGGCTACGGTGTATAATGACGAGGACGGCAGGGAGCAAATCTATGTCTGGTACGAGCGTTATCGAAGCAAGACGCTGCTGGCCCAGCATTCCTTGGCCCTGCCGAAAGAGGTGTTCTGGTTTGCCGACCCGTCCGAGCCGGACTCGATTCTGGAACTACGCCGAGCGGGGCATGTGGTGCGTAAGGCTACGAACGCGATCCTTGTCGGCATCGATGCGGTTAACGCCCGTATTAGCTCCGGTACGTTGCAGATATCCAACACATGCACGGCATTGCGAACTGAGGGCCAGAGCTATCGCTACCCAAGCAACAAGGTGACTGAGACGCCAATGAAGGACATGGACCACGCGATGGACGCGCTTCGATACCTGATCATGGGCGTGGACCGTAGGCGCGTGGCGGCAAGGCCGCAAGACGCGGCGTGAAAGGACAGGCTTATGATGCCGTATGTGGTGATCTTTTGTGGGTTGTGCGTTATTGCTATCGCGTGGGTGATTTGGTGCGGCTTCATGCTACGCGATGTTTACAAAAGAAAGCAGGCGATGTTTGACGAGTGGGACGCCGCTGAAGCGAATGACTGAAAGGACAGGAAGATGACTGACACGATGACGTTGGTAGTAGGAACGGCGTGTTTGATTGGCATGGCTACAGGGGTGTTTGCCTGTGGCTACTGGATTGCCGCTTGGGTCGAGGCCCGGAGGTCTCGCAAGGGCAAGATGGAGCGTGCACCTAGCAATGCCGATTTTGCTGATGCGCTAGTGACCGCGCGTAAGTGGAGTCAAGCCGAACGCGATGAGATCAATCTTCGCATCAGACGAGTTTGTGAAACCACGACCGGCCATGATTGGCTATACGAGGGTGGGGCGTGGAATGGCGGTGACGAGAAGGGCGGACAACATGGCTTTATCTGCCGCCATTGCGGTCAACGGAAGGCGGTGCTCTTTGAAGATTTGACCGCCGAGCAGGTCAAGCGGGTAATGACGAAGATGCGATAACCTGAAAGGACAGGCCATGCCAGACGAGATTAGAGACAAGATGCTGACGAGCCGGTACGGCCCTGCGGGCGATGCTACTGCCAAGCCCGAGCCGACCCTGGACGATGCGATGGTAAGGTTGGAGCTGCTAGAGGACATAGTGGCGGAGCTTGTTAACGCTAGGACACCGGCATGTGTGCCGAGCATGACCGTAGCCGCCCCGACCAAGAAGCGCAAGAAGCGCAAGAAGTGGCAGAAGCCTATTCCCGAAGTGCCTGCGCAACGAAGCACCCCCAACATGCCGAAGATTGTACCGCCGCCAATTGAGGGCAGCGCTGATGCCTGACACATCCATCGAGCACGACACAATCGAGGACGCCCGAGTCGCTAAGGACGAGCCGCTTGTCGGCAAGGCCCCGCCAGATGAACCTGAGCCTGGCACGATCAAGCAGATACGCATGGCGATGCGGGACAAGATGCTGCGACAACGGTATGGCACAAGCGAGAACCGGGGGCCGGATGACGACCCCTGGCTGACCGTCGAGAATGAGGCTATTTGGACGGTGCACAAATGAAACTGAAAATCGTAGCTGAGCCGGATGATAACACACTCCGGGTGATCAATGCCGACACAGGCGAAGAATTAGAAGGCATTGCGAGCGTAACGATCAAGGTCAAAAAGAACTGGGGCTATACCGTGATTCTTGAGGTCGATGGTGTGGCACTCGACGTAGAGTCTAACCCGCCCAGCAACGCGGAGTCCGCCACATGAACCTCCGTTTTTGGCAGCGCAAGGCTGCGCCCGTGCCGGTCTACAACGATGCTTACGAAGACCCTTACGCCGATATCTGGAATCGGCAACCGGCCCCAACATCGCTAAAGCTGTTGCAGGAGAACCGAGAGACCGCCTACGCCTGCGCCGAGTTGAACGCGAATGCGTTTGCCGATGTGCCGCTCAGGCTGTATATCACCACGGGCAAGGGCCAATCGCCGACGCGGAACTTCGGCACGAAGACCGTAGACTCGGCAACCGTTCGGCACCTGGAAGCGAATGCCGGATTCGCCGGGCGGCTGAGCAAGGCCGTCGATCTGCAGGAGGTTGTCGAGCACCCGTTGTTGGACTTGCTGAATAACCCGGCAACTGGCCTGAGCAGATTTGATCTATTCGAGCTATCGGATCGCTACCAGGAATTTGAGGGCAACGCTTACTGGCACGTCAAGATCGGGCCGCTAGGCATCCCCGCTCCAATAGTGCTACTGCCCTCCCACCTGGTCACCACCGTACGGGCGAAGAACGGGCTGGGGATTGCGGGCTACGAATACGGTTCGCGGAATAACAAGATCATGCTGTCAGCCGATAGCGTTATCCCTTTCCGCTTCCCGAATCTCCTGGACCCTTACGCCGATGGCTGGTCGCCTGTACGGGCGATGTGGGAGACGATCAATCTTCAGAACCAGGACCGGTCGCATCTGCAAGCCTTGATGGGGAATCGGGCAAGGCCGGATACAGTCGTATCGCCTAAGGAGCAGCTAGGCGAGCACGAAGCCGACCGCCTATGGAAACGGTTCATGCGGATGTTCAACCGTGGCGGTAGCGGCGGCGTGGCTGTTACGGCTGAGCCTGTGACGATTACGCCCTTGAGCTTCCCACCGCGTGACATGGAAGCCTTAGCCCGCTATGGCGTGGGCAAGGTAGCTATTGCCAATGCGTTCGGCGTGCCCATGTCGATGCTGGAAACCAAGGACGTTAATCGTGCGAATGCTGAGGCTGGCGAATATCAACACGCCAAGCACGCTATCGAGCCACGATGCACGCGGTTCGAGGCGAAGCTAAACAGGCGGCTTGTTCCGATGTATGGCGAGCGGTTCTTCCTGGCGTTCGACAGTTGCGTTCCCGATGACCGGGTTGTATCCGCCGATATCCGCGTCAAAGATTTGGGAAGCGGCGTAGTTACGATTAACGAGGCTCGGGTCGAGATAGGCTTGCCTGAAGTGGATTGGGGCAACGAGCCTTGGATACCGTTCAATCTGAGCCAGCCTGGCGGGGTTGCCGCTACCGATATCCCCACACCGACGATCCCAGAAGACGAGGATACCGACGAAGACGGCAAAGACTTCGCTGCCAGGCTGGCTGACATTATCGACCGTAACGACAAGGATGTGCCAAGCCCACCGCCTGTAGAAGACCACCACGAGCACGAACACGATCACCCTATCGACGCATGGTCTGAGAGCAAGGCCGTCGGCCATCGTCGCCGCATGCCGCATGGCCGGCAGCTTGCCAAGATACTCCGGGGCCTGTTCAAAGAGCAGCGGGCGGAGGTGATTGGTGGGATGAAGGCTTTCGTTACTGCGCGGCAGAAGTCAACCGAGTTTCTGCCGAACCCAGCCGCTTCGATCATCTGGGACGACTGGGACCAGAAGTTCGCCAAGCGATGCGCTCCGTTCGTGCAGGTTCAGCTTGCACAGGGTGCTGAGGATGCATTTTCTCGTCTCGGCGTGTCTGACATCGCCGATGCCTGGAGTGTGACGAACCCCAAAGTGCAGCAAGCGGTAGATCAAGCTACAATGTCTTTCTGCTCGGCGACCAACGCGACGACTAAGCTATCCCTGGAGCTTGCGGCTGAGAAGACACGGGCTGAGCTTGCGGCAGGGCTATTCGGCTCCGAGAACGCTTTGGCCGAACTCACCAAGCGTGTCTCGACGATCTACACGCAGGCCGAGTCATACCGGGCTGAGCGGATCGCCAGGACTGAGGCCAGCCGAGCGTTGCACCTAGGCCAGCAGATAGCGGCTGAGGAATCCGGCGTGGTTAGCGGATACCGCTGGTTGTTGTCCGGCGATGCATGCCCAGCCTGCCAGATGTTAGCGGCGAGCGTGCCGGAAGTGCCGATAGGTACGAACTTCTCGGTAGAGGGGAGCGGGCCGTATAGCGATATCCCAAGCCCGCCTCTGCATCCTAACTGCATGTGCACGATAACCGAGGTACTTACAAGGGAATAGGTGATCTGCAAATGAACATGGACGACTTCTGCACTTTGCTTCTGAACTATCACCACATGACTTGTACGAGCCATTCTGATTGTAGCGAAGAAGCCTTAGGGGAAATCGCAAGAGATTTGAAGCGTGGGTGGATGGAATGTTTCCAGTGCGATGGAGCAGGGAAAGAGGATTCGGGCGGGCATTGGGAATATAAGGGCAAGAGCAAGAAATGTGTGTGGGTGAAGCAGGAACCTGAAAGCGACATTTGTTCAAAGTGCAAAGGCAAAAAGAGAATCTCTTACAGGTTGGCTGACGTTCAAGCGATGCTGAAACGCGACTAGATAGCCATTGAATAGGTGACTTATGACGAACTATGCCAAAGCATACGGCGACTGCACCGGGCCGCTCGGTTTCCCGATGGCGTCTGAGACGGCGGCATTCGTAGAGCAGGCCCTGAAGGACATGCCGCAGGAGTACAAGGACGCGGTGAAGACTTCGATCCGTATGCCCGACGGTAGCGTTCAGGTCGTCGAGGGCTATGGTCGGCGGGCTGCCGTTGCCGCTGCTCAGGACTACGCAGAGGACGAGCGGGCGGATATCTCATTCGTCACGACCGATAGCGTGGACCGCGACCGGGAAGTCTTATTGCCCGCTGGGGCAGACTGGAAGCAGTGGAAGAAGAATCCCCGCGTCACCTTTGCCCATCGCTACGACGAGCTTCCCGTAGGCGCTGGCCTGTGGGTGGGTAAGCATCTGGTGAAGG
>SDBT01002775.1_pt1 | contig 30687 bp, 49 predicted proteins | sample 2277101 | NCBI WGS metagenome assembly SDBT01 (sample SAMN10404973, study PRJNA504765) | marine sediment metagenome | isolation source: marine sediment core GS10_PC15, 103 cmbsf | place: Arctic Ocean: Southern Knipovich Ridge | collected 2010 | reverse complement strand
TTTTAGATTTTACAAAAAAACCTTCTGATAATGCTTCATTAATTGGTGCAACTATTGGAGCTGATGGAGCAATTAGAGAAGCTGAATATAAAAACAATAGTCATTCACATAATAAATATGGCAGTGTTAATAATTATTTAGAAGAATTATTTGACGGGGTAGTACCAAATGGAGAAAAATTTGATAGAAGTAAAATCAGAAGCGATCAATTACCTAAATAATGAAAGCAAAACCAGTTTTAGAAGCATTAGGAGATGTATTACAACCAGATCTGAAAAAGATATTTTTAAAGAATTAATAAAAGGAAAACCTGAAGATATTTTCGATAAAGGATTAAAATACGGTAATTTAAAAGCTATAAAATATGCTGTAGAAAAACATGGTTTAAATCCTGATGGTTCATGGAAGTCTAATAATAAGAAAAATTGGCCATTATATCTAGTAGTTGAACGTAGATATGAAGATATTGTAAAATATTTCATTGATAATGGAGTTTCTCCAGATATTAAACCTGAGGTAATAACTATTAATTCAACACCATTATTAATTAATACAAATTTTGGAAATGAAAAAATTTTTGATATATTAGCAAAAAATATAAAAGATTTAAGTTATCCAAATAATTGGCCTTTACATAAAGCTAGTGTAAATGGTCATGTTGGAATAGTTAAAAAGTTACTTAAAGATAAAAATGTTATAAATAATTTATATGCTTTACAAACACCTGATGGGAACCAGACATATACTTTAAAATGGATAAATAGAATGATAGGTGGTATTAAAAATGGTGTAAAAAAGAAAGTAAGAATTGAAGATTTATTAGAAATAAAAAAATTATTAGAAGATGCGCAAAAAAATTAACGAAGTCGACATTAAAAATTTAGCAGGAGGAATGCCAAAATCCTTTATAGATTTAGTATTAAACTATGCAAGAGACCAATTTAATGCTCCAAGTGGCCCTACAGAACAACAAGCTCAACGTCATTATCAATTGATGGGCGAAATTCAACAACTCCAACAAGGTCATCATGAAGAATTAACTCAAATAGCTCTTGATTTAATTCAAGAATTTTATGGCCCCGTTATTGAAGGTGTTAAAATTGATGCTAAAATTGTAAATCCAGATGATGAGGAAAAACAAGAGATGGTTGATAAAATGGCGCAGGATGAAGAAGAAGCTCAGGAAGAAATAGAAGAGATGTATGGTGAGGAAATAGATGTTGGACCAGAACCAGATCCTGAAAAAGTAGCCAAAAGAAAAATATTAAACAATATTATTCAAGGTGAAGCACAAAATGTGCATGGTATGATAAATGCAGTTAAAGATAAAATTGATGCTATTGTACCGGGTTTAACAGCTAAATATATAGAATTTTTAGATTTAAATAGATCTTATGATTGGATGGATAGAATGAATTTGGGACAAGCTATTAAAGGAAATCCACAAATGGCAAATGCTAATGAAATTGAATGGGAAGATGATGATACTCCTACTATTAAAGCAAGAGGATTAGATTTACCAATAGTTATTCATGAAGTAGTTAAAGGTATTTATGAATTAATTGCTGAAGGAGATATTGATCCTGATCCAGTTGCAGCATCTAAAATAATGGCACAAACTGATACTCTTGAAAATGAACAAGAAGATATTAAATTTGGTCCATTTATCGCTGGAGCCGTTAGAGAATATATCAATGAAGCATTAGATACAGTTACTGAAGCAAATGATATTGATAATATTAGAGAATATGTATTTGGACATATGATTAAAATGGAAGCTGATGAATTCTTAGCTTTAATGGAAGCTATTTTAACTGATGATCAATCAAAGAAAAAAGTTATCGAAAAAATATTACAAGATATTGTAGAAGAATTTAAAGAATATGAAAGAGAATCAATGGAGTATGATTTAGATAAAGATGATGATGAAGAAGAAGATGATGATGAAGGACCTAGTATTCCTGACATCCCTGGAATATCTCTTCCTGGATCTCCATCTAAACCCGCTGCACCAGAACCAGCTAAAGAAGAAGTAGTTAATTATAGAGGAATGACACAAGCGGAAATCCAACATAGATTAAACATAGCTTTAGATGCAAGTGATTTTGAAAAAGCTCATGAAATTTCTAAACATTTAAAAGAATGTTTTAATAAAATAGTCGGCGAAAATTTATATGAATATGAAGCTATAACAATGGCTGGTGGAAGACCTGGTGTTAAAGAAGCCCCTCCAAAAGTTAGACCAGGTGTTAGACCAGGGAAACCTTCAGTTATTCCAAGACACAGACCTTCTGTGGACCCTCGCCCAAAAGCTACTTTAGAAGATGTAGTCAAAAGATTTATATCTTTAGTAGATTTATAAAATAAATTAAATTAATGCTAGTTAAAGAAGCAATAAGTGATGTATTAAAAGGACCATCTAAAGAAGAAATAGAACATAAATCAAAAGGATTAGCTCCACAAGAATTATTAGATAAAGGACTTAAAAACGATATTCCAGCATGGATAAAAAGAGCTTTAGATAGTGGTGCTAAAATAAAACGCGCTTGGGATATTGTACAAGTTAAAAGATTATTAAAAATAGAAGATATTAATGATTTAGGACAATATATTCAAAGTGATGCGTTAAAATTAAATTTTGGTATAAAAGGAAAGTATAAACCTAATCAACGATTTGCAAACGCTTTAGAAAAATCGGATGATAATGAAATGCTTAAAGCCATTAAAACAGGAGCAGATAATATTAAAATTTCTAATGAAGAGGCCGTAATTATAGCCGCAACTAAAGGTAATGCTCCATTATTGAAGGCCTTATTAAAGGCAGGAGCGGATCCTACTGCTGGAGGTATAAGAGGATATAGATATGGTGGAGATAGTTATGAAAATGCTGCTTTAAAATATGCCTGTGAAAAAGGACATTTAAATATTGTTAGAATATTATTAGCTGATAATAGAGTTGATGGATCATATCCAAGAGATAATGCTTTAAAAGCTGCATATAAATATAAGCAATGGAAAGTATTATTAGAACTACTTAAACATGATTATATTATTTCTCAAGGCCATAAGACAATTAAAAAAATTATGGATGAATTAATAAAAGAAAAAGAATGAAAGCAAAATTAGTAAATGAAGCTTTAAAAGATGTATTAACAGGTCCTGATCCAGCTGAGCTTGAAAATCTATTATTAAAAGCTATTGAAACTTTACCAAAAGATGAATCCGAACGATCATATCCTTATTATAAAAGTGTATCAAGAATTGTAAATAATATTGTAGGAAGTCCAGATTTATTTCAAACATTTATAGATACAATGGAAGATAAAAGCTTAAAAATTCCAAAAGAGATTTTTGATGATATTCTTATGGGACTTAAGTATAAGGATCCATCATTTAGAGAAATTATTGGTAAAACTCTTAAAAAAGGAAGATTAGCTATAATGGATAGAGATTCTAAAGAAGTAGCAATAGATAGAGAAAAAGGAAGACAAATGCTTATTAATTATGGATTTAAAGATGTTACAACACCAAGACAAGAAAAGAATGGTTCATTAGCATTCCAACACCCAGATGATGATAAAATAGAGAAAGAAAGATATAAAAAGCAGGGATATAACATCGGAACTTTCCGACATATAATTAAATATATAATATATCCTAATGGTGCTGTTAGAAAAAGTAATCCATCTATGCATAGTTCTGCTATTAGTAAAATGAAAGTAGAAGATCCATTTTTAACATTTGAAGAAAATGCTCAATATCTAATTGATTATATGAATAAGAAAAAAACAAAATATGGTATCTGAATTTTTAATTAAAAAAGTATTGACTGAAGAATTATATGGTAATAGTATTTGTGAAGATACTAATCAACATAATATTGTAAATTTCTTTTATGAAAGACTTCTTCTTGAAAAGTTATTAGTAGGACAACCTGTAACAGTTCCAGAGCTACGTAAAGTTTTAAGAAATAAAATTCTTAATTTTGAATTCATTAAATTAGATGGAGAAGTAAGACCTGCAAGAGGTACTACAATGATGAAATATATTCCATCTGAAGATCATCCCAAAGGCATTAGACCAAGTTCACCTAAAGTAGCAACATTTTTTGATATAGATAAAAAAGCGTGGAGAAGTGTTTCTCAAAGAAGTAAAGAAATAGTTCTTAAATATGGATTTGGAGAAAAAAAGAAACCTGTATTTGTTGTTAGAGATAAGGAAGCTCCAAAAGAAGAAGAACCAAAAAGAGAAATTCCAAAAGAAGAACCAATCAAAGCAGTTGAACCAATTGAAAAGCCTGAAATTGAGGTTGAACCAATTGAAAAACCTGAAGATGTAGAAGTCCAAGATGTTGAACCTAAAGAAAAACCAGGCATTGGTATAAGAGATGTAGAACCTGAAATAAAAACTGATGTTGAGGTTAAAGATGTTGAACCAAGACAAGCTGCTGAAGTTAAAGATGTTGATGCTGAAGAAATGCCTGATGTGGCTCCAATTCTTAAGCCTAAAGAACCTGCTTATGGGTTTAGATTGAAACAACCAATGGAGAAAAAACCAGAAGTTGAACCAATTGAAAAAGAACAAGAACCATTAGCAACTAGATATGGAGGATTTAAACCTAAAGAAGAACAACCAATTAATCTCGGTGGATTTGCAGCAGATACTGGTGGGTTCCAACCTACAGAAACTGAAGTATTAATACCACAAGAAGTAGAATCAGATATTATTACTCCTCAACAACCACCCGGAAAATCAACTCCATTAGTAATAGAGCCAGAAGATGAAGATTTTGGCACGTATTAAAAACTGCATATTTTAATATCTACTCACATTTTGGTATTAAAACTATGAAACTTTCACTGTACTTGTTCTTATAATATTAAAAAGATATTATGACAAAAGATACAAAATTTGATTTGAAAGATATTGCTATAATTCCATCATTCCAATCAAGTATAAATAGTAGAAGTGAATGTGATACCAATGTTAAATTTCATGGTAGTGATTTTTTACCATTGATGGCAGCTCCTATGGATACTGTTGTATGCAATAAAAATACTGGAGCTCTTGTTTATAATGGAATAATTCCTTGTCATCCAAGAAATTCAGCTCCAAATGATTATTCAACTGTTTATTCTTTTAAATCTGTTGGCTTAAAAGAAATAGAAATTGAATTAGAAAGATATTTTAATGATCCTTTAGAAGTTAATAATAAATCTTCTTTTTTTGATGCACCAAATATTTTAATTGATGTAGCAAATGGACACATGTTAAGAGTAATACATGTTGTAAAAAAAATCAAAAGATATTTTCCAAAAATAAAGTTGATGGTTGGAAATATTGCTCATCCATTTACATATCAATTATTATCAGAAGCTGGAGCAGATTTTGTTAGATGTTCTATTGGAACAGGAGCGGGTTGTACAACCGCAGCAAATGTAGCAATAAATTATCCAATAGGATCTTTGATATCTGAATGTTATGAAATAAAACAAAGACATGGATTAGAAACAAAAATTGTAGCTGATGGAGGAATGCAAGGATATGATGATATTATTAAGGCATTAGCACTTGGTGCAGATTTTGTAATGATTGGATCTTTATTTAATAAAGCAATGCAAAGTGCTGGATTTAATTATCTTTGGGGAATAAAACTAAATTATCATATAGCTAAAACACTTTGGAAATGGGGATTTCCTATTATGAAAAAGTATAGAGGTATGAGTACTAAAGAGGTACAGAGAAGTTGGGGCAGAACACGTTTGGTGACTGCAGAGGGTATAACTAAATACCAAAAGGTAGAATATAATCTAGGACAATGGGTTGATAATTTTAAAGATTATCTTAAATCTAATATGTCCTATTGTGATGCCAAAACACTAGATGAATTCATTGGAAAGGTGGATTGGGTATATATATCTGGAATGGCACGCAAACGATTTGAGAAGTGATGCCTAAAATATAAGAAGAAAAATAAATAATGGCAATAATATTATATCCCAGCGGTGTTTTAAGAGACTATAGACCAAAGGGGTCAACATTTACAGATAAAGAAATTTTAGAATTATATAAAAAATTTCCTAAAGTTAGAACAAAAAGATTGTTTGATATTCCTAACACATGGATGGTTTGGGCTAATACTCAAAAAAATGAAAAAGATGCTTTTTCTCATATAGGTAGTTCAATTATTGAAGAGGAAGTATTTACTCCAATATTGTTTGTGCATGATACTGAAATGGATATATCTTGGGCATTGTCTGATGATCCTATTCTCTATACATACAAACAATTCAATGTTGAATTAAGACAATTTATTGATGGCATTGCTAGAGACCTTATTACTGAAAATAATGCGGATTGGGAAAGTGGAGCAAGTAATAAGAATTTAATAATGCTCACCACTATTGGTTCTACATCAGATAATAGAGTTTTATTTGATTTTTTACCTACAAATCAACAAGAAGATTTTTGGAAACTAAGATTTGATGAATTTGCAGAAAAAACTATAAAATTTTTAATAGAAAAACAAGACAGAGCTTTTGGAGAGTTGGGAGTTATTATCTTTAGTGATAAGAAAATTATGATAAGAGTAAGACATGAACATTTCTTAGAATTATTAGAAAAATTAAATGACTATTCTGAAAAACATGAACAATATGAGTGGTGTTCATTCATAAAGTATTTTAAAGATCCTTGGGAAAAATTCTTAAATAATGTTAACAAATAAGTATTTTTGTTATATTTGTAAATCATGATTAAATTTATTTTAATTACGTGTATGGTTTTATTTTCATTCTCTATACAAGATGGTGTAGAGTTATGGGATGGCGTAATGTCCAGAGATTTAAAATCTGAATATATTGTAAGGGTTATTACTATTGAAGGATATGATTATATGCAATATATTTTATCTAAAGACGATTATGTTAATGGGGTAAGATTTAGATCTACAAATTTTTATGAAAGAGATCAATTAGCTTTAAGAGATATTCAAATTAATAATATTTTAGAATACTTAACTACAATTTTTGGAGAATGCCAATTAAATAGATTGAAATATTATAGACAAGGATTACCTTTTATACCTAAAGGTGGTGCTTTCCCTGCTTTAGGCTGGCTAACTCCAGAAAAAATTATTTTAGTTAATGTTGTTGGAAGAGATAAAGATAATAAAGTTGAAATTGAAATTTATGATCGTTTAATGATTGAAACTGGAATATAATGATGAATTTAGAACAATTATTAGTAAATATAAAAAATACAATTCTTAAAAATTATAATAATACAAATCTTATTGTTAAAATTAATGGTCTTGATATAAAGGATGCATATCAATTAGATGATGAAACATTTATAATTAATTTAGAAGAACAAGATGATTATATTGAGATAATTGATTTTCAAAACCTGGTATCTAATCCCGGCAGTATACCCATAAGTGATGAAATATGAAAGGGCCAGTAATTAAGCATCTATTTACATTTAAAGGATTTCATAATGTGGTATCAAAGATAAATTTATATCACATAGATGTTGATGGTATACATTATGTTGGATTTGAAGATATAAATGAAGGCACATCAGTTACAAATGCAAGTGAAATAATAGCCACTGAAGTAATTAAAGTTAAGGGTTGGAATCCAAAATCTTGTTTATTTTTTGAATGGTATGAAGATGCATTACCAAAAGATACAGTGGATGAAATTATATATAAATGGGAAAATAATAAAGCAGCAGTAGCAAGATGGAAACCATATTGTCCAATAGCGCAAAATCCATTTAAATGTTAGTTGATATTTTACAACCACCATCCAAAGAATTAATAGATGAAAAAATATCTAAACTGAGTCCAGTAAGACAAATTATAACTTCTATTAATTATTTTTTTAATTCTGATAAATCTAATATAAAGAAATTATCAGACTTAAATATTGAAAATGGAACTTATTTTTTATCAACTATAATACATAATATACGTGTAAAATTAAATTTGAATGTACATTATAAAATAGATTTTTCTGAACATAACTTTAGTTATCTTATAAAAATATATACTAAATTTGGGTGGAATTCAAATAAACATATTGATCCTGAAGAAGAAACAATAGTAATATTTATATGGAAAAAATGGGAAAACAACCTATGAAATGAAAAATAAAGACACAAGTTATTATTTAAGCAAAATTTTAAGACACCAACCGCAATTAGAAAATTTAAAATATGATGAGTATGGTTGGTTTGATGTAAATGAATTATTATCTAAAATTGGAATGTCTAAAGAAAAATTAGATGATATTGTTGCTAATAACAATAAGAAAAGATTTAGATATAATGAGGATGAAACCAAAATTAAAGCTAACCAAGGACATTCTTTTAAAATTAAAGATGACTTTAAAAGAGCAAAAAATCTTCCTCCTTTTTTATATCATGGCACATCTATAAAAAATGCTAAATCTATAAAAAGAGATGGTTTAATTCCAATGAAGAGATTACACGTGCATTTATCTCCTGATTATGACACAGCTGTAAATGTTGGATCAAGAAAGGTTAATCATCCTGCAGATTTGTGGATTTTAAAAATAGCTGCCAGAGATCTTGATAAACTTCATAATATTTTTATTTCAGAAAATGGAGTATATTTAGTAAAAAAAGTTCCACCTAATTTTTTACTTAATGAACTTTCCTAAATTAACATATGAAAATATAATTATTGATATTAAAACACATTTTGATAATTATTGTCAAATACCTATCATTTATAAAAATAATCATAAAATGGTTGTTGATAAACATTTTGGAGATGATACTCTATGTTGGATTGATGATAATGATGATAATCAGGGAGAACCTGTTAAAATAAATGAATGTATGATAATTCCTCAAAAAAATATTCGTAGACTTTTACTTTAATAGATTTTTTGTTATATTTGTAGTATGGAAGGAAAATTCACTAAATTAATTTTAGATCTGCATAAAAACGATTGGGTTAGAAAGCTTATGTTTTCTCCTTCTCAATTATTTTTAGTTGGTGGTATTGTAAGAGATACATTCCTTAATAAGCCAAGTAAAGATATTGATATGGTTGTTGAAGGAATGGAATTAGAAGACGTGAAAAATATTCTTTTAAAATTTGGGAGAGTTGATATCGTCGGAGAATCTTTCAGCGTTATAAAATTCAAGCCAAGAGGTCATGTCGGAGAACCATTCGATATAGCTACTCCAAGAAAAGATATAAAGATTGGAAGCGGACATAAAGGATTCAAAACTGTATCTGTAAAAACTATTAATGAAGATTTAAAAAGAAGAGATTTTACAATCAATTCCATGGCAGTAAATATTATGAATGGAAAACTTCTTGATCCCTTTAATGGATTAAAAGATTTAAAAAATGGAATTTTACGAATGACTAATAAAAAATCATTTATTGATGATCCATTACGTATTTTGCGAATAATAGGTTTTGCAGCTAGATTTGAATTTGATATTCATTCTTCTACTCAGAATTTAATCTTAACAAATTCTAATTTAATAAAAGAAGTTTCAGGAGAAAGAATCTTAGAGGAATTAGAAAAAATATTATCTAAATCAGGTAATACTAATCTAGCATTTGAGTTGATAGAAAAATTTGATGTTGATAAAGCATTATTTGATAGAAAATTAAATCGCCACGAGGAATTACCTCAATTAGATAGATTAAGTTTTTTCTTTATGCTTGCTAAATTAGGAAATAAAGATCCAAAAAACTTTTTCATGGAAAGATTAAAAGGTGATGGAGAATCTGGAAAAGCTTTAGAAACTTTAAATCAAATATTATCTTGTGATATTGATAATATGATAGAAGAAGATTTAAGATTTTTATTATTTAATGCTCTTAAAAAATCTCCGCAAATAAATGGATGTATAATACTTCCATTTAGAGTAGATGAAATAATATTCAAAATGAGACAGAGAATACTTCCTTTAACATCTAAGGATATACTATTAAATGGTGAAGATGTAATAAAGAAGATAGGAAAAGAAGGACCGGAAGTCGGAGTAGTTTTAAAAGAAGTTCAAAAAGCTGCTTTAATGAATAAATTCAATTTCAAAACAAGAGAAACATGTTTAGACTTTTTAGATAAATTATAAAATAATACTAAAAATTATGAATATTAAAATATTTAAGGGAATGCCTGATAAAGTTGAAGAAAAGATTAATGATTGGTTAAGTTCTTCTAATAATATTTCTATTAGTAAAATATTACAATCATCAACAGGTAACCATATTGTTATTAGTATTTTATATATAGCAAGATGAGTTTAATGAGAGGAAATATCAGAACAAAAGTTTGGCCTAGTGGAGTTTTTCAAATAGTTCAACTTATATTCGCATTATCAATTACAAAAGTTTACACATCATTTTTACCACTTAAACTTAGAGGGATGCTCTTAACGGCGCATCTCTTTACTTTTTTAGGCTTTTCAATAATAATACCAAAATTTATTGTTAAGAAATATTTTAATACAGAATTTGAATCAGATAAATCTTAAATATACTTTAACAAATCTTAACAAATCTTTTTGTATAGAATACAAAAATTATATTAATTTTGTAAATATTAACTTTGTAACAATATGAAACATTTTTTTATAACATTTTCAAATAATGAAACTTGGAAGGTTCCCATCGATGTAATAGCTGAAAATAGAGCTGATTATTATGCATGTAAAGTAGATGGATATGAACAAGGTAGTGATGGATGGGATGAAGAAGTTCAGGCCGGTCTAAATGATTGTAAAGAACTCGAAGATTGGATGTCTAATAATATGGATTGGGAAAATATAAAAGCTCATGCAATTCTTGAAATATCTGAAGAAGAATATAATTATGACTCTGGATTTTTTAATGCAGACATAGATATAAAATAATAATTTTTAAATAAAACAATTATGGAAGAAAGAGCAGGAGTACAAGTTAGTACAAAATCCTGGCATTATCGCTTAATGAAGTATGTTTTAGGAAGACATGCGCCCGAACCAAAATCTATGAGGAACTTGTGTCCTTATTTTTGGTTGTTGATTTTTACATTGCTTGTTAGCGTTGTATTTATACCAATTAAATTATTCTTTGGATTGCTTAACGCTATAGGAAATCTTTTAGATAAAATGTTAATTGTACCTATACAAGATAAACGTACTGAAGTTTGGTATGAAAAACAAAATGAATTTTCTATTTATATGATGCATCGAAATAACGAACGTATCAAAAAATTTATTAATAGAAGATTAGGACATGCTGAAACTATTGTTAGTAAATGGTTGAAAGATGAACTTAATATAGAGATGTATGAAGAAGATTCTGGTAGTGGATATAAAAAATTTAGTTCTGAATTTAATGAATGGCAAGAAAAAATGCAAGAAGAATATAACGAAGTCAGAGCAGAATCTTTCAGAAAAAAGCAAGAAAAAGTAAATAAAGAAGAAGCATTTAAAGATAAAATGTCCGACTTTAGAGATGGTGTAGATAATTTCTTTGATGATGCATCTTCTAAGATTATGAATATGACTAATCTTATCAAATGGACCAAAAGAGTATTTGGAGTTATCATTACTACAATTGGTTTAATTGCCACTTATTATGCAGTATATTGGATAGGATATGTTTTACTTTTATGCGTAGTTTTCATTACAGAAATATTAATAATATTGGGTATAATATTAGCTTTCGGAATAATTATTGGAGTTATTTACTTTATAATCTATATTATTTCAATTTTAATAAACTACATTAAAGAAAATGGAAGTCAAAATGTTTGGTGGGTTGCTGCTTTTTATTACCCTTTAGTATATCTTATATTTTGGCCTCTCAAAATTGTATTTTACTATTTCTTATGGGAATTAATATGTGTAAACATTTGGTTCTTATTAAAGAAAAGTGCTATCGGTATTGGCAAAGCATTCATGAATTTCTTAGGAATATTTGGAGAATATTTTGGATCATCTTATACAGATTACTGCCCAGCATTAGAGTGGGAAGAAGAAAACTAAATAAAATAATAACCCTAAAATTACTTTTATTATGTTAACATTTATTTTAGCTGTTGTAGGAATGTTTCTTTTAACAGCACTAATTTTCAGAAAAAAACTACAGCAAAATGTTTTAAGTGTAGTTATTATTATTGCTGCTGGAACATTGATTATTTGTACATTAGTCAATGGTATAGTTGGTATGAGTTATCCAATTCATACAATTTTATATAAGACAAAAAGTTTATATAAAATTGAGAGTGTTGTTGATTTATCTAAAAATGAAGAAGTTGAAGCAACGGCTGCTGATAGTTTATTATTTGGAAAATATCTTGGAAAAGAAATAGATGCTTATTTAAGATATGATTTTGAATTTAATAGTTTAGATTTTAGAAATACATCAATTGAGAATTTTGAAAATGATGATGGTTTACGTCAATTGACTATAAATTTTTATGATGCTAATGATACGACAAAATCACCTTATGTACTTATTTACAAACAAACTTATGATATACCTGAAGATAACTTATGGGTTAATACTAAAGGTATACCAAATTTTAATGCACAATATGTTTTGTTTGTTCCTAATGATTCTATTCATGTGGCATTAAAAGAATATACTGATAAATATTTAGAAATAGAGCATGCTGATGAAAATGAAGCAAAAGTAGACTTAACAGATTCATCACATTTGTCATATGTTAAAAAAATACCTTATGAAAACTAATTTATTAAAAATTTTTATTCAAAAAGAAAAAGTTTTCTGGAAAAGAACTTTGACAATGAAAAAAAGACTGAGCATTTTTGGATTTATAATAGGAATAATTTTAATTTCGATTGGACATTATGCTTTTGCTCTAATGCACTTTATATTTGAGTGTTTCCTATGGCTATTTTGGAGGCCAATGTTTAAAGCCAATATGCAAAAATTTCAACAAAGCTTCGTTAATATATAAAGAAAATAATAGTATATTATGGCTAAGGAGAATTTAGTTGCAGAATCTATAGAAGAAAGTTATTGCTCTCTTCCACAAAATAGAAATCCAAAAGGAAGAGGAAAAGGAAATCTTCATGGTGATTTAATGAAACAAGAAGGGGCAGTTGCAAAACAACTTATACCATTAATCCAAAGGGTTGATGAGTTTAGAGGTGATGCAGATGGACTACGACAAGCTTTTTATGATGTACTTGAAGATCCTGAAACTAGCATAAGTGATGCTAAAAAAGAAGAATACATGGATGCAGCCTCAAGCTTAGGTTATGGAAAATTAACAAAATTTATTGCTGATATTGCATTAGCTAGCTGGCGGCGGATTTAGCGTAAGTGATTATTATTAATAATTGTTAAGATTAGTTAAAAGTAAAGACTTAGTAGAAATGCTAAGTCTTTTTTATTATAGTTATGTAATTTTCATTAAAAACAAGAAAATGGATGAAAAACGTAATGTTCAACTCTATGAGTTACCACAACAGGTACAAGGTACAATAAATAAAATACTTTCATATTTTTATAAATGGAGGCCTGATTATTATATACACCTAAACATTAGTGTGTATGGAGATTCTAAAAGGTATAGAGTATATTTTAAAGTAATTGATGAAAATGGAAAGGTTTTGTGTAATCCAAATTCTGAATATTTTTCTGAAATATGTAATACCAACCTTGGGTGGGAATTTAATAATTATAATCAATCTGCTGAAAATTACATAGATTATAATATCAAATCAAAAATTAAATATACTAAAAATCATATTTATGCAGCAGTAAAGAGAGCTGAAAAAGTAAAATATCATAAAAATGAAGGGATAGTATTAAGAAGATTTGATCAAAAAAATAGACCATTATTAGAAGCATTAAAAAACTTGGCCAAAAAATATTTTGGTGATGTTTATAAAGGTATTGATTATGATATTTTTACAGCTTATTCTACTGGTTTAGGAGAATTTCCTATTTTCAAATTTGCAACATCACCAGGTATTTTAAGATCTAAATCTGAATCTATTATTTATATTCATTGGTATGAGTTACTTCATTATTATTTAAAAGATAAAATGAACAGTCAAGAAATGATGGTCATGAACATTTTAGAAGAAAAGATATATAAATAAAAATATCTTTATGAAAAAGCTAGTTCCAGAATCCATAGATGAAAGTTTACAACAAGTTTTAAAACCACCCACAAAAAGATCTATTAATCATGAAATAGATAATAAAGCTCAAGAATTTGGTATTTATAATCCTAATAAAAATGTTAAATTAAATGATGTTGAAATAATATTTGAGCCTGGTATTGAAACATTTAAAAAAGAATTAAAAGGTTACGGAGTAACTTGTGAACTTTCAAATGATACTGAAGAATGGAGTGGAATGGAAATAGGCCAATTTAACTTGAAAGGTAAAAGAAAAGGATTAGGTGTTTGGGGCGTAGAACAATATGCAATTGAAGTTGCCAGTGTCAATGATTTTTTGGATGGTCAAATAACATAGTAACTTTTTAAGAAAATAAATCACCGAAAGTTTTTTACTTTCGCAGATTCGTTTTATATTTGTATTATAATTTAATATTAAACAAAACAAATATATTATGGATTCACTAGGTCACAATATCTCAACATTAGAAGAACTTCGAGAAGTAGCTCCATCAGCATTTGAAACTACCGACGCTGATATCTTAACTGATAGATACTCACACCTATCTACAATTACTCTTCTTAATCAAATGGAAGATCAAGGCTGGCAACTAACACATGCTAAACAAAACGGAAAAAAGAAGCATGCCCGCCACGTAATTCGTTTAGAAAATCCTTCACTTGGTAAGATCTCCGTAAATGGAGATGAAATTATTCCTCAAGCAGTTTTAGATAATTCTCATAATGGATTCTCTCCTGCTCAACTTTGGTTAGGGCTTTTTAGACTTATCTGCGAAAATGGTCTTATTATGGGAATCCCTGGAATGTACAATCATTACAAATTCCGACATGTTGGAACAAGTACTGAAGAGGTACAAAAAGTGCTGGCAGAAATTGCTGAGAGTTATGGAAAAGTTACTCCACATATCAAAGAAATGCAGGAGGTAGTTATGAATGACGATCAACGAGTAGAATTTGCAGTTAAGGCATTGGCATTCAGAGAGCCACACAGATTTATAAACGCTGATGGAACCATCAACAAATCTGCAGTTCTTTCAACAACAAACCCAGAAACTATTCTTACCCCTCTTAGGAAAGAAGATGAAGATCCAACTTTGTGGAACACCTTTAATGTAATCCAAGAGAAAATGATAAAGGGTGGATACGAAAGGACAACCGAATCTGGAAGAAAATCCAAAACTAAAGGTATGACAAATGCTACTCGAAGCATAGCATACAACAAAGAACTTTGGACAATGGCAGAAGAATACCTTCGACCAGTTGTAGTTGAAGCCAGGAAAGATAAGAGTGGAAGACTTAGAGATCTTCAAGGAAAATTTATTCCTAAAGGTACAGAAGTAAAAGTTATCGCTTAAAAATGAATTAATGGGGTGGTTATCAACCCCATTTTTAATCTTAAAATAATGAAACATATATAATATTATGACAAAGGAAATAAAAAATAAGTTCGCAATACTATATGTTCAAGAATCCAAACTTTGGGAAATCTGTGATGCATTAGACTGGCCAAAAACTTTAAAAAAATTATACATTAAGCATAGTACTAAAGTTAATGCTTTCAAAAAAGCCCATTTCCCTAAACAAATATCAATACAAGGATATTATTATAACGATGATATTAATCATTCAGATATTGATGATGCATTAAATAAAGCGTTTAAAGGTAAATATGTTAAAACTGATAGTGAGGGAGATGGGTTCTACTGCTATACTGATAAAGCAACCAGACAAGATGTTTGCAATTTTTTAGATAAAAAATTCCCTGATTTAGATTATTCAATTGGTGGTGATGATGATTATAATGAATATATCATACCATTTAATAATTGGTCATATGCCCAAGAGTATGTTGAAAAGGAAGGAATTGAAGTACCAGAAATATTTGATAGTAATAATTTGATTGAAAGACTTAAAGAGTTTGATGATAAAATTAATACTTTGAAGAAAGAAAGACACGAATTTTTAAAAAACATTAAATAAATAATTATGGATTGGATTCAAGCAGAATGTAGGACTTACTTAGATGATTACCAAACACCAATTAATAAGTTTGCAGCATTACCAAAAGTAGGTGATATGGTACAAGTATATTATAAAGGTACAGATAGGAAACTTGAAATAGTGACTATTACACACAGATGTAGAAATATAGACAATCAAATCCCATATATTGAAGTTGAATTACATAAACCAAAATTATCATAACAAATAAATTTGGTATGTGGTATTTTTTATTTTAAAAGAAATTGGTTATATTTGTAAACAAACTCAATATTACCGAACCTAAAAGCTAGTAGAGGCATTTCTACATACCATAACAAATACAAAATGAAAAAGTTAGTATTAGTATTAATCGTAGTTTTATCTTCATTGAATATAAATGCTCAAAAATTAAAATTGGAAACTTTTGATAAAAAGACATATGAGTCAATCCCATATAAAAATGATTTTACTAAAAGAGGAGTTTGGATGCCTGTTGTTAAAACTAATATATTTGGAATTACCAACCATTTTAATATAAAAATAAAATGGAAAAAAATTAATTCATTAAGTTATTATGGTGATAATTTAGATGTAATATCCAAGTTAGAAAAATATGGGCCAGGTGTTTATAAAGATGTTGAATATACTGAATATATTATTGTAGATCCAATATCAGAATTAACAATGGCAAAACTAAAGGCTGAAATTGATATAATTAATAAAAGAAGGGAGATCGGCAATAATGCTATATTGATTGGTGCTGGTCTTGGTGCATTAGCATTTATTTTAACTAAGGAAGGAGATAATAGTTATATTGCAATCCCATTAAGTATTATTGGTTCATTAACATTTTTGGCAGGTATAATAATTAAGTAATTAGTTTTTTGAGTTGAAGAGGGGGTAGCTCATTTCCTTATCGATAAATTAATGGAACAACTAAAATCATAAAAATATGACACTATTTATTGCTTGTTTATTAATATATCATTTGGGTATAAGTGGTTGGTGGTATGTATTCGCTATATGTTTATGGATTCTTAGAATCATTATGAAAAACTCATGATAGTATTATTAATATTAATATTTATGATTATTATTCAAATTATTTATTGGGTAGTACTTATTGCAGACTTAACTGACAATGAGGTTCTTTCAAAAAAAGAATTTTGGATAAAACTTATACCTTTGTTATTTGTTATTCATGCAATTTTTTGGTTTATTGAAAAATATAAAAATTTAGACATATGAAATTAACTCCAAAAGAAGAAAAGTATCTTAAGGCTAAAGAAGCTTATTATGAAATGACAGGTGATTTCGGAGAAACTACCTTGTTGATGGAAGATTGGGAATTTGATGAACTTGAATTAGAATTAAAAGAGGAGGGATCTTGTGTTATTGAAATGGTTGGTTTTAAAACCAAGGGCACAAAAGTTACCCACCCAACCCTAATGAAATCTCTTGATAAAATTCAATTCCAAACTGATTATGAACCAATTGATGAATTCTTCAAATGGTTAAAATCAATATCTTTCGCTGGACCATTAGGATTTGGACCAAAGTTTGACGGAAATGCAGTGAATCTTGTTTTTAAAAATGGTAAATTACATAAAGCCATTACAAGAGGTGATGGAGAAGAAGGCCAAGACGTTACAGATAAATTACGTCATATGGTTCCAAACAATATCAAATTAGATTCTACATTAGATTCATGCGAGATTCGTGGAGAGGTTGTAATTAACAAATCTATTTTTGAAAAAAAATATGGAGATGTTTATTCAAATCCTCGTAATTTTGTGGCGGGCATGTTGAATAGAGATCAATTAGCAATGGATATTATAAAGGATCTTTCCTTTATGGCATTCGATGTTAAACTTGAAGAAGGTTATTATCTTGAAGATGATGTGGAAGAATTAGTTAAATGGGGATTTGAATCTTATAAAACTAATCATGCTTCTGACAGTATTTCAACTGAAGATTTTCTACAAATCTATAATGAATTTAAAACTTATAGAGAAGAAGAATGTCCATATTTAATGGATGGTATTGTTGTTAAAATGCCTGTTGAATGTAGAGAACTTGCAAACGAAAAAGAACATCATCCTCTATGGGCTCTTGCAATTAAATTTCCACCTAAGGTTGGTATTACATATATTAATGATATTGAATGGAGTCTTGGAACCACAGGTTCTTTAATTCCAGTAGCAATTCTTGAACCTGTTGATTTGGATGGTTCAATTGTTAAAAGAGTTACCTTACATAATCATGAGTGGGCAACTAATAAAGGTTGTGGAATTGGTGCAAAAATTGAAATTGTAAAATCTGGAGATATAATTCCTAAAGTTCTAACCGTTCTTGAAAAAGGAGATGAAATAGAACTTATAACTAAATATCAAGGATGTAAAGTTGAATTAGATGGTGTTCATTTAAGAGTTGAAAATTATGAAGAACTTCCTGAATATCAAATAAAAAGATTACATCATGGAATAACTGCTCTTGGAATTAAAGGCATTGGACCAGCATTATCAGTAAGAATATATTGGAGTGGATTTAAAACAATAATGTCATTATTTTCAATTAATAAAGAATTATTAATTAAATCTGGTCAATTTAAAGCAAGTAGAGAGTTAGATCTTTTATTTGAAAACCTTGAAAAACTTAAAGAAGTAGATCTTTGGAAAATAGTTAATTCTTTTAAATTCAAGGGTGTTGGAAAAACAATGTCTAAAGAAATTGCAAAGGAAATAGCTGGTATTGAACCTGATTATTCAGGATTAGAAAAGGCTGTTGTTGTAAGATTTAGTAAGTATTCTTCTACTGGAGAAATACTTACTATAGAAATTTTTGTTGAAAAGTTAAAAGAAGTTGGAATAAAAGTAAATTATCCAGAAAAAATAGATATGAGCCAGGTTGGTGGAATTTTTGAAATGACAGGGAAACCCACAACACATAAGATTAAAGCAGATTTTGTTAAAGAACTATTAGATAGAGGTTTTATACATGGAAAATTAAATAAAGATTGTGATTTTTTAATTACAGATAGTTTAAATTCTAAATCTTCTAAAATGAAAAAAGCAGAAAAATTAGGTGTTAAAATATTAACATATGATGATTTTTTAAAAAATTATTAGATTTTTTGGACATCTTGTCATGGATATATAATTTAAAAATGATTATATATCTTACAAAAAATCTAATTAATGGTAAAAAATATATTGGTAGAGATTTAAAAAATAATTCTAAATATTTAGGTTCAGGTCTTTTACTTAAAAAAGCAATAAAAAAATATGGTATTTCAAATTTTAAGAAAATAATATTAGAAAAATGTAAAACTGAAAAAGAATTAAATGAAAAAGAATGTTTTTGGATAAAAAAATTTGATGCTATAAATTCAAAAGATTTTTATAATTTAGTTAGTGGTGGAAGAGGAGGTAATATTCTTAAAAATACTTCAGAAAAAAAGAGAAAAGAAACTTATAATAAAATTTCTAAATCTAAACTAGGTAAAAATATTTCAGAAAATCATAAAAATAAAATAAAATCATTTTATAAAAAAGAAGAAATTATTTTATCAGAAGAAGAAAAGAAGAAAAGAAAACTTGGAAAATATAATAACTTTTTTGGAAAAAAACATACAGGAGATATGACAAGATTTTCAACTAGAAAAAACATTCCGCCAACTAATGCTAAAAGTGTTATGAATATATCAAATGGTATTATTTATAAAAGTTGTTGGGCAGCAGCACAAATATTTGATAATCCAAATACAGCTAGACGAGCTATTTCTGATGTATGTAAAGGTAAACGAGATCATTTTAAAAATATAAAATTTGAATATAAAAAATAATGAAATGAAAAAGATAATAGTTTTAATCATATTTTTATTTTCGTTGAGTGTAAAAGCTCAATTAATTAAAAATGATGAGAACAGATATGAGTTGGTAAAAATTATTGAAATCCCCAATAAAAATGCAGATAATATCTATAATTTAATTATCGAATGGTCTTCACAAGTTTTTAAAAATCCAGATGAAGTGATTCGCACAACTATACCTAAAAAATTAGTTTCTGGAAGATATAGTTCAACCCATCCTTTTGGCCCAATTTCTGTAACAATATATACTTATTTTACAATTAATATAAAAGATGGAAAAGCAAGAGTGATATTTGATAATATAAGATGTGAAGGAACTTTCAATAATGGAAATTATTCAAATCCATTAAGTATGTATACTACTCCTACAAAAAAAAGTAAAATTAGAAAATTAGGAATAAAATTATTTAATTCTGTAGATTTAGATGTAACATCAATGAGTTTATTGCTTGAAGAAATATTAAAAAGTGAAGAAGAAGATTGGTAATGTTTGATGAGTTTTTCGTCATCTAAAATGACGAAAGCAAATAAATTAAGAGTTGAAATTATTACTTATTCTGATTTTGTAGAAAAATATTTAAAGTAAAATGAAGAAATTTATAGTTGTTGTAAATATTAGACTCCCGGATAATAGAACTATGTATAACACTAAGATCTATCAAATTGAAGCCGAAAATAGTACCAATGCCGCAGCCCTGGGTTTAAGAAAGGAAGGAATCGAAGTACCTACTGATATAGCTGAAGAATATAAATGGGTAAGACAAATGGAAAGTTCAGTAAAAGTAGTAATATCAATTTGGTAAGATTAAAGATTATCATTCCGAATATTATAAAGATATTAAAATTCTTTATGAAGGGTTTGAAAAATTTTAAGATATGGGTTTTTATATAAATAGAACTTCAACTGAAAATATACATAATTATAGTTATCAAGAAAAAATTGATGCTATAATTTTTGATGGTGGATTTATAATAGATTTACCAACCAACTGGTCATGGAATTTAGTTTGTGTTGTTAATAATGGTTTCATGTCTGGTGCTGGATATGCATTTAGTAAAAATGAAATGAAAGTTTTTCTTGATACATCACAAGATCATCGCCCAAGAACTTGGTTAAAATATGATAATGCTATGGAAATGGCAGGATACGATGGAAATAAACGAGTACAACTAAAGAACTTAAAGGACAAATAGTTATATTAACAAAAATCTTTGGAACACATAAGATATATAAATAAAATATCTTATGGAAATTTGTAAAGAATGTAAAAAAGAATTTAAAAATTTAAAAGGATTAAGTGCTCATATAAGGTTAAGTCATTTTAATATAAAAATTTATTATGATAAATGGATTAAAAATGAAAATGAAAATATTTGCAAAATATGTCATAATGAAAATGAATTTGTTGGTTTATCATATGGGTATAAAAAAGGATGTTGTAAACAACATATGAATATAATAGGATATGAATGTAGAAAAAACGCATTATTAAAAACTTATGGTGTTGAAAATCAATTTCAACGGAAAGATGTTAAAGAAAAAATAAAAGAAAATTTTGTAAAAATACATGGTGTTAAACACCAAATGTATTTACAAAAAACAAAAGATAAAATTAAAAAAACATGTTTAAAACGATATAACGTAAAACATGTTTTTTGTAAAAATTCACCAGTAAGAAAAAAATGGGAACAAAAATTATATAATAAATATCAAATAACTAATATTTTTCAAAGAGATGATATCAAAATAAAAATAAAATCATCAAATTATAAAAAATATGGTGTTGATAATCCAATGCAAAATGAAAAAATATTTAATAAAGCTTTAAAAACTAGAAGATTAATTAATAAATATAAAAATACAAATTTATCATATCAAGGAACTTATGAATTAGATTTTTTAGAAAAATATTATAATAAATTAGATATTGAAAATGGTCCTTCTATAAAATATAAATTTAATGGAAAAAATAAAGTTTATCACTCAGATTTTTATATTCCTTCCAAAAACTTAATAGTAGAAATAAAAAGTTCTTATATTCTAACTTTAGATATTGAAATAAATGAAAAGAAAAAAGCTTGTTTAAAGGATTATAATTATATTTGTATAATTGATAAAAACTATGAAAAATTCAAAGGAAATTATTGCACTTGATATATTTGATGCAGTAAGATTACGCCCTGAAATGTATATTGGCCAAATTTCATTAGTTGAAGAAACTATTCCTATAATAAAAGATGAAAAAATTAAACAAATAATTAAAACATATTCCCCTGGATTTATGCATTTAATTATAGAAATATTAGAAAATGCTCTTGATGAAGCTAAACGCATGAAAGGCAAAATGAAAAATATTTTCATTGAAATAAATACAAAAACTAATGAAATAATAATACAAGATAAAGGAGAAGGTTTTCATAAGGGGGCATCAATTCATAAAAAAACTAAGAAAAGTGTAGTAAGAACAGCATATGAGGAATTACATGCTGGATCTAATTTTACTGAAGAATCATCTAATTTGATAGGTCTTCATGGTGTTGGTTCTTCAATTGTTAATATTCTATCTAAACAGTTTCAAGTATTAACTTATAATAAAACTTCTTGGGTAGATGTATATTGGGAAGATTTTAAATTAATTAAAGAATCTAAAGGTAAACCAACAGTTGGTCAACATACAGGCACAACAGTTTCTTTCATTCCAAGTCCAGATATATTTCCTGGTTTTGAATGGGATAAAGAATTAATTTTAACATATTTATCATTTAAACAATTTTTGATAAAAAATGATCCTTTAATTTCTTCTTTAAAATTAAATGTAAAATTCAATAATAAAAATATTAAACTTCCAGAGGATTTCTTACCAAAAAATTATATAAGAATTAATCATAAACAATGGGGTTCAATTATTTTATGGGAGGCATTTAATGATTCAACATCAATTTCTTTTATTAATGGATCTTTATCATCTGGTATTCATCAAAAAATTGTTAATGATTGGTGTAATGATTTCTTTGAATATAATTTAGCCCACCATTTTTTCAACACCTTGGTTTCGTTAAATGTTCCTTCTCATTTAATGAAATTTGCAGATCAAAATAAAACTAAATTTGCTACAAGTAGATGGGAAATAGAACCAATTTTAGAACCAAATTTCAAAACTAAATTACTTAGGAAATTAAAGGGTTCTAAGATATCTGATAACATCATTAAGGCAATAGAAGAAAGAACTTATAATGATAATATTAAAAAAATTAAAAAGGCTCAGAGAATGTCTAAAAGGAAAATATCTGATAAATATTCTCCTGCATCAACCAAAAAAGAAATTCTTTATATAACTGAAGGATTAAGTGCAGCTGGTTCTGTTAGACAGGCAAGGGATAGTACATTTGAGGGTGTATATGCTTTAAAAGGAAAGATTAAAAATACAAAGCGTCTCGGAGATTTAACAGAGAATAAAGAAATAATGGAAATTATGAGTGTATTAGCTATTGATCCAGCTAATGATCATGCTCCATCTTATGATAAAATTGTAATAGCAACTGATGAAGATCCTGATGGACAACATATCTTATCTTTGATTATAAACTTATTTTATAAATGGTTTCCTCATATTATAAATGATGGACATTTATTTAAATTAGTAACTCCACTAGTTGTTTGTAATACAGGTAAGGATTTTCAATATTTTCAAACTTTAGGAGAATTTAATGCCTATGCAAAAAGTAATAAAGTTACAAATGTAAATTATTTGAAAGGCTTAGGTTCTCTTGATTTAAAAGATTGGAAATATGTAATGAAAAACAAAACATTTTTTGAAATTGTAAATGATAGAAGTGCTGGAAAATTCTTAGATATTGCTTTTGGTAACAGTTCAGAAAAAAGAAAAAAATGGTTGCAGGGCTTATAAATTAATGGATTATTTAGATCTAAACAAACCTTTATAGTGAAGATATGAAAAATATAAAAGAAGCATTATTGCTCGAATCAATTGAAGAAATTGATCAAGAGATAAAAGAACGTAGTGAACTTAGACAAGAGATGGTTACAATTATATCCAAGTATTCTATATAGTGAAATTTGTCAATTAAATAGTAGATGTTCAGATTTAAGAAGATTAAAAAATGAAATTAAATGATAATGAAATATTAAAGATAATTATAAAAGAGAAAAAAAAAGAAATGTTAATACTGGTTTCATAGCTTTTTTACCTATTATAAAAAAAAGTTTAATTAATGCCAGAAAATATACAAAGAAGGAAAATAAACCTTTAAATGAAGAAGTTTATGTTCTTATTATGGTAAAAAGTATAATATCTGGAATAGTTAGAGAGAACTTTAAAAATATGAAAAAATGAAAATTTATGTATTATGTTCTGTAAGAGGCATGGATGAATCTTATAGAAAAATGTTGGAACGACATGTTCAAGATTTAGAAGATGAACAACATCAAGTTCATTTACCACATAGAGATACCAACCAAAATGCAAAAGGTATTGATATTTGTAAACAGAATATGGAAGCAATTATATGGGCAGATGAAATTCATGTTTTTTATAATTCTAAATCTCAAGGAACTCATTTTGATTTAGGTATGGCTTTTATTCTTAATAAGAAAATTATTATTATTGATAATGAAAAATATGGACCCGACAAATCATTTGCTAGGTTGCTTGATGAGTGGGAAGAACAATATCGCGTTGACGAACAAAAATATAATGATTAGTGAAGTATGATAAAGCTATATTAGAATGTTATAAAAGACTTTTTGCTGTAAGCGAACCACCAGCAGATTTTGGAAAATTATTAGCAGATACAAAAAAGCCATATGGTTTTGAATTGACAAGTAATGTTAATTTTATGGCATATACTATAGATGAAAAGGTGTGTGATAAAATTATTGAAGATATACTTAAAGAATTTAAAATTCCAAAGTATATGAAATCAGCATTTAAAACTGAAATATTATTAGGATTAAGTCCAAAATTTAAAAAAAATGAAAAATACAATTAAGGGCGGCGAATTTCTTATTAGGGATACTAAATATCAAGAAATTTTTATTCCTGAAGAGTGGTCAGAGGAACAAAAAATGATTGCTCAGTCATGTAAAGATTTTCTTAAAATTGAAGTATATCCTAATTTGAATAAGCTTGATTCGATGAAAAATCCTGAGCTTATGCCAAAATTATTAGATAATGTTGGTGAATTAGGTCTTTTAGGAATTTCTATACCAGAACAATATGGTGGATTTGATATGGACTTTAACACATCTATGCTAATTACAGAAGAATTTGGAAAGGGATATTCTTTTGCAGTTTCTTTCTCTGCACATACTGGGATAGGGACATTACCAATTCTTTATTATGGAAATGAAGAACAAAAAGCTAAATATCTACCAAAACTTGCAACTGGAGAGTATAAAGCAGCTTATTGTCTCACTGAACCAGATTCTGGATCTGATGCTAATTCGGGAAAAACAAAAGCAACGCTTACCAAAGATGGAAACTACTATTTGCTCAACGGGCAAAAGATGTGGATCACAAATGGCGGTTTTGCTGATATTCTCATTGTTTTTGCCAAAATCGAAACAGACAAAAATTTGACTGCATTCATTGTAGAAAAGACTTTTGATGGAATCACTATGAATGAAGAGGAAAAGAAAATGGGCATTAAAGGATCTTCCACTCGACAAATATTTTTCAATGACTGCAAAGTTCCTGTTGGAAATATGTTATCTGAAAGAGATAATGGGTTTAAAATCGCCTTAAATATTCTAAATATTGGTAGAATAAAATTAGGAATTGGAGCGATTGGTGCAGCAAAAGGTGCTTTAACTAATGCCATAAAATATGCGAATGAGCGGAAACAGTTTGGAAAGACCATCGGTTCTTTTGGAGCCATAAAACATAAAATCGGAGATGTGGCAGCGAGTATTTTTGCTTCGGAATCCGCCCATTACCGAGCTGGTCAAAATATTGATGATGCTTATGAATCAATGGTTTTTAATGGTATAAATGAAGCTGAAGCTAAATTAAAATCAGCTGAGCAGTTCGCTATAGAATGCGCAATATTAAAGGTACATGGATCTGAAACACTTGATTATGCTGTAGATGAAGGTGTTCAGATTTTTGGTGGCATGGGTTATTCTGCTGATTGTCCATTGGAAAGAGCTTACAGAGATGCCAGAATTAATCGAATATTTGAAGGCACCAATGAAATCAACAGAATATTGACTATAGATATGCTATTGAAAAGAGCTATGAATGGTGAATTTGATTTGATGGGACCAGCAATGGCAGTTAGCAAAGAATTAATTTCTATTCCTAATTTTGAAAATAATGAGGATGATGAGATTTTTACTAAAGAGAAAAAAGCAATTCAAAATCTGAAAAAAGCAGGTTTGATGATTGCTGGAGCAGCAGTTAAGAAATTAATGACAAATTTGAAAGATGAGCAGGAAGTACTTATGAATTTAGCAGATATATTGATTGAAAGTTATGTTGCTGAATCGGCTTTACTTAGAGCTGAAAAAATTATATCATTACAAGGTGAAGAACAATCTAAAATCTATATCTATTTAGCGAAAATTTATTTACATAATGCCATAGAAAAAATATCGTGGGCAGGTAAACAAGCTATTTACGCATTTGTAGATGGTGATGAAATGAGAATGATGTTGATTGGTTTGAAACGTTTCACTAAAATCGAACCATTCAATTTGAAGGAGGCACGCAGAAGAGTGGCAAATTACCTTCTTGATAAAAATGATTATAAATTTAAATAAATAAAAAAGATGCCAGTAATAAGAAATATTAGTACACAACAGGTAGATGAACAATGTCCACAATGTGGAAAAGGTTATATGAGACCAACCGGAATAATTAATACAACTGACCCACCTCAGTATGAACACGCATGTACTGAATGTGGTCATAAACAAATTTATAGTATAAGATATCCACATATAGTTCAATAATTAATTTTTTTAGTTATATTTGTAATATGAATATACAACATCTAGGAAAAATAGATCACATCGATATTTATTTTGATCCTCAAGATAATAAAAATACTGTGTTATTTGGTAGAAAAGGAAAAGAACTATCAGAAAAATCGCCTGGTTTTTCTTCACCTTCTTATATCTTTATTCCATATAAAAATAAAGCATGGGATATGGAAACATCAGAGAAGCCAGTTTATCAGTATAAACCAAAATATAAAGATTACGATTTTTGTATAGGTAGTTTTTCAACATTAGAATTTTATCAAAGAGCAATTAATAATTTAAAAAAATCATGTCAAAAGTAATAAACCTAGAAAAACCATCTCCAACAGGATGGAGAATGTATTTTTTCGTTCCTTATAATATCTCTGATATTCAAAAAGGAATTCAAGCAGGACATTGTGCAGAACAATATGCAAAATATTATCATTCATCTAAAGATTGGCAAGAGTACGTATCTAAAGATAAGACTTGGATGATAATGAATGGAGGAACCACAAATAAGTCTAAAGATCCTTTAAAAAGAGGGAGTTTAAATCTTCTTATGGATTCTATAATGGAAAATCACATTCCCTCAACTGTGTTTTATGAGCCAAATCTGAACGATGGATTAAGTGCCATTTGCTTTTTAGTAGATGAGAAAGTATATGATTTTGAAATATATCCAAATTATGAAGATTGGTTAAATATAATACCACCACCTGTAGAAGATAATTTTAAATGTACTGATGGATATAGTACAAAATATTTCAATTTAATTGGAGGTAATAAAAATTTCAAGAAAAATTTATTTCTTAAAACAATAATTGAAAACGCTAGATTAGCATAATGGACGTACATTCAAAGGGAACATACCCTGCAAACTCTTTAAGTAATTTTGCCTCACATGAATTTGAATTAGATGGAATACAAATTTCCTCAATGGAAGGATTTTTACAGAGCCTAAAATTCAAATCCAAAGAAATGCAGGAAGAGGTATGTACACTTGTAGGGTTTGGTGCTAAGAAAAAAGGATCAAATAAGAACTGGCAGCGTACGCAGACTCTTTGGTGGAAAGGTAATCCTATTAAAAGAAATTCTAAAGAGTATCAGGCTCTATTAGATAAAGCTTATATGGCTTTATACCAAAATACTAAATTTAGAAAAGCTTTAGAAGCTTCAATGAATTCAACATTAACACATTCAATTGGTGGTTCCAAATATCAAGAAACAATTTTAACTAAGACTGAATTTTGTTCAAGACTTACTAAATTGAGAGATAATAGAACTTTAATAAAATCTAAATCTAAAAAATTATTATGACAGTTAATATTTTAAATAAAGAAGGAATGCTATCTAAAAAAGATAGAAAAGAACCATTGGAGCATGGCTGTAATCACTTTATATTTAAAACATGTTTAGATCTTAGTGAGCCTATTAAGGTAACTCCATATGGCAAACAATTATGTAATGTATATAGTCTTGAATATTATAGTCAAGATTTATCAATATTTATGACTTGGTGGGAACATTTTGTTAAACCTGATTTAAATGGATTTAGTGGTTTTTCAAATGTAAAATTTGAAATAGATATTAAATTAGTATAAATGTGGGTAGGCTTTGAAGAATTAAAATCTTATGCATTCAAAGGGTATAATTATATTAAATTTCCGTTTAATATAGAATCAATTATAGATGAAAATGGTAAAGATTTAATATCTAATTTTTATGGAGATATGTTTTTTCTTCCAATTGGAATAAAATTACTTATCGTAAATGATCATTACATATATGGTGGTGAAGAATGTGCTGGTAATGTATGCTATGATATAAGTAATAATAGAAAACATGCTGAAAGATGGTAATATGAAATAATATATTTTAGAATATGAAAAATCTTTATAATTTAAATGAACTTCGACATATTGCTGTTAATTATGCTGTGACTTGTTTACAATCTTCTGATGGATGGGATATTGTATTTGATGATTGGTTAAAAAATATAAATCCAAATTGGAGACATATAGCAAATCAAAAAAATATAAGAGTAAAATTAAATAAAGATAAATCTTCTAATAGTAAATCTTTTGAAGATGAATTATCTAATATAGGTCCTGAAGATTTATATGCAGCAGGAAATAAATTAATAGATATTGCAGATAAAGATATAAAGGCTGCTATGAATGAAATATATAAAGATTGATATGAATGAAAAATATGCCTATTAGGAAATTAGTATAATGTGGGTAGGTTTTGAAAAAATAATAATTCATATTAGATATCCTTTTCATGTATATTCAATTATAGATGAAAATGGAAATAATTTAATGCATTGCTTTGAAAATAGTATGTTATGGTTTCATCCACCAGCCAATATTAAAAAAATTATTATTAGACGAAGAGATTCAAGATACAATTTAAATTTATCAAAAGACGAAATACAACAATATTATTATAATCCTTTTCATAATGAAACTATCGAAAATATTTTAGAATATGAAAATGAAAGACGTGGTTGTATTAAATAAATGAAAAAACATGCCTAAAGATTTTGAAATATTAGGAAATTATAAAGGTATAGAAATATTATATCATAAACGTGATATAATTGGCAATCCAGTTTACACATCTTTTATTTCAAAAGGTAAGACTTTTAAACCAATTGGGTTTTCCAAAATGGATTTTAGATCTATAGCAATTCCAAATATTTTAGAAAAAATTCCAGCTTATCTATCTAATATTGAAGTAAGAATAGATATTGTTATCGATGTTATAGAAGATGTTGGTAAAATAATTGGACCATATATAGACATTTTAACTTATAAAAAAATTATAGACAAGATATATGAACGAAAAAATAATACCATTACCAATTTCTAAACTTATTGATACCAAGTTTAGAGATTATGCTGTATATGTCTTAGAAGCACGTGGAATCCCTAGTTTTTATGATGCTTTGACACCTGTTCAGAGATATATTTTAATGAATTCTCCAACATCATTTGGTAAAACTCTTACAGTTGTTGGAAAATCAATTGAGGATGGTTATCATCATGGCGACTGTGTGATGGGTTTTACTCTTATTAATTTAGCAACAGGGGATCAAATTACAATTAAAGATTGGTATGAAAAATATCCAGATGCTAAACTATTCGTTAAATCTATTGATGAAGAAAAAAATGAAGTTATTGGATTAGGTCATTCACCACGTATTGGTACTCAAACAGATAAGTATTATGAAATAGAATTAGAAAATGGTGAAGTAATTAAATGTACAGAAAATCATCCATTTTTAGTTAAAGAAAAATGGATAATGGCCAAAGATTTAAATGAAAATGATGATATAACTGAATTACAAAAAAAATAATTTTTATCAATAAAAAATAAAAAATGTTCAATATCATTAAATAAATTGGTTAATGATTATAATAATTTTTTAAAAAATGAAAATAAAATCAATTAAGAAAGTAAAAGTTGATAAGCCTATAAATTTTTATGATATAACAGTTGATGATTATCATAATTTTTCTATAGGAGATTCAAATATAATAGTTCATAATTCATCTCTTCAAGGAGCTATATCTAAATTGGCCAGACCATTTGGTTCAGCACTTCAAATCTTAGAAGGATATGGATTTTTTGGTTCAGAAGTTTGTCCAGAACCAGCTGCTGCAAGGTACACTTCGGTGAGATT
>SDBT01002774.1_pt1 | contig 30687 bp, 57 predicted proteins | sample 2277101 | NCBI WGS metagenome assembly SDBT01 (sample SAMN10404973, study PRJNA504765) | marine sediment metagenome | isolation source: marine sediment core GS10_PC15, 103 cmbsf | place: Arctic Ocean: Southern Knipovich Ridge | collected 2010 | reverse complement strand
GAATGAAAATCAGTTATTGGTTTTACTAGAAAAAGGAGATTTAAGTTTTCCTCAGTTCTATTTTATGAGAAATAAAATCTTTGGGAGTTTTGAATGAAAGAGGAATTGAAAACTTTGAAGGATATTTATGAAGAAGAAATAAAAGAAGGTTCTATAGCTAAAGTTTTAGGACAAACTTACCTAAAGAATCAACTAAAAGCAGAAGCAATTAAGTGGTTTAAGGAAGATATAGAAAGAGACCATTGTATAATTCCACGAACTAAAACATGGATGAAAAGACTTAACATCACAGAGGAAGATTTGTGCGTGAAAGATGAGGGAGGCGAATCAGAATGAGAAAAATAAAGTTCAGATTTTGGAATAAGGTAACTAAGAGTTTACACTATCCAGATGGATGGGATGAAATAGCAAGTCGAATGAGATTGGTAGAAATGATTCCTATGCAATTCACAGGTCTCAAAGATAAAAATGGAAAGGAGATTTTTGAGGGTGATGTTTTGAAATGGAAAGATTATGGGAGAAGAAGTTATAGAATTTATTTAATTATTTGGTCTGAAGAAAATGCAACATTTGATTTAGATACAATTAAAGATTCCAGTAGAAATTCTGTTCCAGATGATAGAATATATAGAACAGATACAGAAGCAGAAATAATCGGAAACATCTACGAGAATCCTGAATTATTAAATGAGTGCGTAGAAGATAGCGGAGGCGAAGAATGAAAATAATAAGTTCAGGAAATAATCAATTAGATGTTTGGGAATGTGAATGTGGAACTTTTACACCAGTTAAAAGAGGAACCCCACAACCTATTTGTGAGTATTGTAGAAGATTAAAGCAAGACCAAGAAGGGTCTGAAAGTTATTTAAATGAATTATATAGCGGAGGCGAATCACAATGAAAAAATTAAACTTTGGATGTGGAAGAGACATAAGAAAAGGTTGGGATAATGTAGATATACAAAAAAGCAAGAAACTAACAAAAAGTTTTGATGCTAATAAATTTCCTTACCCTTTGGAGGATAATACTTATGATTATGTTTTTCTTAGTGGGGTTATAGAATTGCTTTACGAACCAGACAAATGTTTATATGAATTGTGGAAAAAGTGTAAACCAAATGCTATAATAGAAATTGTATCAGCTTATTATAATAATAAAGGTCTTTGTAATGATATTCAGACAAAACATTTTTTTACAGAATCGACATTTAAACATTTCGCTAATGAAAATAGTACGATTGATAAACAACAAAAATTTGAAATTGAATCAATATCTCTTCCACCAACTCTTTTAGGAAAGTTTATCCCAACTGCATGGTTAAGGAAAAAGTTAAGTGCATTTTGTGGTGGAATAATTTCTCAGATCCATGTTAGATTAAAAGTTTGTAAAGCAAATAAAAAATGAAAAAATTACATTTATCCTTGGTAGGAATAATATTAATGGTGGCAGGTTTAATAATATTCCTAAAAGAAAATTTGTTATTGGGAAGTCTCTTATATTATCTTGGAATATTTTTGGGAGTAGCAGTTTTAGTGAAGCATAGTGAATTTAAACATAAAGATTGGGATAAGAATTGTAATGGTGAATTATCAACAGTATTTGATAATAAATATTATAAGGTATGTGTTAGGTGTGGTTATGATAGTAGAGGTAAGAAATTTTGTAACGAAGTTAAGTTTAACCAAAAACACCTTGACGCAAAAGATAGCGTATCAGTACCAGAGGTAAAAGATGAAAATTGAGGATATTAAAAAAGAAATTTATGATTATTACGGACATACAGAGGTTGCTGATGGGATAATAGAGTATCATAAGAAAAGAAGAAGCAAAAGCGAAACGGGGGTGAAAAAAGATGAGTAATTTAGAATTAACATCAGATTATAGAATTTTGAGGAATGGATTTCTTATTGGGAAAATAGAATGGATTGAGGATGGAGATTTTTCTTGCAATTGTTTTGTTCCTGAAAGAGATATGAATTTTAATTTAAAAGAAATTGAATTAATTAAAAAGGGATTGGAGGATGAACAATAAAGAATGAAACAAGAAAAAAGAAATGAGGTTGCAGTGAAAGTAGCAAAATTATTGAAAGGATATGGAACAGACATTTTTGATTGTCTTGATATTTTACAGAATTTAGAAGATGGATATATCAAGGAATTAGAGAATAATGTTAATAACCTGGACGGAGAACCGAGCGAAGGGGTAATGGTTTGTAGTGGAAAAGAAAACGTTGGAATATCAAGCATGGGTATGAAAATGGCGAAATATTTGAATCATGATAGTATTAACGCACTTAATAGTCAACAACCCAGTGAATTCGCCAACATACAGGGGGAGGATGGATGCACAGAGAGCTTGGACTCCGAAAGGAACATAAACTCTGGTTTTGAATCTAGTGGCGTAGATTCTAAGAAATCCTCTGTTGATACTTCAAAATCAAAAGGTTGTAGAAGAGAATTTCAATCTCCACTACCAAAAGAAAAGTGGGATAAGTGTGGAGATATTTTGGATGGAGAATTATTATTATGTTCAAAATGTGAGAAGAAGAGCGAAAGCGTAATTAATAGTCAGGAGATAAACAAAGTCCGATCACATCCTCGTGATGAGTCTGACTCAACAACGGGTGCGGAACAAAAAACTCCTGGCACTTCAAAATCAACAGACAGAAAATGTAAGGAGGAGTTTGATAAAGACTATGCCAAGAAAACCTAAAAGACTACCTGTGTTTGTTTCTGAAGATGAATTGTTAGAGATTATGAAATACTCAAAACACAAGCATCATAAGTTTGCTTATATGATGGCTTGGTATGGAGGATTAAGAATTTCTGAAGTATTGAACGCAGAGCCTAGAGATGTTGATATGGAAAAAGGAACTCTGTTAATTAGACAAGGAAAGAACTCAAAGGATAGAGTTACAATTCTTCCAAAACATTTTAGGGAAGAGATGCTTGAGCTTATGCCATTAAAGAAAATCTGCAAGGCAAGAGCATTACAAAAAGCATTTAAGAAAGCGTGTAAAGAAGCAGGACTTTTAGAGAAGAAACCAGAGTTACATTTTCATTCTCTAAGACATGGATTCTGCACTCATGCAATAGAAAAAGGAATTGACATAACAAGAGTCCAAGTTCTAGCAGGTCATTCAAATATCTCAACAACAAATATTTATTGTCATTTAAATTCGAAAATCGCCTTGGAAGATTTCAGGAGGAATTTTTAGAATGGTTTTAGCTTGTAACATTTGTGAAAAGAAAGGAGTTTATAGATTAAAAATAAATTGTGGGAGATTTGATGATATAATATACTTTTGTAAAATACACAAACCATTAGATTTTGAATTAATGAAAATGAATGAAAAACAAACAAGTGATGGCAAAATAATTAAGAGAGAGATTTTAGAAGTTGGTAAGTGCGTTAAAACCAAAGAGGAGGGAACAAATGCTCAATAAACAAAAAGGAAATATGTATGGATTTGTAACTCACTTGTAAAGTTAATGCTTCTTTTCTTAAATCTTTATTAAAAGAATTAAAACATCTTAAATTATTCGCAAAACCAAAACAAACCGAAGGAGAGGTGGAGAAATGATTGTTAGTGATAATGACAGTAAAGAAAAGGTTTTTGACACTTATGAAGAAGCTAATAAGGAAGATGAAGAAACAATGGGTTACGCTGTTGTTAATTTTAAAATCAAAGGTAAAAAATATTATATGGTGACTTATGAATAAAATGATTTACGCTTTAATAAGACAAGGAGAACAAGATGAATAAAAATAAGAAACTCTTATTTATAATTTACATAATCCTTATTCTCTCACTTGGATTCTTTGCATTTCAATATTTTAGATACCAAACACTTTATCATATAGCAATCAGACAAGGAGCAGAAAATACAGTTACTGCATTGGAAATGGTTACTGTATGTATGACTTTAAGTAATATAACTGATAGAGAATTGAAGGAAGCGTATGTTGATATGTTTATCACCCCAAAGTTATTGGAAGAAATACAAGGAGAATCAGAATGAATTACCTATTTACACGAAATTCCGAAGGAGGAAAGAAATGATAAGTGTTAAAGAAAGAAAGGATAAAGTGAAGAATTTAGAAAGATGGATTTATGCTAATCAAGGAATACAAATGGATTGTGGATATATTCCTGAAAAGGAGATTAAAAATGAAAGACAAGGTTAAACGATTATTCATCCAAAGATTTGTAGCAAAATATTTATTAAAATATTATATTTTTTATTTACATAATTTTAATAGGAGAAAATTAAAAAGCAATTTATTAACACGCCAAGAAAAACAAGAAATAAGTTGTATGGACTGTGGATTATGTTGTGTTAATTGTATTGCTTATAATAAAGAAATCCCTCATTGTAAAATTTGGAAACATACAAATATAACAAGATGTAGGGAATTTCCAATTACACCACTTCAATTAAAGCTAGATAATATTGTAGATTGTAAATATTATTGGGATGTTTTAACACGACAAGGAGAACAAGATGGTTAAGCATATTTGTTATGGATGTGGAAGAGCAAGTATATGGTATCCTTATCTTGAACTTTGTTTGGTTTGTAAATTGTATAAATTAATTACTAAGCACAATCCAAATAGGTTAGGATATGAAGACGCAATATCACAGGAGAGGGTAAAAGAATGAAAAAACCAAACATAATCTTTTTATCAATAGATGGTTTAAGGCCAAGAAATATGAGTTGCTATGGGTATGAAAGAGAAACAAAAGGATTATTACAAGTAAAAGGAGAACAAGGCGAAGAATTAGATACAAGGTTTTTCACAAAGAAAAAAAATTTTACTGGAAAAGAAAATAAATATGCACCAGACTTAATGGTTTACTTTGATAATTTAAATTATGGTTGCAACAATTCTTTTATTCATAATGAAACAATGTGGAATGTGGAAACTAAAAAAGGGAAAGATGATGCTAGACATTCAAAGCAAGGAATTTTTATAATGAATGAATCAGAGCAAAAGGGAGACATTGGAGAAATAGATATTTTAGATGTTACTCCCACAATCTTAGATAAGCTTGATATAGAGGTCCCTGAAGGCTTTAAGGGGAGCGTTATAAGATGACTTCTGCGGTTATGTCCTTGCTTGGAATAGCAATTGTTATTGCATTCGTCTTGATCATTATAAAACAAATTCGTGGAAAGTGAGAGTTAGGAATTTATAAAATGGCCCAAACAATAATCTATATAAGAACAAGTACAGAAGAACAAAACCCTGGCAATCAATTAAGAGATTGTTTAAAAATAAATAGTTATGGAGAGTATGAACTTTCTGAAGAAAAACAGTCTGCATTCAAAGATAAAGATAGGCCCTTGTTTGAAGAAATAAGAAAAAGAATAAAGCAAAATAAGCTTGACCATTTAATCTGCTGGGACTTAGATAGATTATACAGGAATAGGAAGAAGCTAATCGAGTTTTTTGATTTTTGCAAGATATACAAATGTAAGGTCCATTCTTACAGACAAGAGTGGTTAGAGCAGCTTAATAGTATCCCAGAGCCATTCAATGAGATAATGCACAACTTAATGCTTCAGATCATGGGATGGCTGGCAGAAGAAGAATCAAAGAAGAAAAGTGAGAGAGTTAAACTTGCAGTTAGAAAAAATAAAGGCAAGCCAACAAAAAGTTATAAAGGAAATCTTTGGGGAAGAAAATCCTTGAGTAAGAATGTTGTCAAAGAAATATTAAAATTGCATGATGCTGGATTATCCATCAGGAAAATATCAGCGCAAGTTTTTTATTGGGATAAGAACAAAAATAAGAAATCAGTGGCTATAGGTTCTGTTCATAAAATCATAACACAATCTAAAAAGGAAAGAAGGTAGTATTTTTCTATTTCATTTACTGACTCTTTTTTGAACACTTTATTTTTCAAGTTTCTCTTTTATAATGAATTCTGCTAGTTGTTCCTCAAAATATTCTCTTGGGATAACCTGAATACTTCTTGGAAACCTTTTAGCTATTTCAATTGCATCTGCTTTTTTCATTTCCTTTTCCTCCTCAACCTTATGGAAGTGAGAGTTAGAACTGCGCCTATTAATAATAATATCCCTGTGAAGATATAATTTATTCTAAGTCCAATCTTGAATGTGATATAGAGAATGATTGCTCCAAAAATAAATCTTAAGAATTTCATCTTATTCTTTCCCTCACATTTCTTAATAATATTTCTGCTGTTTTTCTTAAAGACTTTCTCCTACAACTCTTACAAGAAGTAGAATCGTTTCTGTTAGTATTCTTATATAACTTACCACAACTTCCACAAATTATTTTATCTTTCTTCATTGTTTTTCTGTTCCTATTGATTCTATAAGGGATATATAATTTTTGACCTTTATAATTAAGTTAATACGCGTGTGTGCTTGTCTTTGTTCCCTTTTGGTTCTCTTTTTCGTTTAGATTTTGTAGTTCTCGACGATATTCTTGCGATTTTAATTTATCTTTAGAAGAACTAAGATTCTTGTTATAAGCTCTCACAGATATATCCATCTCCTTACTACCTTCCTTGCTTGTATATCCTTGAAGGAATAATTCATAAGCTTCCTTCTCTCTTGGTGGTAAGAACTTATGACCAATCTGTTTAAGCTTCTCTTGTCTATCATTCTGTAATGTTAATACAACATCATCAAGTACAGAATCATTTGCAGTTCCTTTAATCCCTTCATAAGATTTACATAGTTCATCACTTGGTTTCCTCATATAACATAGATCAATTTCATCTCCATCTTCATTAATATACTTGTGAGTGTAAGGATCACTTTTGAATGGAGAAGTTTGAAGCCAGTAAGCTTTTGCTAAAACTATGTTCTTCTTGAAATCAACTTGTTTAACATTCACCCATGCTTGAGCCATCATACTATAATGCTTATCAACAAAAGATATGTGTGGACAATTCCCAACTATGACAGCTTGTTTCATTCTACAAATATCTAAAAACATATTGAACAATCTATTCTGTTTTGTCATTGAAGCTCTCCTCCCAACATGAACAGATAGTTCCTCAATCAAAACACCTTCACCCTTTCTTTTAAATCCTCTAACAAGAATTACAGCTTCTTCTGGTGTGTTACAAACATGAATAGTTGGAAACTTCTCTTTGAATCTTTTTTTATACCATCTCTCTAAATACCTTAATCCAAAAAAACTTTTACCTCTTCCACTCTCTCCAGTTACAATCATATTCATTCCCAATTGTTTATTAATTCTTCTTTGGGTTTGCTTTAAAAGAAAATCGCTCTCTTGTGATTTGAGAATATCATCATCTAAATCCTCATAGATTTCTCCAAGTGTTTCATCAAACTCTTCACTATATCCTTCATCAAATTCTTCATAAGTTTCTTCACTCATTTAAGTAACCCTTCTCTTTTTTAGATAGTTTGTTTTATGTAAAAGCATGATGAGTTCTCCAAACCAATCCCTCAGTAATAATAATTTACTAGCGATAAGTTCATCCTCATCTTTATTTGCCTTATTTGTTTTTTCATACGTCTCAACAAGACCTTTTCTTTCTTCTATTAACTTTTCATATTTATCTTCCATTTTTAATTCTTCACATCTCTTATCCTTGAAGTAAGGTCTTAATAAAGAAGTTAATAATTCAGTTCCTTGTATCGCTTCTTTTCTACTATCTGGTTCAATTATTTCTTCATGCCAGTTTCCATGATGAACTATTTTTTTATGAGTTCCTGTCCTAAATTCCACAAGAAATTTTTTAGAAACTTCTTTCACTATTTCTAAAACAATATCTCTTTCTTCTATTTTTGTTTTTATGTTGAAGTCTGCCATTTAGTAAATTTGTTTTCCTGATGGGGTCTCTTGTTTTTGTGAGAAAAGAATATGATTCAAACCAGAAACAACATCACCTCTTAAGATTAATAACTCTTTGCAAATTAAATCAAAGAGTGGATAGATAACCATGCCTCTTGTTTTTAGTTTTTGATTAATAGTTTCCTTGAATGCTATGTAAGTCTTTTTTTCTTTTTTTGAAGAAAGTCCTTTCTCTACTTCTACTTTAACTTTTTTGAATTTATCTTCCATGGATTTCATCTTTGTCTCATCAACAATTGATCTAATATTTGTAAATAATTTCTCAAACTCTTGAATCATTAACATCATATTTTCTACTCGAACATAATTCATTATAAGAGGATCTTGATAATTCATATTAAACTCTCTCATAAAATCTATCAAATTAGAACATCCCCTATTCATACAAGTTTCAAAATCTTGAAGGTTTTGTAATGATTCAAAAATTAAATCCAAGAATTTATCACTCACATTTTTTTCAGACTCTCTTGATTCTTCACCCATTTTCTATAACAATATTTGTTAACATAACTTAAAAAGATATTGTTTTTTGCTTTTTACTTATTTTAAAGTTCCCACTAGATAAATCAAAAAGTATTTAAAGAACGAAGAACTAATTAAGATGTTTATCTTTTAGCTCTTGTCTTCTATTTTTCTTTTTCTGATTTAATATTTTCATAAGTTTTCTATAATTACATAATTTATAAAATTTTCCTATTTCCAAAGATTTTTAAGGATTAAAATCTTAATTAGATTATAAAATTATGAAAAATAAAGAACTTAATTTAAGATTAATTTTGAATATAATAATAATTTCATTATTTGTTTTAATGTTCTTCTTCAAGATAATTCCAGTACCAGTGGAAAATATTGATGGTGTTATAAATCCAGATAAATTTATCTTTGGAGGTTTCTATTATACTTCCCTTCTTTATGAAATTCAAGTGGGAAACATTTTTGGAACTTTAAGCTTTCTCCCATTATTCATTTTTATCGTTGCAAATAATTATTTTTTAAAAAATAAAAAAATAAAAAAAGATGGTACAAAAAGTAGGTAAAATTTTTCTTAAACCTTCTGAGAGGGCATCAGCAGAAGCACTAGCAAAAAAAACAGGGGCAACTATTTCTATTCCTGCAACAGGAGAGGTTTTCCAACCTAGCGCAAGAGGAGGACTTTCCAGATTTAGAGCGAAGGTTGCAAGAGCAGCAGCAGAGAGAGACGCAAGAATTAAGAAAGAAATAGAAGCAGCAAGAGCACAGGCAGAAGCAAGGGCAAAAGCAGAACTTGCTAGGGCAGTAAGAGAAGCTACGATAAGAGAAAGTGCAAGAAGAGAAACAGCAAGAAAAGTATTTCAAAAAGCAATAGAGATAGCTAAGACAAGGAAATCAATTTCTGCACAGACACAAGCAAGAAAAGTATTAACACAAGCTCTTCAAACTTCAAAACAATCAAGACAAGAATCTGAAAGGAGAGGGAAGAAAGTGTTTGAGGAATCACTTGTGCAAGCAAAGAAAGGTCCTAAAATAGGTTTAGGAGTTCCAATAGTAAGTGGGATGAAGTTAAGAGTATTAGAATTAGAGAAAAGATTTGCAAAATCGAATATTGGAAAGGTTTTTAATGTTGCTTCTGGAGGGACACTTGAGAGAAGAAAATTAGATAGAGATCAAGAACAATTATTTGAAAATATAGATAAGTTCAACAATAAATTCGGTGGAAGAGAATTATTCCAACCTGAATTTAAGCAGGCAAAAAGAGAAGAAAATAAACTATTATTAGAACAGAAAAAAATAGAAGATGACAAAGAAAAACTTGTTCAAGAATTCAGGAAAGGAGTAAAAGGATTCTTCTTTGGAGATCCATTAAGACTTTCTAAAGCAGATAGGGAGAGAATAATCAAAAGACAAGAGGGATTTATCACATCTAATTTAAAGAAGTTACAAAAAGAAGGAATATCAAAATCTAGGGAAAAAAGATTGAAAGCAGGTATAAAAGGTTTTGAAAAAGAAATATCGGCATTAAAAGCAGGTAGACAAAAGCAGCCATTAATAACAGGAACAGTTCCTCTATCTCCTGTTGGAATTCCTCTAGGCATCCCAAGAACTGCAAAAGTTTCTTTTGTTGGGACTCAAAAATTAAAAGGAAATAAAATAATAACTGATATTGTTTTCAAAGTTGGAAATAAAAGAGTTGGTATTGTTAAGGGTGTCACGATTGTGAAAGGCAAAACAGGAACAACATTTATTGTAGGGAAGTCTGGAATACAAGCTATTAAATTCCCATCAGGAAAAGCTGGAATAGTTAGGAAACAAACATTCTCAGGAATTGAAAAAGGAATTAGTAAATCAACAAGACTTGCAATAAGAGCAAAATTAAAAATAGGTGGGAAAACATTCAACGTAGTTAAAAGAAATATAGAAGGATTAAAGCAAGGAGGTTTTGGGAGAGTAATCTCTGCAAAAGGGGATAAATTATTTAAGGGTGGTAAAGCTGTTAAAGGGTTAAAAACCACTGACTTTGCTTCTCTCTCTGGAGTATTATCAAAAAAAGATTTGAGCCTTATTATTGGAAAAACAATAACTTCAACTGGAAACAAAGCTGAATTTATAGGGATAATAAAAGGGACAAGAAGTGTTGGAAAATTATCTGGTATTCAAAAAACTCAATATCAAATAGCATTAAAGAAAATTGTTTCTACTATTGCATCTGCTTCTGCAAAAGCTGATACCTTAAAAGGATTAACAACTGCACAAAGACTTTCTGCAACAGCATTTTTTGTGAAACAATCAATAAAAGCTAGAATTACAGGAAGAGCTGTGCAAATAACAAAAGCAAAACCAATAACAAAAGCAAAACCAATAACAAAAGCAAAACCTACATTAATTCAAAAAACAAAATTAAAACCAAAGTCAAGACAAGGAGTGGTTTCAGCAAGTAAAGTTAAGCAGAGCATAGCTCAAATATCAGCACAACAACAAAAAGCAAGGCAAAAATTAAAACAACTTTCTAAACAAAAAACAAAGACAAAACAAGCGCAAAAACAATTACAACAACAACGTCAAAAATTAAGGCAGAGATTGCAAACCTTACAAGTACAAAAACAAACTTTAACTCAAATAAGAATTACTCCTAGTTTTATTCCAACTCCAAGACAAATAAAACTTATAAAATTAGTTATTCCTAGAGGAAAGAAAAAAAAGAAAAGAAGAATAAAAGCAAAGAAACCAAAACGAAGATCTTATCATGTTCTTGCAAGGCCACTAAAAAAGAAAGGAAAGAAAAAACCTAAATTAGTGAGAATTACAAAAAGACCAATAAAGAAATCAAGAGCAAAAGATTTGAGAAACTATATTGCTGACACTTCTCTTTCAAGAACTGCAAAGATAAAATCTTCTCCAAGAAAACCATCAAAAAGAATATTAAAAGCTCCAAAGGGTTATGCTAAAAAAACAAAAAAGAAATTTAGAAAATTTAAAATAGTAAAAGGAAAAAGAAAAACACTTTCAAGAGGAAAAGTTATAGAAAAAAGGCGACATCTTCTTGATACAAAACAGGAACGAAATAAAATAACTCTTAAAAGAAGATTAGCTCAATTACAAAAACAAGCGAGAAGAAAACCTGTAAGAAAAAATACAATAAGAAAACAAATAAGAAAAAACCCTGTGAGAAATTCTCCAAAGAGGAGACCACCAATAAGAAAATCGTCGGGAATTTTAAGCCAAGCACAAAGAAAAAAAATTAATTTGCAAAATTTAGCAAGAGCAAGAAAAGTTTTAGCGAAACAGCGAAGAGGTATTTCAAGAAGCCCTACAACTTTTAAGAAAAATCCAAGTAGGAGAGTTCCTTCAAGATCTCCAATAAGAAAAAACCCTGTGGGAAAAAGAAAGGCCACTCCTCAACAGCTTAGAAATTTAGCAAAAGGGAGAGCAAAATTAGAAAAAATGAGGAGAAAATAAAACCTAAAAAATGGAAGATATAAATGCGGAACATTTAGCAAAATTAGAACAGGCAATAAATGAGAAAGATCATAAGATTAATGAGTTGTCTAGTTATACTACTGCTTCAATATCTCAACAATCACAAGATAGTAATCTTATAATATGGCAGTTGGAGCTTGATAATATTCTTGAAAGAATTGAACATCTTTTAAAGGGAGACCTCGTGACAGATGATGGACAAGGAAATGTAGTTTATAAAACACCTGAAAATGATAGTTTGATTATCCTCAATGATTATGGAGTTCAATTGATTATGAATGTTGTTTCTTTTTATTTGAACAGAAATACTATTTTATCTACTTATGATGATATGAGGATTAATCAAATTCTATTTGATCTTGGAAATGAGCTAGCAGATGTTATTTATATTAATTATGAAAAGATGGGAATGACTTCTATGGAAAAGAAATCAAGGCATGAACTTTTAATTTTGAATATCTTGCATACAATTGAGAGTTCTTATAATCGAGCTTTGGGCGGTGGAGAAAGAGATAGTTTGAGAAGTGCAAGAGTTGTTACTCAAAGCATTCCATTGGCAGGAGGCTCTTCTTATTCAATGCAGGGGAAGAGGCATACTGGTGGATTTCTAAATCCCAAGAATTGGAAGCTGTGAAATCTAAAAGTTTATAAACTAATAAATAGTAACAGAATTACAATGGTAAAAAAATTCTTTTGTGATAAATGTGGACAAGAGATTGAAGTTGATGATGATTATGTTGCGTTTGAGAGTGCGTTTTGTGAGGTATCTTTAGAGTTTGAAAAAGAGTGCGAAATTGTTGTGCCTCAACTATGTAATAACTGTAAGAAAGGGTATCAGAAAATAATAATTGAAGCTAATAATAAGATTAAAGATTACTGTGGAATTCAAGTTCGTCAGTAAAAATAAAAATGGACTATTATATATGGCTCGGAACAATGGCTGCACTCGGTGCAATTGGATTATTCTTTGTAGCTAAGAAACTCCTGGACAAATATTTCTAAAGTTTTATAAGGGTTGTTTCTATTAATTTAGTATTATGTAAGTGTTCATCTTGTTTGGTAGGGTTGTTAAAGCTCTACATGTCCCTTGTGATTTGATTATCAGATGTTTCCTTTCCCTTCAGTTCTCATTTTCTCTGGGGGGAGGGGGATCATTTGCTTGAAGGACCTTAAGGTGTATTTGTGGTTTTTATGTAATTATCATGTGTTTTCTTTGCTTGTAAGAACGATTCTAAGCAACGTTTTATATGACCTTAGGGTTTATTATGAATGGTATAACTAGAGTATAATCAGGGTTAGCTTTAAACATTTAAGAGGTTGTTCTTGTATTAATTAAGTCGGTATTTTTGGGGTAGAACACAAGACAAACGCTTTGGCGTTTGTCTAAGAAGAAGGCGGAAGAACCGCCTTCCGCACCCCCCTAAAGAAAATCCGCCTGAGCATGTTTCCTGCATGTGAAGGCGCGCGAGGCCCACAGGCCGAGCTAAATATTTCCCCTTCCTCATTTCCCTTCCTTTGCGCTTCCCACGTTCCTTTCTTCAAATTCCCTCAAGTTTCCCAAAATTCATAAGCGAACCCCAAGTGAGCTTAAAACCCTGCTTGCAGGGATGTTTGAGGTTTTTAATCACCTTGCTTTCCGATGTTTGATATTTGAAATATTTAATATGATCCTTCAGGAATGTTCCTGGAATCCAAGAAAAAAGTATTGATTAAACGAAAAGTGAAGGTTGAGGGGTTGAATTAAGTTATTCGGTTAAGCGTTTAACTAATCAAAAATGGTTTTAGTACTTTTGGGCATAAAGACAATCATTAATATAGAGATACTAAAATACTAAAATCAATCACGCGGGGGGTTAAAGAATATTTTAGTACTTTTTGGGGTCTGAGTAAAACAATGATTTTGCAAAGGAACCTATATACTATATTATATATATATTTATAAAAGAAATATATATATATAGAGTTAATAAAATACTAAAAAAAAGGTAGTTTTATCAATTTATTTTCTTTAATATATTCAAGTAATCTAAAGCTTATCAAAAGTACTAAAACTATTCTTAACCTCCCCCGCCACTTTTTAGTATTTTAGTACTTTTCTAAATGTAAGCTTTTCGTTCATTTTTAAGTGGTAAATAAGGTAGATACTAAAATACTAAAAAAAAGGTAGTTTTATAAACTATTTTTCCATAATTAATCTATGTATTTTGAATTAACAGAATCTTATTTACCTGATAAAATTCTTTTTAGAGACGACCAAATCAGAGAAATAGAGGAAGTTTTCAAAAAATTTAAGCGGCATGAACAACCAAAAAACTTACTAATTCATGGATTCTCTGGAAGTGGGAAAACCACTTGTATCAATGATGTGTTGTCAAGACAAAATGGAAATTACATTTACATATCTGGAACTCAATGTATAACGGCCCATCAAATTTTAAAAGGCATAACAGATTTAAATTACAATACGCGAGAAAAAATTTTATCAGAAGCAATAAGAAATATGAAACACAATCCTCAAATAATTGTGATAGATGAGTTAAACAAGATGAAACGGGTTGAAGAAATTAAGTGGCTATTTAATGATCTTAACACTTTGTTTAGAGAGACGAATAAAACTTGCCCAATAATAGTCATTACAAATAGGACATCTTATGAAACAGGAAGAAGCATACCAGACGATGCAAAGAAAACTCTTTTTTTAAATAGAGTAGAATTCAAACCTTATAATGCTCTTGAACTAGGGGGGATATTAAAACAAAGAGTAGATAAATTAGATATAGCAATCCCAGAAGAATTCATTCCCCTTCTTTCTACAAAAGTTTTTAAAGAGTATGATGGTTCTGTAAGGTCTGGACTTTTTATCTTAAATGAGTGTATTGAAAAAAATGATTTTTCAGATGAAATAATTAATAGATTGTTTGATAAGATAAAAGGAGAAGAGTTTGAAGAAAGCTTCCAATCATTCCCTGAACATGAAAAGAGATTTTTATCATCTATAATAATTTTATCAAAAGGGAAAAATGATCCAATCCCAATCTCACTCATTATCCAAAATCTCAAGGAACTTCTTCCCCAAAGAATATCCCAGTTAATTAATTCCTTGGAAGCTCAAGGTATTTTAATAAGGATTTCTCCAGGAAATGATAAAAGGAGAAAATTTATTAAGTTCATAAGAGAGGATATTTTCCAAAGAGTTAATGCTCTTACTTCTGAAGTTATTCCAATGGTTTGTTCATAAAAAAATTAAAAATGGAAGGTGAAGAAAAGACATATTATGAAAGAAACAAAGAAGCTATAAAAAAACAGAGACAGGGATTTTATAAAAAGAATCAAATGCTGATGAGGTATAAAAACAAAGAGTGGTATAAAAACAACAGAGAATATCACCAAAGACAAGATGTTAAACAGAAAAGGAAAGAGTATCGTCATAGTCCAGGAGTTTTGAAAAGGAGAAGGAAATATCAAGTTAATAAGCGAAAGAATAATCCTGCTTTTGCCATGCAATTGCGATTAAGGAATTTATTGTGGGGAGCAATTAGGAGATCTTTTAAAACAGGAAAAACAACTTCTTGTAGAAAATACGAAATTAACATTAATGCAGTAATAGAACATCTTAAACCATTGCCCATAAATTTATCTGATTACGAGGTTCATCACATTAAACCATTATTCACTTTTGATTTTAATAATCCAGATGAAATTAAAAAAGCATTTGCCCCAGAAAATCATAAGATATTACTTATTGAAGAACATAGAAAAATAAATCATTTTAGTTCTAATCTTCCAACATTCTTAGGCAACAAATCCAAAACAACACATTTATAAACCTTAATTACTATTAATTAATATGGGATTAAAGAACTTAATACGAAGGTTACTTCCAGGACGCTACTTGATTCTGGACAAGAGAGGGATTTCAAATCTTTTCTCTAACATTGATTTTTTCAGGGAGGGGAAACCCTTCCTTATTTCTTTTTTAAATACTGGAGGAACTAGTATATGAGGGCAACAGAACATATCTTAGTTGATGAGGAAGTTAAGAAATATTTGGAAGATAAAAAGAAGCATCCAAGAGAATCTTTTAATGGGGTTTTAAGAAGACAATTAAAGTTGAAGGATAAGGAATGAAAATTGAAATAGAGAAAGTCCGTGAGATGATTCAAGGAAGTGAATATTTGGAAGATGATGAAAGGCATACACCAGAATTTAAGTCAGGAGTTAAAGTAGCACACATTAATTTGAAGTCTCTACTTGCAGATTATGAAGAAGGGAGTAAGGAGGCCAAGGAATGAAAAAACAAAAAAAAGATGACTGGGTAAGGATATGTTTAATCCCTTTGATAATTGGATTTGCATTAGTTGTTTCAAATATCTCTATGAAAATCTTTAATGTGATTGGATGGGTCTTACTACTTTTTGGAATGTTAACTGGATTAGGCTATCTTTTTAAATTATATAAAATACATGAGAAAAAGGTTTGGGACATTTTGAGAAAGTTAAAACTTACTAAGAAGACTAAGGGCCAATTAAGTGATGCTGAAGTTCAAAAGAAAATGAATGAGGGAGGCAAAGATGAATGATGAGATATTAATTTTGGCCTTGCTTAAAAAACTTGGTTTTGAAATTAAAGAAAGTGGAGATGGTTTTGCAGAGTTCGAGAAATTAGATAGCCCCCTTAAAATAAAACTAACTAAATCTTGTGAGGGAGAGCGTGCCATTATTGGGAGAACAAATGGATAGTATATCTTTACTCATATTAGTTTTAGCTATCTGCGTGGGTATTGGACTTTTACTTGCTTTAATTGGAAAAGGTTTAATAGATAAACAGGAGGATAAAAATGCTAAAAAAACAAAATCATAATCAAAACAAAAAAAAGGGCTTTGCTCAATCCTTCCCCCAAGAGTTGGTGTTGAGTTTTGACATTGGGTTTCTATCATCATAGACTGAATACCCCCTTTTATACAACACCAACTCACGAGCATTTTTTTACAAATGGAAAACAAAATAACAAAAGAAAGAATGGAAAATTATAAACTTAACAAACAGGGATGTAAAGTTGATAAAGGTAAAACAGCAAATACAAGGCATCTAATAAGAATAATAATCTATTTGTCTTGTGTTAATTACGCTAATATAACAAAGATTAAAGAAGAAGTGGGGATAGTCTCACCTTACTTGAAAGATGCTATTAACTTTTTAGTTAATCATAAAATCATATTTAATTTTAGTGCGCAAGTTGGCAAAATGTCCAGGATAACACAATATGCACTAAATCCTTTATTTAAAAAATAAAATGGTAGCAAGAAGATTTACTGCTCAAGAATCAACTGTAAAAAGAGAACTTCGTAATACCATTAATAAAATAGAAGCAACAAGTTTGAAGATTTCTCAAGACGAATTTAATGGAGAAGTTGAAGTTATTTTTGATAGAAATGGAAAAAGATATACAAAGAAATGTAGTAAATGGGAAAATTCTTTAGACAATCTCAGAGCAATTCAATTAAGTATAGAATATCTTTATAGAGCTGTTGAGATTTATGGAATAGAAAGCCAGGAAGAATTTAATAGTTTATTTAATCAGATGTTCATTGGGATAGAAGCTACACCAGATGATTCTATTTTGAAAATAGGGAATGAAAATAATTGGTGGGAGATATTAAAAGTTAAAAAAGAATCTTCAGAAAAGGAAATTCAAAATGCCTATAAATCAATGGCAAGAATCCATCATCCAGATATGGGAGGAGATGCAGAGCAATTTAAGAAATTAAGAAAAGCTTATGATGAAGCATTGGGGGAAATGAATTGAGTCAGCAAAGCGTCTTCAAATTATTAAAGAGAACTAAAAGATGGATGAACTCAAAAGAGATTGCTGAAACTTTAGGTCTAATGTCTCCAAATGTTTCTCTAAAGAAGTTGGTCAAGTATGGAGAGATATTGAGGAGAGAAGCTAGAAATAAAAGAAATCATCAAATTTATGAATATAAAACAAAATAAAAAATGTCACATGATAAACATTTAAATGAGATTGTTGAAAAATTACTCAATCAAGATAGAAGATGCAGGATAGATACTAAATGGTTGACATATCGTACAATGCGCCACTTCACAAAAATATTCATTCCGTTCCAGGACTTTTTAAAAATGCCAAGCTTTGAATCAATAGCTAGATGCAAGAGAGATATTATGAACAAAGGTGGAAAGTTTAATGAAGAGTTCATTCCTGAAGAAGGGGTGACTTATGAAAAAAGAGTAGAGGTGAAAAATGAACTTGAAGATGCTTAGGTTAAATTTATTTTGGACAATAGAAAAATTTTTCAGGATAGGTTTAATGAAAAGAATTAAGAAAGTTGTGAATAGAAATCAAAACATTTTTAACCCTTAATGCTATATATAATTTTATGGGAAGAGAGGTTTTTCTTATAATAGTATTCCTTCTAATTTCAATACCATTCGCTTCTAGCTTTGGATATGATAACCCCACTCTTCCTCGTGTAGAAAGGGAAGCACCTGTTGTTGTAGCATTTGATAACAATACTGTAAATGTAAATCGTTCTGAATGGTGGGATAGCAAACGAACTCACAACTCAACACAGATGGATATTTCTGATACTGAATTAAATATAAAAGAATCATGGCTTATAACTTTTGGAAATAATCTATGGTGTGCCTTAACTGGTTGTACAATGTCAGGAGATTTAAATATGGATAGTAATGAAATCCACAACCTTGCAGGTTTAAACTTAACACAAGATATAAATTTAATAGATAAAAATTGGTTAGTTCCAACACCAATATTAAATAATCATACTGCCAATAAAGAATATGTAGATGATGCAACATCTTCAACAGCATTTGATTTCTTTTTTAATAATGAATCTTCAGATATATCTGGAAGTTTTAATATGACTGAATCAGATTTAGAGAGACCTGAAAGTGAATTGGATAGTGCGAGTTTAGGTGCAGGAACTCATGGAATTTTTAATTGGACAACAATCCCAGGACAACCAGAGTTTAATGAATTAAGACAAGGAGTTTATGACGTTCATATTCATTTAGCTAAATCAGGAACAAAACCAGTCACAGTAACTCCTAAACTTTATAATGTTTCTTCTGATGGTTCAATAAGTAATTTGTTGGTGACTTTTGAAACAACTCCTTTATTAACAATAGCAGGACAGGAATATGATTTGCATGGAACTTTAGCAAGCCCAGTAATGATTAATAATGGTGATAGATTGACTTTAGAATTAGAAGCAACAGTTGGTGCAACTGGGAATAATGTGGTTGTGACTATTGAATTGGAAGGAACAACTGATTCTCATTTAACTGTTGAGACTTCTTCAAATGCTTTTGAAAAAATATTTATTAGGAGAGATGGTACAAATACTTTAACAGGAAATTGGGATGTTGGAGATTTTAATATAACGAATATAAATCGTTTAGGAATTGGGACTGATAGTCCAACACATGAATTAAATGTTGTTGGAAATCAAAATTTAACAGGAAACCTAACTCTCGGACAAAAGATTACATTCAAATTCGGAGAAATGATTGATAATATAGTTGATGGTTGGTTGAGAATTACAGGAAATTTAAATGTTACTGGGTCAATTAATGTAACAGGAAATATATCAGCAACTGGAACTGTTCAAGGTGTAACACAGGTGGAGTTTGATGTTCTAACAAATGATTCTATGGCTGATATATTACATAGGCATTCAGAATTGAGTGCAAATGATAGTAGTCCTGACCGAGCTGTGAGGGTTAATGAAGACGGATTTGTAGGTTTTGGTGTAGACCCAACTGAAAGATTTGAGATTAATGGAAGGGTTCTTATTAAGGGTTCAATTCCTACAACTCCTTTGAAGATGACTATTCATAATACTGCTATAACTGATGGTGCTGATGTCGCATTAGTTTTTATGACAGAAGGTTCAAGAGAATTTGTAATGGGATTAGATAGAATGACTGGGCTATTTACATTTTCACAAGGTTCAACTTTTGGAACAAATGATAGATTATTTATTGGAGCATCAGGGGGAAATGGACGTGTGGGTGTAGGCGCGCCAGCAATATATCCTTTTTCAGTTACAGGAAATATATCTGGAATTTCAATTTGGTCTGATGGAAATGTGTCAGCATCAGGATATATAACAAGAACAAGTATTTTTGATAATTCAAAAAATGTTTGGGATTATATTAAAGATTCTGATTATTATTTGAAGGATGGAGAAATAGAACATACAAAGTTTTATGGTTATGCTGGTGAATTTGATACGATTGATTTTTCAATACCTATGATAGAACAATATATTGAAGAGGAATGTGATGAGGTTATAGTTCCCTATAGCCAAACTTCAGAAGTGTGCGAAATATTTGGTAATGAAATAATATGTAATAATGTAATAGAAACTATTAACAATTATAAACAGATTAATTGTGAAAAAGTTATTAGAGAAAAAACAACTTATCCTCATACAAAAAAAGTTGGAGGAGTTTTAATGGATTCAGAAATAGAATTATTACGACAAGGAATTTGGGAATTAAAACAAGAAAATGAAATGATGAAAGAGGATTTATGTTCATTAGGTATTACAAGGTGGTGTCCATGAAAAAAATAATATTAACAATAATCTTAGGAATGTTTTTAATTAGTCTTGCAAGTGCATCAATTCAAACCATAGGACCATTCAAAATAAATAAGGACGTAGAATTAATTCAAACCTGCGCTAATTGCTCGTTCAATAATATAACTTCTATTCTCTCTCCTAACTCTTCAACCCTAATAACAAATGTTGAGATGACAAAAGATGGAAGCAATTATAATTATACATTAAATTCTACTTTTGTTTCTTTGACTGGAAGATATATTGTTAATGGAATTGGTGATGAAAACGGAATAGATACAATATGGAATTATGATTTTGAAGTTAATCCAACAGGAACTATTTTGAAAACTTCTGATTCTATAAATTATGTAATTTTAACACTTGGATCTTTATTTTTCTTCTTGCTAGCATTATGGGGAGCAATAGTCCTACCATTTAAAAATAATAGAAATGACGAAGGGAGAGTAGAAACAATACAGAAATTAAAATATTTTAAATTACTATGTTTTGTTGCTGCATATATTTTATTTGTTTGGTTGTTAAATCTTTTCTTATCCCTATCAACCAACTTTTCAATATTAACTCAGTACACAAAGTTCTTTGAAGTAATTTTCTCAGTGGTGAATTCGTTCAGCTATCCGTTATTTGTTATGATGTTTGTAATAATGTTATTTTTAGCATGGCATGATCTCGCTCTAAGAAAATTGTTATTGAGAGGATTAAACCCTAAATAAGATGGGAAAGAAAAAAACAAAAATTGATGAAACAATAAGGGTTGACAAGAAATTTAAAGAATGGATAGAGGATATACAAAGAGAGAGGTTAAAAAGATTAATAGATACTAAAAAAACTTCCAGCAGGAAATTAACTTCAATGATTCCAAAACATAATTCTTCTAAAAGGATGAAAAAAGATTTGATAAATTGGGATTTTGAGAAGGATAAACAAAAACGTTAACACTCTTAACATTTTTTAAACCACAAATACTATAAAAATAGTATGGGGAAGATTATAGTGAAGGTTAGAGTCAATAAAAAAACAAAACAAAAGACAGTAACCATTCCTAAAGAAGCAAAGAAAATAAAAAAAGGAGATCATGTTCTGATAACAAAATTAAAATGAATAAAAGAGGTCAAGCAACATCAAACTTATTTCTAGTAATGGTACTAGGATTTCTATTTGTTATTTTGATAGGAACTTTTTTGTACACGTACAATACATTAACAGTAAGTCTTTTAACAACTACTGCTAATACTGGGCAAGCTAATTTGACAGAGATTACAGAAAACACTCTAGGAAAAATTAATAATAGTATGTTAAATCATGCAAATCTAGTTTCAATATTCTTTTTATTTGCCTTGGTTCTCTCAACATTTGTCTTAGCTTATGTAACGCGAGATTCAAATCCTGCTGTCTTTTTTGTAATAGATATTTTAGTGATGATCTTTGCATACATCCTAGCAGTTTATCTTTCAAATTCTTATGAAATAGTATTGGAGAGTCTCCCCTTCAGTTCTATATTCATAACTAATTTGAATTATGCAACGTCATTTCTTTTAAATTTACCAAAGATTGTTTTGATAACTGGAGTCATAACAATGATAATATCATATAGTGCAATTCCAAAAACAAAGGAGGAGAGTGTTGCAGGATTTTAAAATGAAAAAAAGTTTATTGTTTATCTCGGTTGGAATTTTTATAATTCTCCTAGTGGGAGTTGGGGTTTTTGTATTGAAATCAGCAAACAATAAATCAACAATAATCAGCAAAGTTTCTGATAGAGAACTTATAGAAGGGTTAAGAGAAAGCTCATCATTTGAAAAAATTAATTACAATGGCAAAGAATATTCTAAGGATTATGATGCTAGTGATAAAAAACTTCTAATCAAAGATGACAAAGAAGAAAAAATTTTAGAAATAAAATTGACTTCGCCCTATGTTGTTTCTAATTTGGTTGCTGGAAGTGATATAAAAGTTGCAGAGTTTTATTTAATTAATTGGAAAAAAAATAGAGGCATTTTATTTAATGGAGTAGATTATTTTGATATTAAAAATAATTATGAAGAAGTTGATAAAACTTTTAGATATAAATGGGCGAATGAAAGTGAGGAATGCAAGGGAGATAAATGTTACACTCATGTTCGTTGGGTAGGGTTTGAAAGTTTGGATGAACTCCCTCATAAAAATATTAGAATCGGTGCATTCACACAAACAGAAAGATTCGAGAAAATTGAATTTGTCCCAAATATAAATGGATTTGAAATCTTAGAGTGGGCATCTTGGGATATTGGATCTGCGGTTAAAGTTGGAGAATTTGATGTAAGTGGAGAACAGACAGGGCCAATAAATTCTTTTTTAGGTAAAAATGGAACTAAACTTTATGTCGTTGGAGAAGCACCAACTCAGATTACAGAATATAACTTAACAATAGCAAATAATATTTCTACAGCAGTTTTTAGCACCTCAGTTGGTTTATCCACTACTGGTACAGCATTGTTTTTTCAGCAAAACGGTTCAAGGTTTTACACTTGTGCAGCAAATAATGTCGTGTCTGAACATAGAATGACCATTCCCTGGCTAATTAACACAACCTCTCCAACAGCAAGTGATACTATTGCTTTAACAGGATTAGGAGATTGTAGGGGTGTTTATATTAAGCCTGATGGAAAGGAGTTATATGCAGCAGATTCATTAAGTAAAATGGCCCAATTTACCATGACAACTGCTTGGGATATTAGCACAGCTAGCATCAATGGCTCAACTGTGGCCACACCTTGGCAAACAGAATCACAAGGTTTAAGCATGAAAATTGATGGGGATAAAATTTATAATTCAGGAGTAGATTTTGATACTGTAACCGAAGTCAATCTAACTACTGCTTGGGACATTCACTCTTCTGTATTTTCACAAAATATTTCAATTCCTACCGCAGTTCTAAGAGGAGTATTTTTTAGTGATAGTGGAGAAATAATGCTCGTTGCTGATGATACTAATAATTCAATCGTTCAATATAATCTACCATTAACTCTTTCAGTAACTTTAAATATCCCTCCCAATTCTTCCATATTTCCTACCGAAGATGTTTCTTTTAATTGTTCAGCAATATCTGGTGTAAACTTAAAGAATATTTCATTGTATATTGATGGATCACTTGATACTACAATAGTCTCAAGTACAACTTCTGACGAGTTGAACACAACCTTAAATCTTGGTGAGGGATTTCACTCTTGGACTTGTAATGCCGTTGATGATGATGATTCAATTTTCTGGGCCATGCCCAATAGAACATTTAGCATAGATACAACTGCACCAGAAGTAAACATAACTTTTCCTTTTGATTTTATTGATTATCAAATAAAGAATAAAAGTTTAACAATAAACTGGACAGTATCAGATATTAATTTAGCTTCTTGCTTGGGTTCTTTTGATGGAGGAGTAAACAATATAAGTTTAACTTGTGCGGATAATAATATCACAAGAAACATAACATCTGTTAATAATGATACTTTTACATTTTGGGCAATTGATTCTGTTGGGAATACAGGAGTTATAAGTAGAACATGGATCTATAGAATTTTTGAAGTTCAGCAAATATTTTCTGAATTAACAACAGTTGGTGCTACAGAAACTTTTGTTAATAATATATTTTTAGGAAGTGGAGAAACAATAACAGAAATTAATTTTAATTACAATGGCACTTCCAATTCTGCTGGTTTTTCTAATTTAGGAGGAGGTGAATACAATCTTTCATCAAGTTTGGTAATCCCTTCTGTATCAGCAGTATCAAATATGAGCTTTTTTTGGATAATAGATTTAGTGTCTGGACAAATAAATACAACTTCAAAAAATCAAACAGTAAATAACTTAGAGATTGGAAATTGTACAGCTTTTTCTACTGTGTTATTTAATTATACAATAATTGATGAGGAGACACAAAATAAAATAACAAACATAACTGCAAATGAATTGGAAGTACAATTAGACATAAAACTTTTTGATGAAAGCAAGGAGACTTTTCTTTTAAATTTTTCAAAAAAATATGAGGATATAAATCCTGTAGAAGTTTGTTTAAATGTAAATCTTACAGAAGAGACAGTCTATTCTATTGATTCTACTGTAAGATATGAAGCTGTCAATCATAGCATAGAGTATTATAACATTCAGAATTTTCTTATTAAGAATTCAACAATTCCACAAATAATAAATTTATTTGATTTATCATTAACTGATGCAACAGAATTTCAGATAACTTTTAAGGATGCAAATTTTGTAGTGGTTGAAGATGCCTTGATTCAGATAAATAGACAATATGTTTCAGAAGGTTTATTTAAAACAGTTGAAATTCCTAAAACAGATTCAAATGGACAAACAGTTGCACACCTTGTAGAAAAAGATGTTGTTTATAATATGATAGTCTTAAAAGAAGGAGTAATCTTAGGGACATTTAATAATGTGATTGCCTTTTGTGAAGACGTCATCATTGGTTCATGTTTTATATCTTTAAATGCTTTGACAGTAGGGGAAGCATCTTTTGAATATGATGAGGACATAGGATTATTTTTTGATTTTAATTATAATGAATCAACTAGAAATCTACAATTTGATTTTTCTACAACTGATGGAAGTACTAAGAATGTTACGCTGTCTGCATTGAAAGTAGACCAATTAGGGAACACAAGTGTTTGTACGAGCTTTTTAGTAAGTTCTTCTGGCACTATAATTTGTCCTGTTCCAATATCTGTAGGAAATGAGTCAATAATTGTTTCAATATTTGTTGAGGGAGATTTAGAAATAACAAATTATATTCAAGCTGGAAGACCTTTTGATATTGGAGATTCAGGGTATTTCTTAATGTTCTTCTTAGTATTGTCTTTAGCTTTGATGATGACTGGATCAAAGACAGGAGTTATTATAGGAGTAATTATTGGTTTTATCACAGGAACATTATTATCTTTTGTCCAAGGAGGATTGTTGGGAGTTGGAAGTTCTGTAATCTGGTTGGTAATTATGGGAGTAATATTAATTTATAAATTAAATAGCCAGGGGCAAACATAATGGTAACATCATTTAGAGAAGTGTTTTTAACTTTTTCATTGATAGGAATTTTTGTACTTGCAGGCATATCTTTTATTGTAACGACCCAAAGAGATAATGGTGTAGAGAATACAATATTAGAAAATGATGTTATTAATAGAACATTCACCAATTTGGAATCAGATTTAGGGGGATTTAGTTCAAATGCTTCCACACAGAAAGAAAGTTTTGAATCTGAAATCCCTGAAAGAGGATTTGGTTCTTTAATTATATTTGCGATTGTAGGAGTTGGGAACAAATTTACTTCTTTGATAGTTGGAGTATACAATATCTTTATAGTTCTTCCAGCATCGCTTTTGGGAATACCCTCTGTTGTGATTAGTGTATTGACTTCAATCTTGTTACTAAGTTTGGTACTTTTGATATGGAGGGTCTACAGAGTTGGAGGATAATTGAAGATGACATATAAAACACTTGAAAACGTTACAGATTTGGATTTGAAAGGTCTTTTGCAATTTCCATCACAAGACACGCCTATTTTTTGGCCAATGATTTTATTTGCAATCTTCATGGTTTTTACATTATCAACATTCTTTAGAGAAGTAAGTAGAGAAGGTAAAGGAAAGATTTTATCCTCTCTAGCAGTTGCTGGATTTGTAACAACAGCAATGGCAACTATTTTTAGTTTGTTGGATTTAATTCAGGTACAAATTGTAGTTTTAACTTTTGTAATCTCAACAGTATTTACAGTAATCTACTTGTTAACAAAATAAAACAAAAAACGTCAACACTCTTTGCATTTTTTAAACTACAAATACTATAGATTTATAATATACAATGGAGAAGGAGGTAAAAAATTGATGGGAAGTGATGCAGGTAATGCATTAAAAGGTGCAGAAGCTGTATTTTTGGCTTTGTTGACCATAGGTTTAATGGGACTTTTGTTCTTGATAATTTATGGAAACCTCTCTAATAATCTAGGATTTGCAGAGGGTACAGCAGGTTTTAATAATACAGAAAATGTTATCGCAAACTTAACTAGTGGTGCAACTCAGTTCTTCACATTTTCTAACGTATGGTTTATTCTTACAGCGATTACAATTTTGATTGGAATTGTTTTAGGAGTTATTGTACTTGTTAAGAAATCTTCGAGTGGAGGAGGCTTTTCTAATTAGTTAATCTAAGATGGGAGAAGAAAGATCATCATTTAAAGGTGCAGAGGCTATATTTTTAGCTTTGCTTATGATAGGATTAATAGGATTATTATTCTTGATAATCTTTGGAAATCTTTCTAACAATCTTGGATTCACACAAACTTCTACTGTTTTCTCTAATGAAACCATAACTTTAACAAACACTAATGGAGTTTCCCCTGCTGGTGCTAGTAATAGGATTAATGGGGCAATAGATTCTTCAACAGTTGTAATAACGAATGCTTCAGGTGGTGAGTTGGTTGTAAGTGGCAACTATACTTTATCAGGAGTATTGTTTAATGCAACAGTAAATTCTGAATTCGTAGATCAGGGTGTGAATGTTTCATACCTTGTAAGTTATGATGGACCTGGTGAAATAAATACAGAAAATGTTATCGCAAACTTAACTAGTGGTGCAACTCAGTTCTTCACATTTTCTAACGTATGGTTTATCCTTACAGCAATTATGATTTTAATCGCAATTGTTCTTGGAGTGATTGTACTTGTTAAGAAATCTTCGAGTGGAGCAATGGGTGGCGGTAAAAGTAAAGGCAGGTCAGAGTTTGTGAGTTAAAGTCTCCAACATCTTTTTCTTTTTTTTTCTTTTTTTTCTTTTTTGTTAACAAAAATCAACATATTTATAAATAGTAAATCATTGATTTCTAAATGGGTTTTGGGGAAACACTCTCTGGGGTTGGTCTTAAATTACCAGAAGGAATAGGGGGAAATGTAGGTGATTTTGCTCAAGCTTTTGTATTCTTATTAATTCTTGCACTAATTGCTGGAGGGCTTGCTTATTATTTTTCTCGGAAAAAACAGTTTAACAAACAAATACATCTATTTGAGGAAGTAAGTGGGCAGACAGTTCCAGTTGGTACTGATAAGGCCAAAGAAATTATTCTTCCAAATACTTCAATAAGAGCATTTTATTTAAAAAGGAGAAAAGTTTTTCTTCCAAGACCATCTATTCAGACAGGTGCAGGGAATTATTGGTTTTTTATTAGGGATGATGGTGAGTGGATGAATGTAAGACCACAAAATTTAAACAGCAAACTTCGAGAATTAGATCTTCATTATGATCATACAGATATGAGAATGTCTAACGCTTCATTAAAAAAACTTATTGAAAAGAATTATAAAAAGATGAATTGGATGAAAGAATATGCTCCTTATATTGCCATGGGAGTCTTAATGGTCTTTTTAGGATTAGCAATCTTCCTTGGGACATATCAAGCAAACAAGGCTGTGAGTGCCTTAGGATCTACAGCAAAGACAAATCAAGAGGTGGCTGCATCATTAAACAATATTCTAGTAAATACAGATCGAATCTGTGCTGGTAGTGGAATTAAGGAGGTTGGATAATGCACCCAGCACTAGTGGGCATATCAGCTGTGCTTGGAATTGTTATAGGACTTGGTGGAGCTTTTTTTTTAATTAAAAGGCAAAAGAAAAAAGAGATAAAAAATATCGCTGGTAATATAAAGAAACAGGATGAAAAAAAGGGAGAGAATCAAACACCTACTGATTTTTATAAGGGAGTTAGATATTTAAAAAGTCTCCAAGAAAATAAAAAGGCAATTAAACCTGAAGAAGATACAAAGAAAGTTGATAAGAAGAAGCATAATAAAAAACCTACGAAAAAAGTGAGTGCTAAGAAATCAAAAGCTAATCAAAAAGGGAAAGGGAAGAAATGAAAAAGATGAGCAAAGGGAATAATAGAATTTTTAGGACCTGGATTTATAATATGGCATTCTCTATAATTTTACAAGTTTTAGGAAACACAAAATTTCCATCATTAAAAAATATGGGAATTGTTAGTGCTATATTTCTGAGCTTAGTATTACTTTTTGACTTCCTGGGGGAAAATCTGGTGAAGAAAAGATGAATACAATAGCACCAAGACATAAGGAAAAAGTACACCTAGGATCTAAATGGTGGCATTGGGTAATTCTTTCAATTATACTTGTAATTTTCCTTTGTGTAGTGGGGGTGTTTATATTTTCAAAATGAGAAAAGTAAAAAATGAGGAAAAATAAAATACGTTGTCCAAAGTGCAATTCAACTCAAGTAACTTATTTTATAGAGGATGATAAAAAAGGTTTTAAATGTTCAAAGTGTGATTATAAATGGAGTCAAAGGAAACTAATAAAAAAATGAAAACAGAAAGGTTGGTAATTTATATTTTGTGTTTTGCACTCCTACTTGCTGGTTTATTCTTAGTTCTTGGAATTAAAGATGGTCAGAAATGTATTGGAAATCCTTTTATTTATGGGGTCAATAAAATGACTAGTATAGAGACAGGAGATATTTCTTGTATATGTAATTTTGGAAGCCCTAGATATGCTCCGTTTTATTTTGATAATGATTCTATTGGCCCAATAGAAAGAATGTTTGGTGTGGAATAATTTTTGTAGGGAAACAACTAATTCTAAATAAGAAGGTTTATAAATACTACTTACTACTTACTACTATGAAAATAAAGTGTAAAAATAAAAGGTGCATCGAAGCCAATGATGGAAAACCTTATGAATGGGAATACAAAGGAAGCAATCCTTTTTATGCAAATTGTCCTCGATGTAAATCTTCAGTAAAAATAGAAGGACAAAAACCCAAAGACGCATCGTCAACCAAAGGAGTAATGGAGGGGAAGAGATAATGGAAAAAGAAAAAAAACAAGGATGTGGAAAGATTTTTCATAAAAAGAGAATTAATCGTGGATGTAAGGGTGTTGAAATTAAAGAAGATAAATGTGGTATGGGATTTTGGTTAAGTCCACAAAAAAGGATTATCCTTTTATGTCCAGATTGTGAATTAAAAAACAATAAAAAATGAACTACCTAAACAATACAAAAAACGAACCAAAAGAAAATGGAAATTAAACACCAAGAAATAATTGAAAGCATATTGAATAAAGAAGTCAAAGACAGAAAAGAATGGGAACATCAATTTTTAATTAAATACAAACATCAGGATAGTGTTAGAAGATATTTTTTATCTATGGGAGAGTTCAAGGATGTTGAGATTGAAGAAGATAATGCACAACCAACTCAATACAAATGTGGGCATAGTGGAGAACCAATTATTTTAGATGATAATGTTTTATCAATGACTGCTTGGATGGAATGGTCTGAAAGTGTTGGGGTTTTTGGAGATAAAACTGAGTGTTGGGCATGTTGGTGCCGAAAAGACAACAAAGGAGTAAAAAAAAATGAATGAGAAAATAGAAGTTTTTGATAAAAAGAAATTGAATTCAAGACCTTGTGGACAATGTGGGGAAGATGATACAATGTTATTTTGTTGTGAATGTATGAGGAAAATTAGAGAAGGAGATAAAGATAAAAGAAACGCAGAAGTAAAAAAGGAGATTGAAGAATTAAAACATATTTACGAAATAGGTTTAGCTTGTCGAATGCCTAAAAGTCATAGAAAGATTTTTAAGAAAATAGTAGATAATTTAAATGAAATTTTGCAAAAGTTAGGATTGGACGCAAAAGAAGACAAAACTGAAATGGGGGATAAGAAATAAAATGGAATGTGAAGATTGCAAAAAAGAAATAAAACTAAATGAGGATGTTTATTATATAGTAATGAATGAAGACCCAAATAAACCAATAATTAAATGTGAGCTTTGTGTAAAATGAGAAAATTATATTTTTGTGTGGGTTGCAGACAAGTTCATTATGATAATGATTATTGTGAAAAAGATGGAGATTTAGAGATATTAGATTGGATTGCTTTTTTAAAAAGTGTTAAGAAGTTTAAGTGCAGTTTTGAGGGCGGAGGCGAATTAAAATGACAAAAGATGATATTTGTGAATGTGGATATGCAAAGCATTTACATCCAATTTATATTGCTGGAAAGAAAGTTCAGGAAGAAGGAGAAATATTTATAGATTGGATATGCGAAAATTTCAAGAAGAAGAATGATAGTCCTTGTAATTCCTCAAAGACAACTAAGAAAGTTCAAAGTAGTCTGGTAGTCGCTAGGCTTGGTGACGCAAGTTCGAATCTTGCTGAGGTTGAGGACAAAGGG
>SDBT01002773.1_pt1 | contig 30688 bp, 25 predicted proteins | sample 2277101 | NCBI WGS metagenome assembly SDBT01 (sample SAMN10404973, study PRJNA504765) | marine sediment metagenome | isolation source: marine sediment core GS10_PC15, 103 cmbsf | place: Arctic Ocean: Southern Knipovich Ridge | collected 2010 | reverse complement strand
CCTTCAGGTCAGCTCACTAAAGCGGACATAAATGTCCGCGGCTACTCCCCCATCCCTTCGACGGAGTTTATCCTGAGCGAAGCCGAAGGGCTCAGGACAGGCAAGGGGGAGGAAACTGTATGGCACTCTCCCATCCCTTCGACAAGCTCAGGACAGGCCCTTTCCCGAGTAAGGCCGAGGGGCTCAGGACAAGTTTCCCCTCCCCTGGTGGGAGGGGATTAAGGGGAGGGGGATAGAAAAAAATGCTACAACGCAAATTCCTCTAATTGATTTCTTCAAGCAATTATGTTATAGAGCTATTATGTAGATGGGAGTGGCTAAGAATCGACCACTAAGTTAAGGGTGTAATCCCAGAGAGAAGGAGAAGAAAATGTTTAAGACCAAGATCACAGAGATGTTCAATATCGAGTACCCGATTATCGGAGGGACCATGATGTGGCTTTCCAAGGCCGAGCTGGTAGCAGCGATCTCCGATGCCGGGGCATTAGGGATTTTGGCCTCGGCTACCTTTGAGAGCAAGGAGGCCTTCCGGGAAGAGATCCGGAAGCTACGCAAGCTGACGGATAAGCCATTTGGGGTCAATATCAATTTGTTCCCGGCGATGAGGTCGATTAACAATGAAGACTATATTGATGTTCTCCTGGATGAAGGAGTAAATATCGTGGAGACTTCCGGACATAAAGCTCCGGAGGAATATGTGGACCGGTTGAAAAAGAACAATGTCAAAATGATTCATAAATGTGTAGGGGTACGGTATGCCAAAAAAGCGGTGGGGCTCGGGGTAGATGCAGTTACGGTAGTGGGCTATGAAAATGGAGGGGCAACCGGGATCCTGGATATTACCTCGCTGGTTCTGATCCCCCGGGTTGTTGATTCGGTAGATGTTCCGGTCATTGGCGGGGGCGGGGTTGGCGACGGTCGCGGCTTCCTGGCGGTGCTGGCTCTGGGGGCGGAAGGGGTTATTATTGGAACTCGTCTGCTCGCTACCGAGGAGTGCCCGCTTCACCCTAATCTTAAGCAGGCATTGGTTCGGGCCTCGGAGCTGGATACCCGACTGGCGATGCGCAGTATTGGAGCAACGCACCGGGTCTGGAATAATGCTACGGCAGAGAAGATTGCGGAGTTAGAGGAGAAGGGGGCTTCCCTGGATGAATTGGCTCCTTATATCGGGGGAGAGGCCGCGAAAAGGATGTTCGACGGTGGTGAGCTTGATAAGGGCATGATCGCCTGTGGTCAGGCGATTGGCCTGGTAAAATCAATCCAGCCGGTCAGAGAGGTTATCAAGGGTATAATCAAGCAGGCCCAGGAGATAAGCGAACGACTTTGCCAATAGGGGGGATTTGGTAGCGTTAAGCAATCGAAAGGAGATTGTTGAAAATGCCTACTCGACGAAAATCAAGTAGCAGGGTTAAAATCAAGAGGGCAGTGATTCCGGCTGCCGGCCTGGGAACGAGGTTTTTGCCGTTCTCGAAGGCGGTGCCCAAGGAGATGTTGCCCATTGTTGATAAGCCAAGTATCCAGTATATTGTCGAGGAGGCGGTGGCCTCGGGGATTGAGGAGGTGATCCTGATCACCTCCCGGGGGAAGAGTACGGTTGAGGATCACTTTGATATCTCCTACGAACTGGAAGATGCCCTGGCAAAAAGGGGCAAAATAGAGCTTCTGAAGAAGGTGCAGGGGGTCTCCCGTCTGGTAAGGCTGATTTCCGTGCGCCAAAAAGAACCCCTGGGATTGGGTCATGCGGTACTGTGTGCCCGAGAGGTTCTGGGGGATGAGCCCTTCGCAGTTATCCTGCCCGATGACCTGATCGATTCGAGAGTACCCGGTATCAAGCAATTAATTAAGACTTTTTCTGAGTACGGCAAGGCAGTAGTGGCCCTGGAGGAGGTACCGGACAGCCGGGTTCATCTTTATGGAATAGTAAGGGCGGATAAAATCAGGGAAAGGCTCTACCGGGTCAAACATGTAGTCGAGAAGCCTAAGCTAAAGGATGCCCCCTCCAATCTGGCGGTCATTGGGAGATATGTTCTTCCGCCGGAGATCCTGAAGATTCTCGCCTGGCTCAAGCCGGGAAAGGGAGGAGAGATCCAACTAACCGATGCCCTTCAGGAATTGGCCCGCAGGAAGATGCTCTATGGATATAAGTTCCGGGGGATAAGGTATGATTCCGGGGATAAGCTGGGATTCCTCCAGGCCAATGTGGTTTATGGTTTAAAACGGCCAGATCTAAAGGAGAGCTTCAGAGAGTTTCTGAGAAAGGAACTGAACAAATGAAAAGGTGGCCTCTCATAATACTAACAGTACTAATCCTTTTGCCGGCCCGGTTAACTGCTTATATTATTCCTGCCCATCAGATCGTGCGGTTGATGGTAAAAAGTAAGCCTAAATATACTGCCCTTCGAATAGAGCAGTCGGTCGTCCTTTACCAGGATACTTATGCCGGCGGGAGGCTTGAGGTTCCATCTCTTCTCTTCCTGGATGCCCCGGACAAAGCTCGCCTTGAGGTTAGCTTTCCTCAGGTAAAGAAGATAATGGTAAGTCAGGGAAAACAATCGGTTAGTCTAATTGCTGAGCGTATTGCCCCCGAGGATAAGGCTGAACTGAGACAGAGGCTTCTATTTCGTGATCTTATTCTTCTCCCCTCAACCAGGGCAATTCTTCAGCTGCTTAGGGAGGAAGGGATTAATGCCGGGAAGGTAGCTTTAGGAAGATATAAGGGGAAAATCGCCTACATAATTGGGGCCCAGGAGGGGGAGGAGAGGGTGCCGCAGCTCTGGGTTGAAAAAGAGAGGTTGTTTCCGCTGAGGTTTATCGGAAGGGTAATAATCGAAGGGGTGGTTAAGATGATAGAGATTAAATACCAGGATTATCGGTACCTGAGCGGGGGACTCTCTTATCCCTTTCGAGTTGAGTTTTATACCGATGAAAAGTTAACCCAGTGCTTTCGGGTTAAGGAAATATATGAAAGCCCCAAGCTGGTGAAAGGGATGTTTGATGTCGCCGAGATAAAGAAGAAGTATCCCCGGGTAGAGAAACCACCACCGGAGAAGAAGACTGAGCCCGAGAAGGGAAAGACAATCGAGCAACTGTTGGATGAATCTGAAAAGAAACATTGAGTGAATAATAAAAAAAGTAAATAGCTATGTCCCTCCTCGACCGTTAATCCCGCCCTCTTGACCCCATTGACGCTGACTTAAAAAGTCCACTGCACCTCAACCGGATCGGATGCTGAAATCCATAATCTATTACCTTTGCTATCGACACAGCTATTTCCCCTCTCCTGGTGGGAGGGGAAATTCAGCCTTCGTAGTCCGCCTCAGGCGGACGAAGTAGGTAAGGGGAGGGGGAACATTTCCCCCAAAACCCCTCTCCCCTTTTTGGGGAGAGGGAAGGGGTGAGGGGGAACAAAATATTCCCTCTCCCGCCTGTCCTGAGGAGCGAAGCGTCTCGAAGGATGAATTTTGGTCACCTGTCCTGCCTGCCCTGAGCGGAGTCGAAGGGAGCGGAGTCGAAGGGCTATTCCTTGTATTAATTGCCTCTGGCAATTAAGGATTGATTCAGCCCACAAAGCGGGATAAGATAAGGCAAGCTGAAAATATCTGTATTTGTCATCGTTGATTAGATAAAAACAGTGCAACAAGTAAACAACCCCCTACTACACGCAAAATCGCAACTCCGCAATCACTAAATGCCTACATTAAAGACATCTGCGGTATTGTATTATCCTTATATTAGCTATTTTCTCATATAGGAAAATCATCTATATGAAGAAAATATTCTTCTTGACGTATATATTCCTTTTTAGTAAAATAGTGGCATAAGAGCAAATTAAGTCAATTAAGTGGGTATTAATTATGACCAAACAAGAGATTATTGAACAGATTAAAAAGGGAACCCCGTTTGAGGGGTTAAGTGATATTCGCCTGGTTGAAACCCGAATTGAGCCAGAGTTAACCAATTTACAAGGTCGCAATATTCGTCCGGATGTGGTCATAATCCTGAATTTTGGAGGGAGTTTGCTAACAATTTACGGGGAGGTGAAAACACAGGTTACTCCCAAACTTCTACAACAGTTAGGTCCGTGGTTGGCACGCATAAAGGCGCTAAATCAGAAAGAAAATTATGTATTAATATGCCCTTTCCTTTCTCTCCCAAGCCAGCAGTTCTGCCAGGAAAACAAGATTGATTTTATCGACCTGGGTGGCAATGTGTTGCTGCGGGTTCCCGGCAAGATATTAATTCAACGATTGGGTAGACCAAATATGTATCGAGAACCTCAAGTGTTTCGTAATCCATTCTGGGGAGCATCATCGCGTGTCCTCCGCGTATTACTGCAGTTTCCCAACCGAGCGTGGACTATTACGGATATTGAGAAAGAGTTAAAGCAAGAAGCTGAACGGCAGAATAGAGAGAGGGCGTTTCAACTTAGCATTTCATCCATTTCTAAGACCATCCAGTCTCTGGGAGAAGAACTTCTGATTCGTCGTGATAGATTGCAAATCGTCATTCCTGATCCGCGCCAACTTCTCTTTCGTTGGGCGGAAAAATATCAGGAACGGTACCGATGGGCTCGTCGCAGTGCCTGGACAGGTAGAAATCCTTTTGGATTTGATATTGGGTCATCTATTAAAGGACTAAGATCACGCTTAAGTGATTTAGATCTTATAGTCACAGGAACCGCGGGCGCAAACCTTATCGCCCCCTTCGTAAATATTGACCGAATAGATATATTCGTCCTCCGCAATCGATCTGAAGTAGTATTACGTGACCTTAATAACGAACAAGGTGTCGGTCCAGATTTTCTATTTATCTACCCCTATGATATCGGTGTTGCTATGTATACTCGAGAAGCCAAAGGGGTGACTATTGCTTCAACTATTCAAACTTATCTGGATTGTTACGCAAGGGGAGGGCGTGATGCGAAGCAAGCAGAATATCTTTTATCCAATGTAATTGAGAAACAATGGAACAAAACATAATTGAAGAACAGCAATTAAGTCATTTACTTGAACTTTTTACCGAACTCGGTAGTGCGGCAGATAAATTCGTTTTAGTTGGTGCTCAAGCTATGCGCTTTACCCTCGGCGAAGTGCGTCATACGAAAGATTTTGATTTTGTGCTCGATGTGATTGCCCTCCGGGTGATAACTCAGTCAATATCTGAGGTTTTAGAAAAACTGCAATATAAAGTTGTTCCCGAAGCCCGCAGATTTCAATTCTACAAACAGATTCCTAATAGCCAGGAAAAAATACGCATTGAATTTTTAGCTCCCGAGAAGGAAAAACGACCGAAGGATTTCCGGGTGGATGTTCAGAAAAATATTCACGCTCGAGCCTGTATGGGTGCAGAAATTGTGTTAAGAGAATCCGATTACCAATCCCTAAAAGGGATTCTGCCTGATAGACAGCCAGTGGAAATGAGAATGCGCGTAGCCCGTTCTCAGGTGCTCTTGATGCTGAAACTTTTTGCTATGGATGATAGATACAAAAATATAAGGGGACCTAAAGAAGAGAAGCATGACCGGGACGAAGCCCGAATTCATGCAGCAGACATTGCATCTATCGTTCATCACAATATTCAAAAGCCAGACTTCCCTGAGTTATTTGGGTCTCAATTTGCTCAGGAAATCGAGCTAAAAAAGCGAGCCCGTGATATTATTTCTACCTATTTCGCGGACTTAAACAGCCCGGGCATCCAACTTTATGCCGAGTTCTTGCGAATACAAAGTAGAGGTATTGATGAAACCGAAGAACTAAAACGAGCCTTACGAGAAATCAAGTTTTTGCTTCTAACTTGGGAAAGAGTAGAAAGTGGCACAAATTGTTTTAGAACCAACGTCCCCTAAATTCCTAAAGGGGCCATAAAGGGGTCAAACGGGCCATAAAGGGGGGGCAGCAGGCAATGGGGTCATATCTTGAATAGTGAATTGGGCAGCCCCTATCCCCCCGGAGAGAAAAGAGGTCACCCATTAAAGGGAACTGGTCAAACAGGGAATGGCCCTTCGACAGGCTCCCTTCGACTTAACTCAGGACAGGCAGGACACGGCAGGGAATAGCAATAGGGTAGGGGGGCAAATCTTTAATTTTGACAAATGAGCAAATGATAGAAAAAAACAGGGAATAGCATCCGCCGTCGCCAAAGGCTATGGCGGACAGGGGGAGTAGCAAGGAATATCATGGAATAGCAGGGAATCGGGCAATGGGGGTAAGCCCTGGACATAGGACGTATTGAAGATAAAACGGGCGCTGGGGGGCTGTTGAAAAAGTATTTTCTCTCCCCCTTGATGGGTAGGGCCAGGGTGGGAGTGAATAATTGCAACCAAGAATCTCCAATAAAATCCCCCTCACCTCATTCCTCTCCCCGATGGGGAGAGGAGGTTTATAGAAAAAATTTCTTTGAAGAAGGGTTTTTCAACAGCTGCGCTGTCCCTATTTTGTCGGTGGGCTCAGGATGAGTAAGGGGGATGAAATATCATTCACCCCCGCCACAGGTGGGGCTCAGGACAGGCATTTGCATTTTTCATTCTGCAATTTAGGTTGATTTTTACTCAGAAGGTTAATAGCTCGACTGGGTGGACTACTTTGGTTTTAAGTCCTTCCTGGTTGATTCCGTCCTGGAGCTGGAGGATGCAGCCGGGACAGCCGGTGGCAAGGTAGTCGGCCCCAGTATTTTTAAGATCCTCGATTTTTTTCTTAAGGACATCAAGGGAGAGCTCATAATAGCTGATATTAAAGCTACCCCCGAATCCGCAGCAACGATCAGCCGAGGGCATTTCCAGAAATTCTGCCCCGGGAACGGACTTAATCAGCTCCCGGGGCTCGCGGAAGACCTTCATCCCTCTTCGGAGATGACAGGGGTCATGATAGGTGACTTTTAGATTGGAGATGGTGGATTTTTTGCCTTTGGTGGTGCCTGCTGCCGGGAGTTTAACAACATTTACCAGAAAGTCAGAGATATCGATGATCTTTTTACGGAAGCTCTCAGTCTTCTGCTGAATCTCCGGGGGCTCGGCCTCCAGCAGTGTCCGGTAGTATTCACTTAGAGTGGAGCCGCAGGATCCGCAGGCGGTGACGATATAATCAACCCCTAAATCCTCGAAGGCAGTAATATTATCCAAAGCCAGGGAGCGGGTTGTCTCTAAGTCCCCTGAACCCAGAGCAGGCAGGCCGCAGCACTTCTGTCCCCGGGGAATAATGACGGACACTCCCTGCTTTCCTAATACATTAATAACCGCCTCCCCCACCCCGGGGTAGATATAGTTTATCAAACACCCGGTAAAGAATCCCACCTTTAATCTTTCCTTTTCCGCGGGTATATGTTCGGGATACTGCTCCAGCAGAGGCTTCTTGGCCAGGGGAGGAATAGTGCGGCGGCGATCAAAATAGGGTAAAGGAAATCGGCGGTGGAGCCCACTTTGCTCCGGGATCTTTCTTAAGGCCAGGGCTTGAAAAAGGGAGCCTGCCTTCAACAGGGAAGGCATTAGCCTATCGGAATCAAGGAAATATTTGAAGATTAGTTTCTTGGTAAAGGAAAGGCCTTTCTCCCGGGCCAGAGCGGCCCGGGCAGCAATAACAATGAGATCGGTTTTAACCTCATTGGCGCAGTTTTCCACACAGGCCTTACAGAGCAGGCATTGCTCAATCGCGGCTTTAAATTTCTTTGAGTATGGTAACTGACCCTCGAAGGAGACTTCCGCCAGGGTTATCTTCCCCCGCGCGGCCGCGGCTTCTCGCTGGATCGTGGCAAAGACAGGGCAAACGCTGCGGCATGATCCGCAGTGGACACATTTGGACATCTCCGCAATTATGGTTTTGAAAAAATCCATTGGTTCCTTCCCGAGTAAGTATTTAATTTATTTTAGTCTTTCTCGATTGTCAATGTTGCTTGACAAAGATCGGTTTTGTTGATAGTAAGTATTTATTACTTAACACTTTTTAGGGGCAAAAAACATCAATATGCGTCCTACCTTTGCCGAGATCGATCTGGATGCCTTAAGGTTCAATTTTGAGCAGGTCAAAAGACTAACCGGATCAACCAAAGAGATTCTGGCTGTGGTCAAAGCAAATGCTTACGGCCACGGGGCAATAACGGTCGCGCGGGAACTGGAAGGACTGGGGGTAAATTTTTTAGGGGTTGCCCTCTGCCAGGAAGGGGTAGAGTTAAGGGAAGCGGGGATTACTACCCCGATCCTGGTCTTAAGTGGGTTTTTTAAGGGAGAGGAAGCCGAACTCCTTCGCCATCAGCTCAACCCTTTGATATTTAATCTGGAGATGGCGGAGAGGCTTGCCCATCAGGCAGGGAGAGCCAAACAGGAAGTCAGGGTGCACATCAAGGTTGACAGTGGGATGGGAAGGGTAGGGATCCTCCCGGAGGAGGCAGGGGATTTCTTTAGGAAATTGAAAAAATTAGAAGGCCTGAAGGTTGAAGGGATATGCTCCCACTTTGCCGAGGCAGATAAGGAGGAGAAGGATTTCGCCCGGCAGCAGCAGTCAAGATTTAATGAGGTAGTCTCCCTCGCTCAAAAGTCAGGATTCGATCCTCTCTTTACCCATCTGGCCAACAGCGCCGCAATAATGGATTTTCCCTCTGCTCACTACAACCTTGTCCGGCCAGGGATTATGCTCTACGGTGCTTACCCTTCACCTATTTTTCGAAAAAAAACTGAGTTGAAGCCGGTTATGAGTCTGAAGACCAGGATCCTGCACCTGAAGAAAGTTCCCCCTAACTTCAGCGTCAGTTACGGAAGAACATTCATTACCAAGCGAGAGAGTCTTATTGCTACCTTGCCGATTGGCTATGCGGATGGTTACAGTCGGAGCCTTTCTAATAAAGGAGAAGTTTTGATAAAGGGACAGAGGTGTAAAATAGTTGGGAGGGTATGCATGGATCTGACCCTAATAGATGTGACCGAGATACCCGGGGTCAGGGTGGGTGATGAGGTAGTGCTCCTGGGAAGGCAGGGAACGGAGGAGATTACGGCGGAAGAGATTGCCGAAAAGATCGGGACTGTCTCCTATGAGGTCTTCTGCTCGGTGGGCAAAAGAGTCCCCCGGGTTTATATAAAAATGCAAAATGCAAATGATAGAAAAAAACAGGGAATAGCATCCGCCGTCGCCAAAGGCTATGGCGGACAGGGGGAGTAGCAGGGAATAGCAGGGAATAGAAGGGAATAGAAGGAAATAGCATCCGCCGTCGCCAAAGGCTATGGCGGACAGGGGGAGTAGCAGTCCGTCTGAGGCGGATTGAATCCTTAAACCCTTTTTAATTCTTCGACCCCGCCACAGGCGGGGCTAAGGACAAGTAATTCAGATAGTTACGCATAATCTGGGGTAAGGAAAATTCGAAGAGTTCCCAAGAAGGAAAATTAGACTTGGAAGTTAAAGGCTTAGCAATCAGTATCCTGGATGCCGTGGGCAGATTCTCCACCCGCTTTTTTGAGGAGACCGGGAGACTTATTGTTCTGTTAATAGCAACGATACGACAAATGGTAAAGCCCCCATTCCGGTTGAAACTCTTATTCAAACAGTTGGAGTTTGTGGGGGTGCAGTCCACCTTTATTGTTGCCCTTACCGGACTTTTTACCGGGATGGTCTTTGCCCTGCAGAGTTCTTATGCCTTCAAGCTGCTCAATGCGGAAGGTATGATTGCGCCGGCAGTAGGTCTTTCCCTGACGCGGGAGCTTGCTCCGGTGCTTACCGGGTTGATGGTTACCGGACGGGTGGGTTCGGCCATGGCGGCGGAGCTCGGTACCATGCGAGTTACCGAACAGATCGATGCCCTTTTTGCTATGGCAGTCGATCCGATCAGGTATCTGGTAGTGCCCCGGGTAATAGCGGGGATAATTATGCTTCCTCTCCTGACAGTTCTCTTTAATTTCGTGGGGAACGTGGGAAGTTACTTTGTGGGAGTTACGGTGCTAGGACTTAACGCCGAGAGATATATCTCCGATATCATCTACATGGTGGATCTTCCGGATCTGTATCACGGGCTTATTAAATCTGGGTTTTTTGGCTTATTGATCACACTGATTGGCTGTTCCCGGGGATTCTATACTGCCGGAGGGGCCGAGGGGGTGGGGAGGGCTGCTACCCAGGCAGTGGTTCTTGCTTCGGTTTTAATCCTGGTGAGTGATTATTTCATGACGAGCGTTCTTGTCAAGATTGGTTTTGACTGAGATTGTGATTCGGACATAAGCGGAAGATTTAGGATTATGAGGTTTTTCCCAGGGGAAGGCTGAACGAAGCAAAATACCAACTCCATTAAATCCAAATGTCAAATGAATGTCAAATGACTAAATGTCAATCCTTCGACAAGCTCAGGACAAGAAGATTTCTTCTTTCTTCTAAATCATATATTTTGTCATTTGAACTTTGGATTTCATTTGAACTTTGAGCTTTAGCATTTGACATTGGATATTCTTCCGACAGGCTTAGGACAAGGTTATGTCCGGATTGGTATCGGCTGAGATTGATCCGGGGAGCCTTGCTTGAGTTCGGGTGAGCAGGTATGATCAGTATCCGTAATTTATATAAGTCATTTGGGAATAACAGGGTCCTGGAGGATATAGATCTGGATATTGAAAGGGGGGAGACCACGGTGGTAATCGGCCAGAGCGGGGTGGGAAAGAGTGTGTTGATTAAGCATATTATGGGACTACTCAAACCAGATAAAGGAGCGATCTATGTTGATGGTGATGATATTACCAAATATGACAGCAAAAAGATGAAGGGGTATCTCAAAAGGTTTGGAATACTTTTTCAGAATGCTGCCCTTTTCGACTCGATGAGCGTGGGAGATAATGTGGGGTTTCCTCTGAGGGAACATACCGATCTGTCTGATAAGGAAATAAGGACCAGGGTGGCGGAAAAATTGCAGGTGGTGGGACTCACGGGCATCGAGGATATGCTTCCTTCCGAGCTCAGTGGGGGAATGCGTAAGCGGGTAGGACTGGCGCGGGCGATAGCCCTGGACCCGGAGATAATGATTTTCGATGAGCCCACCACCGGTCTCGATCCGGTAATGAGCGATGCCATCGACAATCTTGTCATTGAGACCCAAAAGAGGCTCAATCTGACTAATATAGTAATCAGCCATGATATCCAGGGAACCTTTAAGATTGCTCACAAGATTGCAATGCTTTATGATTGCCGGCTGGTTGAGATAGGCTCTCCGGAGGAATTTAAAAACTCTCCTAATCCAATAGTTCAACAGTTTTTAGCAAGGAAGGCCGAGGGGCCGATCAAAATTTAGAGAAGTTAGATGGAAAAGAAAGTTTGGAGCACCGAAACCAAGGTTGGCCTATACATCCTGCTAATAAGCGGTATCCTGTTCTGGATGACCTTCAAGCTGGGAGGTTGTTTGGGAATAGGGGCGCCGGGAGGCTACCCGATCAGGGCAACTCTCGATACGGCCCAGGGCTTAAACCTGGAGACCCCGGTTTTTATCGCCGGGATCCAGATCGGGAAAGTAGAGAAGATAGCCTTAGAAGAAGGGAGAGCCAGAGTTACCTTAAAGATCTTTACCGGTTATCAACTGGAAGAGGATGTAGAGGTATCCGTCAGGACGATGGGCTTTCTGGGGGCAAAGTATATCAATATCAAGCCGGGCACCCCGGGGGCTCCCATTATTAAACCCGGGGGTGAGATCACCCGGGTAAAGATCACGCCGGATATCGAAGAGGTAATGGATGAGCTGGGGGTGATTATCCGGGATATAAGGGAGGTCTCTCGCTCACTGCGGGCAGTTATCGGGGGAGAGGAAGGGGAGGCATCTTTGCGAGAGATAATTGATAACATCAGAGAGGCCAGTGTTTCTTTGAAACATGATTTCCCCGTCATTTCAAGGAATATTCGCCGGGTTGCGGAAGACCTGCGGGACTTGATCAGCGCGAATCAGGAGGGGCTGGAGGAGAGCCTGGAACAATTTCAGATGGCGGCCGCCAGCCTGCAGGAATCTATGGATAATATCGCCAGCATTACCCGAAAGATCGATGAAGGGGAAGGAAGCCTGGGAAAACTGGTTAACGAAGAGGAGACGGTTGAAAGGCTAAATGAGGCGATCAAGGGGGTTAATGAAATCCTTGCTGTCACCCGCAGACTCAGAACATTTATCGACTACCGGGGAGAGTATTTAATCGAGGATAATGACTTAAAAAGCCACTTTTCCCTGCGTCTCCAGCCCGGGGCGGATAAGTATTATCTGATTGGGATTGTTGATGATCCCCAAGGGACAACGGAGGTTACCGATGTTAATACCCAAGAGGATGGGGAGACTTATTATACCCACACCGAGGTAACCGAGCGGAAGCTTAAGTTCAACCTGGAGATGGCCAAAAGATTCTATGACCTTACCCTGCGGGGAGGAATAATTGAGTCCACCGGAGGAGTAGGGATGGACTACAATCTACTGCGAAATCGATTAATACTGAGCTTCGAGGCCTTCGACTTTGGAAAAGAAAGTAACCCCAACCTTCAGGCAAGGCTGAGCCTTGAGCCCCTCAAACATCTTTACCTGGTAGGGGGGGCTAATGACTTTATAAATTCGGAGGGGGAGCCGAGATACTTCTTTGGCGGAGGGATTAAGTTCGAAGATAAGGATTTAAAGGCACTTTTCGGCGCTGCCGGGACAGCGGCGAGTGTTGGTAGTCAGTAATAGTTATATAGAACAACAAAGATAGTTGCACATTAGAGTATGTTATAAATCCAGATAGATGAATGAATTCTCATCACAAATAAGATAAATCCTAAATTCTAAATAATTTCAAATGACCAAAATCCGAAATATTTCCCCCTCACCCTTTCCCTCTCCCCATGGGGAGAGGGAACTTTTTACTAGTTATTACTTCCTCTCCCCTCTGGGGAGAGGAGCGAGGTGAGGGGTTTTGTTTTGAATATTTGATATTTGGATTTTGAATTTATTTAGGATTTAGGGTTTGGGATTTAGAATTTATCGTGATAATGATATATGAAATATTATCCGCGGATATTTAAGACGCTTTATATAGATCAAGGATAAAATGAAGGTTCTGGTTGTTGGAGGCGGGGGACGGGAGCATACCCTCATCTGGAAGATAGTCGAAAGTCCTAAGGTGGAAAAGGTCTATTGTGCTCCGGGCAATGCCGGGATTGCCGGAATAGCAGAGTGTGTGAATATCGCAGCCGATGATATCAAGAGCCTGGTGAAGTTAGTAGAGGAGAGAAAGATTGATCTTACCGTAGTGGGGCCGGAACTCCCTTTGACTTTGGGTATTGTTGATGATTTTACCCGCCGGGGACTCCGGATCTTCGGGCCTACCAAAGAGAGTGCAGCGCTTGAAGGAAGCAAGGTTTTTGCCAAGAGCCTGATGAAGAACTACGGTATTCCTACTGCTGACTTCGAGATCTTCAGCTCTGCCGTAGATGCCAAGGAATATATCAAAAACAAGGGGGCTCCGGTCGTAATTAAAGCCGATGGCCTGGCTGCCGGGAAAGGGGCGATTGTTGCCCGAAGTATCGAGGAAGCCCTGGACGCCGTTAGACTGATAATGGAAGAGAAGGCCTTCGGGGATGCGGGGAAGAAGATAGTAGTGGAGCAGTTCCTGGAAGGGGAAGAAGCATCATTCATAGCATTTGCCGATGGAACCACGGTACTCCCTTTACCTTCTTCCCAGGACCATAAGCCGATCTTTGATGGAGACCAGGGACCGAATACCGGGGGGATGGGAGCTTATTCTCCAGCTCCCCTGATTACCGAGGAATTGCACCAGAGGATCATTGATCAAATTATGATCCCTACGATCAGGGCAATGGAGGCTGAAGGGTATAAATATAAGGGTATGCTCTACGCCGGTTTGATGATTAGCGAAAATCAGCCCCGGGTCCTGGAGTTCAACGGCCGCTTCGGTGACCCCGAGACCCAGGCGCAGTTAATAAAAATGAGGAGTGACCTGGTGCCGGTCCTGGAGGCAGTTATTGACGAGCGGCTGGAAGGGATGGAAATAGACTGGGATGAGCGGGCAGCGGTCTGTGTGGTGATGGCCTCCCAGGGCTATCCGGGAGGCTATGAAAAGGGGAAGGAAATTTCTGGGTTAGAGGAGACAGGAAAGATGAAGGATGTGGTCGTTTTCCATGCGGGCACCGCCCAACGGGAGGGAAAATTTTACACTAACGGAGGAAGGGTTTTGGGAGTGACCGGTCTGGGGGAAGGAATTAAGGAAAGTATTGAGCAAACTTATCAAGCAGTGGAGCTAATTGGCTGGGAAGGGGCCTATTACCGCCGGGATATCGGAAAGAAGGCCCTAGTAGAAGTGAAAAATGCAAAGTGCAAAATGAAAAATGAAAAGCATTGATTGTTGGGATTTGGTCATCTTGTCCTGGGCCTTGTCTAAGGATGGGATCTAATTGATTGGTATTTTGCTTCGTTCAGCTTTCCCCAGGGGAAATAATAATTTTTATATCCAAATTGCCGTTAGGAGAGAGAAAGATGAACAAAATTCGGGTAGGAATAGTGATGGGGAGTGACTCGGATCTGTCAGCAATGAAGGAGGCGGTCAGGGTCTTGAAGAAGATGAGGATCGACCACGAGATCTCCATCTGTTCGGCACATCGCTCTCCCCAGAGAGCCCGGGAGTATGCTCAGGGCGCAGTCAGTAAGGGTTTGGAGGTGATTATTGCCGGGGCCGGAGGTGCTGCCCATTTAGCCGGAGTCCTTGCTGCCGAAACCACCCTTCCGGTAATCGGGGTTCCTCTGGATACAGGTTCCTTAAAGGGCCTGGATGCCCTGCTTTCTACCGTTCAGATGCCCGGGGGAGTACCGGTAGCTACCATGGCCATTGGCAAGGCCGGGGCCAGAAATGCCGCAGTATTCGCCGCCGAGGTTCTGGGGATAAAGTATCCGGAGATCAGGAAAAGAATTGAGAAGTATAAGAAAGAATTGGCCCGGGAGGTAGGAGAGAAGAATCGGAGACTAAGCCCTCGGAAGTAGGGGCAGACCTCAGTGTCCACCCTTACCTGTCCTGAGCCCTGCTTTAGCAGGGTCGAAGGATTCGGGCCGACAGAGACGTCGGCCCCTACTTTTAATATTGGTTGGGTTTATGGCCGAAGTAGTCAAAATAGATCTTTCAGCACCCCAAACCTCTGCTTTGGAAGAAGCTGCTGATATCCTGAGAGAGGGAGGTATTGTAGCCTATCCCACGGAGACCTTCTACGGATTAGGGGTCGATGCCTTCAATGAAGTTGCGATAAAGAAGCTTTACCAGATAAAAGGTCGGGATTTGAATAAACCAATATCTATTCTGATTAGAGATCAGGAGATGCTGAAGCAGGTAGCCAATTCTATTCCCCCCGTAGCGGAGAGGTTGATGCAGGAATTGTGGCCGGGCCCCCTTACCCTGATTTTTAAGTGCCGGGATCAGCTACCTTCCTATTTAACCGGAGGAACGGGAAAAGTTGGGGTACGCATTTCCAGCCAGTTGACTGCCCAGAGGCTCCTGGAGATTCTTGAGTTACCGATTACTGCCACCAGTGCTAATCTAAGCGGGGGAAAGAGTCCGATCACGGCTCAAGAGATCCTGGGCAGCTCTGCCAATGGAATTGATCTGATCCTGGACGGTGGAAAGCTTCCTGGTCAACTGGGTTCTACCATTGTTGATCTCACCATTTCCCCACCAAAGATTGTCCGGGAGGGAGAGATTCCTGGCAGGGTCATAATGGATTTTTTAAAAATATAATTTCTGGCTACAGAAGGAGAGGTTTTTTGAGATGGCTGAGATAATTCCCTTTCACGCAGTGCGTTACTCCCAGGAAAAGGTAAGGGATCTGTCCTTAGTGGTGGCACCTCCTTATGATGTGATCAGCCCACAGCAGCAAGAAAGGTTTTGCCAGCAGCACCCCAATAATGTAGTCCGCCTCATTCTGAATAAAGAGGGACCGAATAGATACTCACGGGCCGCCGAGTATTTTCACCAATGGCTAAAAGAGGGGATTTTAATCAGAGATGAACAGCCGGCAATCTATCTTTACCAGCAAAAATATCTTTTAACGGGCAAGTCGGAAAAAATAACAAGAGGCTTTATTGCCCTGGCTAAATTAGAGGACCCGGATTCCGGGCAGATCCGAGCCACGGAGAATATCTTTTCTAAGCCGAGTGCGGATAGGCTTGAGCTTCTGAAGGCCTGCCGGGCTAATCTGGGTCTGATCCTGTCGGTCTATTACGATCCCGAGAGAACCGTAAACCGACTGACTAAAAACAAAATAAGGGAGAAGCCCTTCATCTTCCTTATTGATCATGAAGGAATAGAACACAAGCTCTGGCAAATTACTGACTCAGTTATCATTAAAGGGATTGCGGAAATGATCCGTGACAAGACTGTCTTTATTGGCGATGGTCACCATCGGTATGCATCTGCTCTGGCCTATCGAGATCTCCAGCGAAAGTCGAGGGGTAAGAATATTGATTATATCAATTATGTAATGATGTATTTCTCCAATATCAATGATAGAGGGATTACTATCCTGCCCACCCACCGCTTGATCCATAGCTTGAATGGATACCAGCCAAGGGAGTTTTTAGATGAACTGCAAAAGTTATTTAAGATTAAGGAATTTACATTTAGCCCCCAGAGTGAAGGTAGAGCAAGAAAAAAGATGTTAAGGGCCCTTGCTCAAAAGAGAAAAAAAGAAAATGCCTTCGGCTTATTTACCCGGGGAAGAAATTGCTACTATATTCTTCAACTAAAGGAAAAAGAAAAGAACTCTCTTGCTTCTCAGGATACTTTTCAAAGTTTGGATGTAGCCGTGCTCCATAATTTAGTTCTTAAGAAGCTCCTCGATACCGGGGATATTAAACAAAAGGGAGAAGGCAACATTCGCCTTACCCCGGATCCAGAAGAGGCCATTACCGCGGTCAAGAAAGGTGCGGCTCAATTAGCCTTTATCTTAAACCCTACCAAAGTAGAGCAAGCTACCGAAGTAGCCAGTGCTGGAAAGAAAATGCCCCAGAAATCTACCTATTTCTATCCCAAACTTCTCTCCGGCCTGGTTTTCAATTATTTCAGGGAATAGCATCCGCCTTCGCTAAAGCTATGGCGGACAGGGGGGAGTAGCATTCCGCCTGAGGCGGATCGGGTTCAATAAATTGAACCCCTACTCCTTCGACAAGCTCAGGACAAGATTAACGCATTATTTGGGTTAAAATGAGCTTTTCCTTAAGGGAAGATGAGACCCTGGACCAGCTTCTTTCCGGTGAACTCAAGATAATCCAGAAGAAGAAGGGCTACCGCTTTTCTCTCGATGCGCTCCTGCTGACCGATTTTATCCGGATCTCTCCGGGGGATGAGGTTCTTGATCTGGGCACCGGAAGCGGAGTGATTCCCCTGATCTTGGCGAAGAAGAGTCCGGCCAAGAGGATTGTCGGGGTTGAGATCCAGAAAGATCTGGCGGAGATGGCCCTCAGAAATGTGCAGTTAAATGCTCTGGAAGAGAGAATCACCATTCTCCACCGAGACCTGCGGGAACTTCCGGGTGAGCTTCCGGCTTGCTCCTTTGATCTCGTGCTTAGTAATCCTCCTTACCGGGCAAGTAGCTCGGGAAGGCTCAACCCCGATCCGGAGAAGGCCATTGCTCGCCATGAGCTTACCTGCTCTCTGGAAGAACTGCTTAAGGTTGCCAGTTATCTTTCAAAACCAAAAGGAAGGGTTGCTCTTATCTATTCGGCCCCCCGCCTGGTGGATTTAATGACAGGTCTTCGGAAAGAAAAGCTTGAACCAAAGCGTCTTCGCATGATCCACCCTGATTCTGAGATTAAGGCAAAATTGATTTTAATTGAAGCGATTAAGGAGGGAAAGGTAGAGCTGGAGGTAATGGGTCCCTTGTTTGCTTAGGAACTTACTTGATAGGATTATTCATTCTGAGTGGAGATCTAGGCTTTAAAGAGAAGGATTTAACTTGAAAAAAAATCTAAAAAGTTCTATAATTTAATAAATAAACTTTTACTACAGAGATAGAGGTAAGTGATGAATTGGATTCAGATTATATTTGGTCTGTATTTTGCCTTTGTAGGAGCATATTTATCAATAGTTTTGGCAAGAGTATTAAGGCAAAACGGTCGGGTACTGGAAAGGATGGATGAGGGATTCAAACTCATTGCCAAATTGATTATTGAAGAGAATGAAACAACTAGGAAGGAGATCCTTACTGCTTTAGGGGAATCGTGATATTCTTTAATTTCAAATTTTTCCTGATTATTCTCTGCCGGATCGGAATTTCTTAAATTTAGCTTCTTTAACCATTAGGTTTTTAACCAAGTCTTTGGTCTCATCGTCCTTCAGAGAGGACACTGTTTTCTCAATTGTTTCAATGCATTCCGGGTCTAGTTCCTGAGGGGGGGGAGGTTCACTTTTTTTATCCGACTCATTTGGGCTCTGTGAGAGAATGGTTCCCAACCGAAAAGAAATGCTTTTGACCAGAGTTTTGCCCAGGGATTGGTTCAGCTTCTCAATAATCCTCTCCTTGATAAACTGTAGTTGCTGCATCCAGGCGGAGGTGGAAACTCTAACGAAGAGAACCCGGCCTCTGATACTCTCCGGCTGAGCATTTCGGGCAACGGTAGGCCCCACTGCTTCGTCCCAGATCTCCCAGATCTTACCCTCTTTAATCTTTATCTCCAGGTCAAATTTTTTAAGGGTCTTCTCCAGAATGGGTTTAATCCCCATCGGCCCTTCTTTACTTCTTCGGAATCTCATTTGATTACCAAAATTATAATTTACAATTCTCCCATAAATAACCAACCAGGTTATCAAGATTACAGCTCAAAAGAATAATATACTTGTCACCAGCTCCACAGTAGATAAGAATTTTATTGCCTCTTACAATCGCACCCACAGGAAAGACAACCGCCGGCACATCAACCGGATATTGCTCATTGCCCATTAACTCATAAGGTGTGGAAGGGATATAGATTGGATGACGAGTTCGACAAAGGACCTTTTTGGGATCATCCAGATCCAAAATGGCTGCACATATGGAGTAGCCTCGCTTAATCTTCTCTGCTAATCCATATTCCTTGCAGATATCAAGACCTATCTCTCCTACCGCATGATAGATAAACAGCCACCCCTTATCTGTTCTAATTAATGGAGTGGATGGACCTATTTTTTCATGTTCATGAGGATATTGCCCGGCTTCAAGCAATAAATTCTCGTCTTTTTGATCACGGCTCTTCTCCCAATATTTGATATGTTTAGAGGGATTCAGTAGTTGATCTACTCCACCCTCGAGAGGAGCGAGATGGATGTTGGGATGAAATCTTAAGAGGATATATGATCTGTCCCGGTGAAAAAACGGAACGGCATTCCGGCTGTCAAAACAATCAATTATTCCATGATAAGTAATATTTATAAAATCATTCGTAGAATATATGGCTATCCTATCAGAATTTCCCTCCTTAAAGGGTGGTTTTGTCTTACCGCACCCAACCAATAAATACCTCTGATTGTGCTTGATAATTCTTATATCTTCTATTCCATAAAGGAAGTCTTGATGGTCGGTGCCGCCGCCTTGGATGACAACATTTTGAAACCTCCTGAATTCGATACCATCTTCGCTTATTAAAGGCCAGATTTCTGAAATATAGTTCTCGTCAGGCCGGTATCTTTCTCTATTTAGTTTGGTATCGAAATACTTTATTCTTGTATAATTTTTATGGCATCGCGGCAGAAGAATTACTTTGTCCTCTAAGATTTCAGCGCCTGGATTAAAGACTGCTCCGGTTTGTAGTTTTTCATCCTCATACCAGGTGAGGCCAATATCCTGAGGTTTAACCACGGGATTTCCGGGGTAAGAATCCAGTTTAAAGATGGATTCCCCTGATGCCAACTGAACGACATTACCGTCTCCTAATTCCTTAATTGAGCGATCTAAAGATGACATCATTCCACCTCTTAGTATAATAGTTGATTAAATAAATTTATGAACCCAAATAATCCCAAATAATGCGTTAATGTAGGGGTCGACGTCCCTGTCGGCCCGAACCCTTCGACAAGCTCAGGACAGGTAAGGGTGGACACGGAGGTCCACCCCTACAATCTGCTATGATGAATTTTTCCTCAATTTTCATGGAAAGATATACCTGAATTTGTGTACTTTCCACCCATTATGCCTTTTTTCCTCTTACCCGCCCTGATACAATTCTAAATGTTGTCTTGCTACCGCTTCCCAGGAAGTAAGCTTCCTATACTCCTCTGTTCTTTCAAGAATCCAGCGCTTAAATTCAGGGTCTTCAAAAAGGCGAATGACCATCCTGGCAATTCCCGAGGAATTGTACGGGAGAATAAGCAGTTCATCACAGATATTCTTCAGCTCCTCAAATTTCGGGATTCGGGAGGCAATAACTGGCTTTTTCGCACCAACAGCCAGATGAAATGAACCAGAGGCAGAGCGATCCTCTTCATAATAGGGGAAGAGGACAATATCAGAAGCTCCCAATAGATAAGGAACATCCTCGTTAGGGAAAAATCGGTTAGGGAAGATAACCTTACTCTGAAGATTAAGTTCTTCTATTTTCTTATTCACCAGCCCGATGTAGTCCTTATCCTCTTTTTTAGCGGTAGGGGCAAGACCTCCACCCACAAATAAATATACCCCCTCAATCTTTTCGGCTATCTCTTTGAGCGCTTCAACAACAAGGTGCAGACACTTGTGCCTTTTGACGAATCCAAACATAAGGATTATCCTTCCATCTTCCGGCAGACCCAGTCTGGATCTTGAGGTTTTTTTATTTTCATCACTGAGCTCGGTTCCGTGGGGGATGATATGAATCTTTTCCCGTGGTATCCCGAGTCTGGTCAATATTGCTGCTTGCGACTCGATATGGACGACGACCTCATCAGCAAGTTGGGCAATCCTTTTAGCAAAGTTCTCATCCACCACTCCTCTCTCGGAGAATTGACCTGGTCTTACACAATGGATAGTTATTACCTTTTTAGCACCGGCAGCTAATCCCTCGAGCACATGGGGCAGCCGGTCATCAAACTTATATATGCCGTATTCATGCTGAATATGTATTGTCTCGACCCCTTGCGTATGGGCAATGATAGGTTCGACATAGTTCTCATTTCGATCCCAGCAGGGAATTACCTCAAATTTTTCCTCATTTACAGGAGCTGCCCCTTTCTCAGCAACAACCCTAATCGCTGATCCTGGATCTACCTTTCTTATCCCGTGGATAAGGTAATCGGTATAGGTAGCTATCCCACACTGCTGAGGAAGATAGGTTGATACATAGGCGATCTTCATCGTTTATGTGCTCCTTATTTAAGCCGAAATTACTTAATTAAGTCCCGGGCAAATAACAGATTAACCCACTCTTTCTTGCCACTATAGTATACAACTGGTAGGAATTCAAGAAGAGAATTGCGGTCGTCAATGCCCTTTCCCTTTTTCGTTTTCTGTGATACAAAAAGGATAGCCGGGGCTTGTAGGGGTGGAACTCAGTGTCCACCCTTACCTGTCCTGAGCTTGTCGAAGGATTAGGGGCTGATCCTTCGAGACGAAACCTTCGGTTTCTCCTCAGGACGTCGCCCCCTACATTGCGGGGCTGGACTTCGACAAGCTCAGCCGAGCAAAAGCCCCGCCTGTGGCGGGGTCAAAGGAAGAGAAGCCCTCTGTAGCCACAGGGTAAATAGTGAGTAAAGAAAAGACTTACATTGAAGTAGCAATTAGCCTTCCCGTTGACAGGTCCTTCCTATATTCAGTTCCGGAGGGGCTGAGGAACAGCATCGAAGTGGGAAAGAGAGTGCTGGTGCCTTTCCGAAGCCGTAGGGTTACGGGATATGTTCTGGGTTTCCCTAAAACGGTTGAACTTCCCGAGATAAAAGAGATTATTGACATCCTCGATGAAGAGCCCCTGTTCAGTAAGAATTTGCTCAGGTTCTTCCGCTGGGTTGCTGATTATTATTTCTTCCCCTTAGGAGAGGTTCTGAAGACCGCCCTTCCCGGGGGGATAAATATAGAGAGTTACCAGCAGATATCCCTTACCCAGAAAGGAAGGGAGGCTCTGGAGACTCTGGACAACAGAGAGTTTCGGGCCAGGATTCTCCGGAGGATTGCCGAATCTAACCGGAGCTCACTGCGCCAGATCCTTAAAAAATTCCAGGGAAAGGAAGCTCACCATGCACTTTACTCCCTCAAGAGGGAGGGACTGATTTCCCTGGACCTAAGGTTGAGTTCCCCCAAGGCAAGGCCCAAGATGGAGAGAGTGGCGATCCTCAATGAAGAGAATCCCGCCCCAGTGGTTATCCGGGAGATGAAAGAAAAGGCACCTGGTCAGTGGAAGCTCTACCAGATGCTTAAAGAGCAGAAGAAGATGTCTCTCTCCCAGCTTACCCGGGAGCTCAGATCTGCCACCTCCTGTCTGAAGAGGCTCGAGCAAAGAGGATTGGTCTCTTTAGTTACGCAGGAGACTTATCGAAGCCCCTTCTTTGAGCAAGAGGTGAACAGAGACTCGCCCCATCAATTGACCCTCCATCAGAAAAAGGCACTTGAACAGATAAGCCGGGGGTTAAAATCCCGGAGTTTCTCTCCCTTTCTCGTTTACGGAATTACCGGCAGCGGCAAGACCGAGATTTACCTTCAGGCGATTGCGGAGGTATTAAGCTCAGGAGGAGAGGCGCTGGTTCTGGTACCGGAAATTTCGCTCACTCCCCAGTTAGTAAGCCGTTTTCGAGCCCGCTTCGGGGACGGTATTGCCGTTCTGCACAGTGGTCTTTCCGAAGGGGAAAGATACGATGAGTGGCGGAGGATAAAAAGGGGGGAGGTAAAGATCGCTATTGGTGCCCGCTCGGCCATCTTTGCCCCCTTTGAAGACTTGAGGATAATCATCGCTGATGAAGAGCACGATAGTTCATATAAGCAGGAAGAAAGGCTTAAATATAATGCGCGGGATCTGGCGGTTCTCCGGGCAAAGCTTTCCCGGGGAGTGGTAGCGCTGGGGTCGGCAACTCCCTCCCTGGAGTCATACTATAATGCCGTGAAAGGGAGGTTTAAGTTTCTTAAGCTGCCTGAGCGAATAGGAGATAGTTCTTTGCCCCCAGTGGAACTGGTGGATCTAAAAGAAGATGAACGAAAAAAGGGGGAAAGTATTTCTCCCCGGCTCCGGGAGGCCATTAATGATAACCTCGCCAGCGGGGGGCAGACAATTCTTTTCTTAAACCGTCGGGGTTTTGCCCCATTTGTTCTCTGTCAAGAATGTGGCTATATCTTCACCTGCCCTAACTGCAGTGTCTCGCTTATTTATCATTTCCGGGAAAAGGAGCTTATCTGCCATTATTGCAACTACAGCCTTCCCGCCCCCACTTTCTGCCCAAGCTGTAAGGGAGTGCGGGTTGAGCTGCTGGGCCTGGGGACTGAGAGATTGGAGGAGGAGATAAAACGAAGCTTCCCGGAAGCCCGGGCAACCCGGATGGATCGGGATACCACTACCCGTAAGCATACTCACCAGATGATCTTAGAAAAATTTAATAAGGGTGAGATAGATATTCTTATCGGCACTCAAATGGTAACCAAAGGGTTGGATTATCCCAATGTCACCGTGGTAGGGGTGATCTCCGCCGATCTTTCCCTGAATTTCCCTGACTTCCGGGCCGGTGAAAGAACTTTTCAACTACTTACTCAGGTTGCGGGAAGGGCAGGGAGAGGGAAGACTCCGGGGAAGGTTATCATCCAGAGCTTCAATCCGGAACACTACAGCATTCAATTTGCCCAGCAGCATGATTATCAGGGCTTTTATCATCAGGAGATCTCTCAAAGAAAGGAGCTTTTCTACCCCCCTTATTGCCGCCTGGTGCTGATCAGAATAAGTGGGAATAGTAAGGATAAGACTAAAAGGATGGCAGAGAAACTGGGGAAATCATTCCAGAGATGGCTCAGAGAAAAATCAGGTTATGCCCAGAACTTTCAGGTATTAGGGCCAGCCCCGGCCCCGTTGTCCAAAATCAGGGGAAGACATCGTTGGCAGATATTGATTAAGGGAAAGAATGCTCGCCATCTCCATTCTTATGTTAAAGAGGTTATCGGGAAGGATTACTCAAAGGATCTTTTAAAGGAAGTAAAGGTGGAAGTGGATTTTGATCCCCGCAGTATGATGTAAGCATGTCCTGAGCCCCTCGGCCTCGCTCGGGATAAACTCCGTCGAAGGGTTCAGGACAGGCCTGTCGAAAGAGAAATAACATCTGGGGAAAAAAGTTAATTTTATCTAAAAAAACGATTAATAGTAAGTAATATCAAGTAAATTTTAGAATATATTGATTTCTGGCTTAAAATTAATAATTTTGAGTTATAATTACAAGTATTAGCTGATTTTGAAACTTGATTAATAAAAATTGGGTGTTAATATCTGGGGTTAGCACTCTTGTGGGAAGAGTGCTAACTAAGTTAAGGAGGTAAGTAGTAGGTATCATTATCAATACCTAAATCTTTTATAAGCCAAAAGAGGAAAGGAGGCAAAAGAAAATGAAGATTCGACCATTGCAGGACCGGATTCTCGTTAAACGTATTGACGAGGAAGAGAAGACTAAAGGAGGAATTATTATTCCAGAGTCGGCCAAGGAAAAGCCAATGGAAGGGAAGATAATAGCCGTGGGAAAGGGGAAGGTTTTAGAGGATGGTAAGGTTCTTCCGTTGGATGTAAAAGTGGGCGATAAGATCCTGTTTGCCAAGTATGCCGGGACCGATATCAAGATTGAGGGGGAGGAGCATCTGATTATGCGGGAGGAAGAGGTTCTGTGCGTAATTGAGAAGTAAACCCCGTTAGAAGTCCCTACGGGGCTTTCTAACGGGGTAAAAATTGGGAGCTATAGGATAAAGCTTGAAATATTCGAGCGTAGTTAAGAAAGGAGGGATTAAATGTCAGCTAAGGAAATCAAATTCGATCAGGAAGGCCGAAATCTCATTATGAAGGGGGTCAGCACCCTGGCTAGTGCAGTGAAGGTTACTCTGGGACCCAAGGGAAGAAATGTCATCCTGGAGAAATCATTCGGCTCTCCTACCGTTACCAAGGATGGGGTAACCGTGGCCAAGGAGATAGAACTGGAAAATAGGTTTGAGAACATGGGAGCACAGATGGTGAAGGAGGTAGCCAGCAAAACCAGTGATGTGGCCGGAGACGGGACTACATCTGCTACTATTCTCGCCGAGGCAATCTTCCGGGAAGGTGGCAAGATGGTTGCTGCCGGAAGCAACCCGATGGCACTCAAGCGGGGGATAGATAAGGCAGTGGAAACAGTGGTAGAGGAACTGAAGAAGATCAGTAAGCCAACCAAGGAGCGAAAGGAGATTGCCCAGGTGGGGACTATCTCCGCCAATAATGATTCCAAGATTGGCGAGATCATTGCCGAGGCGATGGAAAAGGTGGGAAAAGAAGGGGTGATCCAGGTGGAGGAGGCCAAGAGTATGGAGACTACCCTGAATGTGGTGGAAGGTATGCAGTTTGACCGGGGTTATTTGTCTCCTTATTTTGTTACTGATGTGGAGAAGATGGAATGCTCCCTTGAGGAGCCTTACATTCTGTTGCATGAGAAGAAGATCAGCAATATGAAGGATCTACTTCCCCTTCTGGAACAGGTAGCAAGATCGGGCAAGCCCTTGTTGATCATCGCTGAGGATCTAGAGGGGGAGGCCCTGGCTACCCTGGTGGTCAATAAGATTCGGGGGACTTTGAACTGTGCAGCAGTGAAGGCCCCGGGTTTCGGGGATCGCCGCAAGGCAATGCTCGAGGATATCAGCATTCTTACCGGGGGAAAGATGATCGCCGAGGAGCTGGGAATCAAGCTGGAGACCGTTAGCTTAGGTGATCTGGGTAAGGCTCGTAAGATCAATATTGATAAGGATAATACCACTATCATTGATGGTGCCGGGAAGAAGTCGGATCTGGAGGGAAGGATCAAGACAATTCGGGCCCAGATCGAAGATACTACCTCGGACTATGATAGGGAGAAGCTTCAGGAGAGGCTGGCAAAGCTGGTTGGGGGAGTTGCCGAGATCAATGTAGGTGCGGCTACCGAGATCGAGATGAAGGAGAGAAAGGCCCGGGTTGAGGATGCCCTGAATGCCACCAAGGCCGCGGTTGAGGAAGGAATCGTTGCCGGAGGGGGAGTAGCCCTGCTCCGGACAATCCCGGCTTTGGATAAGTTAAAATTAGAAGGGGATGAAAAAATTGGGGTGAATATTGTGAAGAAAGCCCTGGAGGAGCCTATTCGCTGGATTGCGGAGAATGCCGGGATTGAAGGCTCAATTGCGGTAGACCGGGTTAAAAAAGAGAAGGGAAACATTGGATTAAATGCCGAAACCGAAGTTTATGAGGATCTGATGGAGGCCGGGATTGTCGATCCTACCAAGGTTGTGCGCTGCGCCCTTCAGAACGCAGCAAGTGTCTCCTCTCTGCTGGTGACTACCGAAGCGATGATAGCGGAGAAGCCGGATGAGAAGAAGGATATGCCTTCGATGCCTCCGGGAGGAATGGGAGGAGGAATGGGAGGAGGAATGTATTAAGGGATATATGCCCTTCTTCATGGGAAAAGCCTCCATCCCGAGTTCCTCGGGATGGAGGCTTTTTAATTATCCCTTATTAATAGTTCCTGAGTTTTTAACCCGACAGAGTAACGAAAGCCACTAAAATAATGGATAGGCGGGGCTTTCCAGCCCCGCCTAAGAGGATTCGGATTAAGTAAATACCGGGGCTTTCCGCATCAGGCGGAACGGCTATCCGGTATAGGAAATTTTTGATGAAACTTTAGTCTCTCAGTAACTTGCTTGGTAAGAGGACTATTTTGTCTTACGAGACATCCTCAGCGGAAAGACTCCTTATGGAAGATAAGATCAGAGAAATTCTTGGAGGTAGAAAGAAAAAGGTCATCAGTTGTGGGGGGCTCACCCCCTCGGCGGTTCTTTTGCCTCTCTTCCGGAAAGATGGGGAGATTCATCTACTTTTCACCAGAAGGACGGAAGGCGTAAAGAACCATAAGGGACAGATCTCATTTCCCGGAGGGGTTCAGGATGAAGGAGATGAAAGTCTCCAGGCCACCGCTTTGCGGGAAAGCCTCGAGGAGATTGGGGTCAAAACTGAAGAAGTTAAGATCCTGGGAGAGCTGGATGATATCACTACGATTACTAATTACTGCATTTCCCCCTTTGTTGGGGTCATTCCTTACCCTTATGAATTTGTCGTAAATAAAGCCGAGATTGATGAGTTAATCGAAGTTCCAATCCCGGCCCTGTTAGATCCGAAGGTCTTTACGCAAGAAAACGCCTATATTCAAAAGGGAAGGCCTTATCCGGTTTATTATTTCAATTATGGGGACACGGTGATCTGGGGGGCGACGGCAAAGATTGTAAAACAGTTTCTGGAACTCATCTTCGGCTGGAAGGCAGAGTTAGCCGAGAGTTGAAAAAGAATCAGTGGAAGACATTTCAAAAAAGTTTGAAAAGCTTTTCAACCCTAAGACCATTGCCTTTATTGGTGCCAGTAATAATCCGATGAAATGGGGCTTCCGGCTCCTGCACCATCTTATTATGGGAGGGTATCAGGGAAAGATTTACCCGGTTAATCCAAGAGAGAAGGAGATCCTCGGTTATCCGGCTTTTACCCGGGTAAAAGATTTGCCGGGAGAAATTGACCTGGCTATCTTTACCGTGGATGCTTCCACAGTCGTTGAGCTAATCAAAGAATGCATTGATAAGAAGATCCAGGCTGGGGTGGTTATCGCTGCCGGATTTAGTGAGCTCGGCAGCCAGCAGGCTGAATTGGAGGAAGAGATGACCAGGATTGCCCGGGAAGGGGGGATGATCCTGGTTGGTCCCAATGGACAGGGTATTGTCAATACTGCTCCCACTAAACTCTATTGCTGGATGCCCGCGGTTTTCCCTCCTCCGGGGGCAATCGGGATAGTTTCTCAGAGCGGGAACTTAGGGACATTGGTGGTCAATCAAGGGTTGAAATACGGCCTGGGGATCAGCAAGTTCATCAGCAGCGGTAATGAAGCCGATCTTCGGATGGAAAATTACTTTGATTATTTCCTTAATGATCCTCTGACCAAGGTAATTCTTGCTTATATTGAGGGGGTAGATGATGGGCGCCGTTTTTTAGAGGTCTCCAAAAGGGTTACCAAAAGCAAGCCAATAGTGGTGCTTAAAGCCGGGAGGAGCAATTTTGGTGCCCAGGCAGCCAGATCCCACACCGGTGCTCTCTCCGGCAGCGATGGTATCTTTGCGGCAGCCTGTCGGCAGGCAGGTGTTCTCAGGGTCAATACCATTGAGGAGCTCTTTATGGTTGGCGCCAGTTTTTTGGGACAGCCTCTCCCGAGAGGAAGAAGGGTGGGTATCCTTACCGGGGGTGGAGGCTGGGGAGTAATTGCTGCTGATTGCTGTGCTGCCAATGGCCTGGAGGTAGCCCGACTATCTGAACGAACCCTTAAGCAGCTTAAAGAGATTCTCCCTTCCTGGTGGGTTCCCGGCAATCCGGTAGATCTGGTGGCCGGCATTCAGTTTGATGTCCACAGGAAGATAGTCGAGATTTTAATCTCAAGTGGGGATATAGACGGGCTGTTGATGGTCGGAATCGGGTGGGTAAATACGATGAAGGATGCCTATAAGGACTCACCGATGGCGGAAGAATATGGTCTGTTGGAAGGAATAAAGGTTATGCTTGAGGTTAATTATAAGGAAAGCGAACAATTAGTAGATATGATTCACCATTACCAAAGGCCGATCCTGCCAATAGCAGATTTCGCCAAGGAGGTAAGGGAGAAGAACTATACCAGCCTAATTAAGCTCTTAGATGAAAATATACTTATTTATCCAACAGTTAATCTGGCTACCTTTGCCTTTGCGAAAATGTTAAGCCGCCAGGAATATCTGGGAGGCTAAAATAGTTAGGAATAAAAAAAGTCTTGCAGGATTTTAAAAGAAGGGATAATATTGAGATAAGATTATGGGCCGTTAGCTCAGCTAGGTAGAGCAGCTGACTCTTAATCAGCGGGTCGCAGGTTCGATCCCTGCACGGCCTACCAATGATTCTTAATAATCCCGGAGCAAAATCTTCCGGGATTATTTTTTATTATCGAGAAGCAGTTTTCTAAATTGTTTTTTCCCGATCGAAATAACCATTCCCGATTTAACTACAAGGTCAACTTCGTCCGATTCTATCCTTGTTCCATCAACTATTATCCCACCTTGCCTGATCAGCCTTCTAATCTCGCTTCGGGAGATCCGCTTCCCTTTCTTGCCCCGGAAGCCTAAAGAATCAATTAGTTCTACTACCCAGATCTTCCCATCTTTAAGTTGTTCAATTGGTATTTTAACTTCTTCTTCTCCTCTAAAGTACTTCGGTGGCTCTTTGTCTTCATGGATTCGCTCCCACTCGGATCTTGCCGCCTGGGCCTCGGCTTTAGGATAGAAGACTTTCGTTATCTCAGCGGCGAGCATTTTCTTTAGATCTTTCGGATGAATAGCCCCGGATCCGAGCTTTTCCTCAAATGTGCGGATTTCCTCAATAGGAACCTCGGTAAGCAATTCAAACCACTGAACCATCAATGTGTCCGGGGCGGACATTACCTTGCTGAACATCTCGAGAGGGGGTGCGGTTATCCCGATGGCATTGCCATAGGTCTTTGACATCTTAAGGCTGCCATCGGTTCCCGTCAGAATCGGTAATAATGCAACTACTTGAGGCTCCTGCCCATACTTTTCCTGATACTCCCGGGCGGTTAGCATATTGAATCTCTGGTCAGTACCACCGATTTCAAGGTCGGCCTCGAGCACCACTGAGTCATATGCCTGCATAATCGGATACAAAAATTCGTGGAGGTGAATAGGCGCATTGCCCTTATATCGCTTCTCAAAGTCATCTCTTTCCAGCATCCGGGCAACGGTGGTCTGGGCGGCTAATTTGATCACATCCTTAAATGTCATTGAATTGAACCAGTCGGCATTGTAAACTACTTTTGTTTTATCTTTGTTTAGTATCCGGAAAACCTGATCGAGATATGTTTTTGCGTGCTCCGCAACTTCTTTTTCACTAAGTGCTGGCCTGGTTTTGGACTGTTCGGAAGGATCGCCAATCTGTCCGGTGAAATTGCCAATGAGGAAGTAGATTTCGTGTCCAATATTCTGCAGCTGCTTTAGCTTTTGAATCGGCACACAGTGCCCTAAATGTAAGTCTGAGGCGGTAGGATCTACCCCCAGCTTGATTCTTAAAGGCCGGTTTTCCTTAAGTTTTTTCACCAGGTCATCTTCAGTAGGGAGGATCTCTACAACCCCTCGACGAAATATTTCAAGTTGAGATTTAATATCCATTAATAATTCCTGAATTAACCAATAACCATAGAGAATCTTTTACCATACAAATAAATTGCGGTCAATTAAAATTCGGGCTGGGCAGCTCTGGCCCGATTAGGAGGAATTTTCGTTGTTACGAGGGGGAGTATACATGCAGGGTATAGAGGTTTCGGAAAAAACTTTACCCCAAAATAGAACGGTTTTTCAAGGTTTGCGGGGCATTGTTTAGGGAAAAGGCAAAAATTCACCCCCACTATTTTCCCTTGTAGCCGCTGACCTTCAGGTCAGCTCACTAAAGCGGACATAAATGTCCGCGGCTACTCCCCCATCCCTTCGACGGAGTTTATCCTGAGCGAAGCCGAAGGGCTCAGGACAGGCAAGGGGGA
>SDBT01002772.1_pt1 | contig 30692 bp, 34 predicted proteins | sample 2277101 | NCBI WGS metagenome assembly SDBT01 (sample SAMN10404973, study PRJNA504765) | marine sediment metagenome | isolation source: marine sediment core GS10_PC15, 103 cmbsf | place: Arctic Ocean: Southern Knipovich Ridge | collected 2010 | reverse complement strand
AAAGAGAACGATGCTCCTTATGACCGCAAGAGATTTTGCGGTTTGTGAGAGATTTAATAAAAGCAATGGGAACGGAGACGAGACCGCAAAGAAGGCCGCAGTCCCAGTGAATGCCGCAGTCCCAGCGAGCGCCGCCGTTGCTGATGTCGACGATGATGACATTCCATTCTAAAAAAGAAGCTTGTGTATGGGCTGATAGAGTCATAACAAATATTTCTGAAAAAACGCATAAAACCTACCCAGATGGCTTTATTGGTCAAGAAGATTTGGCCCAGGCTGGCTGGGTGGGTTTTTGTAGATGTTTAGAAAATAAGTCGGTAGACGAAGCAGATTTTCGCGCCTATACTTATGAGTCTATCAAAAGAGCCATTCAAGAGGAACAACTAAAGTCGGTTGGCATATTGTGCTTTTCTCTTAGTGTGAGAAGACTGTGTCTTATTGTTTACTCAAGAGTTTCCAAAGGAGAGCAACTACCTGTCGTTTTGAAAGATCTGGATATTTCAGATAGCGATTGGTCAAATATGAAACTGTTGTTTGACAAATATCTCTCAATTGATATCCGAACGACCGATGGACATTGGAAAAACAACAGATTTAATCTCCGCAACAAACAAGACTCAAATATTCAGTCGGACTTATTAGACTTGTTGGATTCAAAATTCCTTAGTGAAGTAGACAGAGATTTGGTTCTATCCAGCGCTGGTCAAAAATCCAATCTTGGTAATCACTGTAGAACAAAAATGTGGAAGTTGAGAAAAAAATTGCAAGAAAATCTTGAAAGAGGCGGGTATGCGTAAAAAGAGGATTCTATTTCTTGGTGAAGCTAGTTATATAGCAACTGGTTTTGGTACTTACTGGAACGAAGTAATCAGTAGACTACACAAAACAGGAGAGTTCGAAATAGCAGAACAGGGTAGCTACGCGAAAGACAATGATCCTAAGATTCAGAAGGTTCCTTGGAAATTTTATCCTGTTCAACCAGCGCCAGACGACAAAGAAGGCATGAAGGCGTTTGGTTCTAAGCGAACAAATCAATTTGGGGAATGGAGATTCGCACAGGTTTGTCTGGATTTTAAGCCAGACATAGTGGTTGCGATAAGGGACGACTGGATGGACGAATTTGTCTTACGGTCTCCACTGAGAAATAAATTCAAATTTATCTGGATGCCTACCATCGACGGAATTCCTCAAAAACAAGATTGGCTAGATCACTATAAACAGTGTGACAAAGTTCTTACATATTCCAGGTGGGGATATGGGGTTTTAGAAAAAGATGGTAGACCAGGAACCAATCTTATAACAGTAGCTTCTCCTGGGGTAGATACAGATGTATTTAAACCCCCTGAGGACAAAAGAGCCCACAAGGCAAAATTTGGAATAGATCCCAATGCTATGATAGTCGGGACGGTAATGCGAAATCAAAAACGTAAATTGTATTACGATTTGATAGAAGCCTTTTCCCAATGGATGCGTAGGGCAAAAACTAAAGGACATTTGGCCTTAGTGAAAAATACATTTTTGTATCTTCATACAAGCTATCCAGACCAAGGATGGGACATTGGAGCCGCTGTTAAAGAGTTCAAAGTTGGCAACAAAGTCATAATGACCTATCTTTGCCAATCGTGTGGAGTTGCCTTCCCTTCGTTCTTTGCTGGAGACTTAGCCGCTTGTAGAAAATGCGGGAAAACAAGCGCTCAACCACCAAACGCCAACAATCATGTGTCAAGAGAGACACTAGCTGGCATCATGAATATGTTTGATCTATATGTTCAATATTCAATTTGTTTACATCCTGACACACCAATTATGACGTCCGATGGATGGAATAATATTGGTGACATATCTGTTGGCGACGAAGTTGTTGGCAAGGACGGGAAATTGCATCGCGTTTATAAGACAATGCGAAGCAAACCTGATCGATGTTTTGATATTTCAATCAAAGGTCGACCTTGGACAGCAACTGCTACAGATAATCACCCGTGGCTTGTTGTTGACAGAAAGGGGTTGAAGCTCGGGATAGAGAGTATTGTCAATCGCGAAAGAGAGCGTCGCAATAGAGGAACCTCATGTCCTGATTTAAAATTTGTGTACAAACGGACTGATGAACTTGAGTTGGGAGATTTATTAGCAACCAAAATTCCCACTGAAGAAATTTTGCCAGATTATAATTTGCCATTCATGGACGAAAATATGGCATATTATCTTGGACTATTTGCCGCCGATGGCAATGCAAACTTAACAAATGGCAATAATCGTATCACACTACACGATACGGATCACGACAACATAACACGAATTACTTATATAGCCACAGAAATGGGCAGGAATGCCTGTGTGAGAGACTGTAATGTTTACGGTAGGCACGCAAAGGACATTGATATAAATGGCATAGATTTTACTCATCAATTACGAAACTTGCTCTATCACGACGACAAAACAAAACAGTTGCCAGTTGGGTGCCATTTGTGGCCTGTGAAATTGCAACAAGCACTGATGGAAGGATTGATGTCTGGAGATGGACATCAGAGCAAAAATGCAAAATGGCTCAACATATATTGCACCACTTCTGTTCATATAGCAAAAATGGTTGGTCCGATACTAGATAGACTTGGTTGGTATTATTGTTGCAACATACAATACCGAGAGGGCAGACTTCCGATGTATCGTTTCGAAATTCGTACAGACGGTCAGCGCAAATCCCACGAAACACTGCACCGGGAAGGCTTTGTGTTGACGAAAGTGGCATCCTCAAACCCAAGCGATTTTGACGGAGACGTAATCACCATAGATGTTGAGGACGACCACAACTACAACACAATATGTGGTATGTCCCATAATTGTGAGGGTTTTGGAATGCCCTGCGTAGACGCAATGGCTTGCGGTATACCAGTAGCAGCCGTAAGGTATTCAGCCATGGAAGATCATCTAGAAGCACCACACAGCATACCTATCGAAGTACAGAGATTTTTCAGAGAGCCAATGATCGAAACGGAACAAAAAAGAGCCCTCCCAGATAATCAAGATTTTTGCAATAAGCTTGATAGATTCTTAAAACTGGGACAGGACAAAAGATCCAGAATGTCTAAAGAAATACGAGAATACATAGTTGAGCCAACCGACACCTATGGTACTGACAAAAAACTTCCTAGATGTAGCTGGGAAAGAACTGCTGAAATATGGAGAAACGTTCTAGCAGAAACAGAAATTTACGACCCCGAAACCACTTGGCTTGACCCTAACCCACAATTAACTCCCACTAATATATCTCCACCATCCAACCAAATGAATAATGCGGAGTTCGTTAGATGGGTCATAAGTCACATCTGGAATAGACCAGACATGGCGCACACTGTTTTTGCTGGACAATGGATAAGGGGTCTCAATATTGGATTCATAATAGAAGGAACACAAAAAACCAAGGTAGACAAAAATATAATGATGCAACATTTTGTACGCCTAGCTGAAGAAAGAAACTATCTTGAAAAAGTAAGAACAAAAGGCATGAACAAAACTTCCGGCGACAAAGTATCTGTGGTGACACTATGAAAGTTGCCTATCTTTCAAACTATAGAGATAGGGGATACACCTCGTCGTTCGCTATAGACAACATCCTTTCTTTGGATGCTGCTGGGGTCAATGTTGTTTCCAGACCCATCAGTCTTTCTGGTGAAACTTTTGACTTAACAACAGATATGGGTAAGTTTGAGAACGGATCTTTGTCTAATGTTGACGCCGTAATACAACACATACCCCCTAACTTCTATGAGAAAAAGGGTGGCGTTAAAAACATCGGGTTCTTCTATTGGGATCAATCGTTCTTTGGTAGGTCCATGATGGAACAATGTTGCAATCTTTTGGACGAACTATGGGTGCCATGCCTAGATGCGCACAATGCAGCCAGAAAAAGTGGCGTAACCATTCCTATCTTCATATGTAAGCACGGTCGCGACAGCAAAAGATTCAAAAAAACTCATGAGCCCTTTGACATACCTATCCTGCAAGACAAACTGGTGTATTACACCATAGCTGATCTAGCTTTGAAGAAAAATATTTCTGGTTTAATCCGCGCTTATTATGCTGCATTCAACAAACATGATCAAGTTCATCTATTACTACAACTATCTTGTTCTAACCCGCAAGAAGAAGCCCGAACAAGACAATTGTCTGAAAAACTTATAGCTGATTTGAAAAAGGCAACAAATATATACTCGAACCACGACGATTATCCAAAAATATCTATAATGTGTGAGCCACTTAATGACAAAAAAATATCTCGTATTCACGCCACGGGAGACGTGTTCGTTTCTTGCGACAGAGGCGATTCCTGGAATGTGTTTTTACATGACGCAATGGGTTTTGGGAACCCAGTGGTATGTGGAAATATATGTGGACAAAGAGAATTAGTCTCCCCACGCAGCATGGGGTTTTTAGTTGATGGTCAAGAAACTCCATGTTTGACTATAGATGGCGAAGATCAAACAAATAGCGGTAAAGAATTTTGGTTCGACCCCAATATAAGACAATTTGCCGAAGGTCTAATCCATATGTATTCTAGATGGCAAGACGGAGAAATAGAGCCTATGCGTAAGGCCAGCAGGAAAAGTGCCGCCTTCTATGATTATGGCAAAGTGGGGTCGTTAATGAAGACACAACTTGAGAAGGGGAATTAGCATGGCATCATTACTTTCCTCTACTTTAAGGGCCATCAATAGAGAGCCAAATAGTGTGCTCAACATATTAGTAGTCAATTGCGATGAATCGTTTCAGTCTCATCTAGCTAACACCGGGCATATCTTCTACCTAATTAGCCACCCGCAGATAAGGCCATGGAACCAAGCAGTAATGCCAATGCCTGAAAACTATATTCCTTTGTCGGGCAAAGAAATCAAGGATCAGCTAAAGCAGGACATACAGTTCGACCTTATATTGTGTCAGAACAGAGCCCATTTTCCTATTTTGTTCAAAATAGCAAAACAGATAGGGTGTCCTGTTGTTATGGCTGAAAACAATTTGTCTGACCCAAATTTAGCACCACATATGATTGAGTCACTAGCAGGCCAGCCATACAATGTAAATGTTTTCAGTTCGGAATTTTTGGCAAATTCATGGGGATTTGAATCGTCTGATGATGATACCTTTGTCGTCCCGCTAGGCATAGATACAGACAAATTGAATGGTTGGGTAGGTGGAGATGGTAAAATACTAACTATCGTAGATAATTATATCAAAAGAGATGCGCTAACGGGCTTTAAGTCTTGGTCTGAAATTACGAATGGGCTACCAACAAACCCTTGGGGGAACACTGAGGGGTTCTCAAAACCAGTCTCTAGTCATGATGGATTGATTTCGCTTTACAAAAACTGTTCAGTTTTTCTCAATACCTCTTCTTGGATAGCTTGTCCCAGAAGGCTTTTAGAGGCTATGTCTGTGGGATGTCCTGTTGTTAGTACGGCAACAACAATAATTCCAGACATAATCCAACATGGTGTAAATGGGTATGTTTCTCACGACACGAAAGAATTGCGTGAAACGATCATCTATCTACTTGAACATCAAGAAGAATTAATGAAGCTTAGCAAAAATGCCAGACAAACTATAGTAGATCTTTTTAGTGTATCGAAGTTCAAAAAACAATGGAACGAAGTGTTCGAAGCAGCAGTTGGCCAACCATCATGTGCCGTTGTGACTGTGACATAGAGGGGGAATCATGAAGCTGAATTTAAACTGCGGAGAAGATGTTAGAAGCGGGTATCTGAATATAGATTTGTCTGCCCGTGATCTTTCTTCCGATCTATATAGGGCTGGGGATGTTATTGAATTAGATTGGGTTTGTGATGACAACTCTGCTGATGAAATAATTGCCACAAACGTTCTGGAAACATTTTCATTCAATCTGATAGAAAACATGCTCAAGAATTGGGCTAAAAAATTATCGCCAAAGGGAGTTTTGAAGATCTCCGTAGTAGACCTATACGTTATCTCCAGATTATTTACTGAAGTAAAGATCACAATAGAAGATTTCATTGGCCATCTTTGGGGAAGTGCTACACCAAAAATGTCGGGAATCAGTAGGAACAAACTATGTTCTATGATAGAACAAAAGGTGGGTTTGAAAATCACGATAAAACGATACGATGGAATATCATTTTATTTGGAAGCGGTAAAGCATGAAGACTAGCTGTGACAAATGTTGTTTTTTAAAAACTGGAGATGATGGTAGAAAATATTGCGTCGCGGGACAATATTGTTCTCTACCAGTGGGTGGCGACAAAGTAGAGACGCCTGGATTGTGCAAACTAAAAAGAACTTTTTCATGGAAAAATAAGGAACCAAACACCCTGGATGACCAAAGTTTGGTCGCCGTTGCTCGTCATGAAAATAACTTGCAATTTGATCTAATAGTGATTTTCGATGAGTTTCTACACGACATAGATGATCTACACAAAACTCTTGATCCAGAGTGGATGGACGGTAGGTGTCGACAGATAATCATTTCAGACATAACTGGTGTAAACCAAAGTAATGGTCATGCGGTAGAGTATTTTGAATCGTATGATGGGAGTATCCCACTGAAAGTTGATTGCCCATTGACTAACGAAAGTCCTGTTCGCGCTATCCGCCGTATGTCCAAAAAATGCATGTGCAAGTCATTTTTAGTTTTACCAGCAGGGAAGATACTTTCTGACGTTAAAAAACTCGCCCACAACATCAGATATGTTGATCATAGATCCATATTGTCTATGTTTCATCAAAAATACGGAGAGACTATATTGGACATGAAGGGCAATACTATTTTTAGTTTGTACCAAAGAGATATATTCCGGCGACTTACAGGCCACTGTACAGAAGAATGTTTTACAGAACAATGTTATTGTAAGCCATTTTTTAATGACGTTAAACAAGTGGAGTCAGAAACAAAATCTGAGGTGTTTCTAACACAATTTATGGATGGATGTGTAATAGTTTAGCAATGGATTCTCAAAAGGTTACGATAGTTATGGTGTCACAGAATAACTATGGGAATCTTTTGCGCGCATTAGATTCTATAGTTAATAACTCTAGATTACCAAATAGAATTGTTATAGGAGACAATGATAGCACAGATGGTACCTACAATAGATTGTGTAAACATCTTGGTGCGATCCCAATTAACCCGAAAAAACCAAATCCTCAATGGCCTCCAAAATTTGATACGATATACAGAAAGGTTCCACTAACCATATTTCGAGTTCAAAAACAAAATAGGGCTGTGGTGATAAACGCGTGTATAAGGATGTATTTTTCACAAACAAGCATATATGGGATTTTAGATAAGTCATCTTGGTACAATAAGGACGCTATTAGAGACGCCATTCAGACGTTTATGGACCATAGACATTCGTCGTGTGTGGTATCAAACACTATCAGACACTTCCCAAACGGAATTTCTGAGCGTGTGATAAAAAGGTCTTATGATGCACAAAGATTGTTCCAAAACTATGAATATGACGAAAACATGTTTATCGCTTCTGCGTCGATCCAAAAACTAGGGATGGGATTTGATGGTAATATAGAACACATGTTCGATTACGATATGATGTTGAGATTATCCAGAATAGGTTTGATATATCACTTGGCTGGTTTTCTATATGAAACAGACTATACTCTTTCGTACAACGAACAACTACTCAAGAGAGCCTGGGCTATAAATGTCAGAACAAATATATTGAAAAAGGCTAAAGCCCATGTCTAAAAAACAGAAAAATCTTGGTCAAACTGAAGCCATAAGACGAACTAAGGCTTCAAACGAAACTCTTTCAGATCTAGGATTAGATTGCAATAGTGATCTACAGTCCATAGGCATAGTTCTAGAACACATCGGATTGTCACAAATTGCAATAAGTGTTTTAAACAGTATCAACAAATTTTCCAAAAAATATGCGGGTGTAGACATCAGCCTGTTTGCTCAAAGGGCAGTTCCTCCCACGAGAGATGTTGTTTGTCCAATTTTTCAAATAAAAGATCTAGTTGGATGGAGAAATCCGGTCGTTACCACTAGTATTTCAACAACACTTGATGCAATACATAGCCATTGTCCTAAAGTTTACCATTATGCATTTGATTTGGATTTTATTCATAATTCCCACGTATCAAGAAAAGACGTAGTGAGTTGTTTTACATCTAAAAAAGTAGCTGTGTTTACCAGAAGCGATGTTTATAAGCAGATAATTGAGAGAGAATTTTCCATAAATGTACTTGACACAATCATGAAAGATTTTGATATTGCCAGTATTGCCAAGATGATTTTTGAAAGGACAAACGATGCCTGCCCCGTCAAGACTTAGTAAAGAACAGCTAGTTAGTTTATTGATTAAAAAAGGGTACCCAGAAAATCAGGTTAGGGGACTAAAGAGACCACAATTGCTAGAGTTTTTAAATGAAGAAAATGAACAGATCGAAGAAGAAACAAAAGGAGAGGAAGCCATCGAAGCGCTTGACGAAGTAAATGTTCAAGAAGATACTTGTGTGGATGCGGTGGACACACCATCTTCTGATGACACAAAAACTGCAAATCCTAGTGTCGAGATATCCGATAGTAATGCCGTGGAAGAAACAGAAGAAGATAAGCAAGACGAAGAAATGGATTCTAGCCACAAGGGATGGACCCAGTATGTTCTGGGTAAATTACAGTCCGACGAGATGGAAGGGAAAAATCCAAGAGTAGAAGGGCTCCGACGCGTGGCGGAAGAAGTTATTGGGGAAATAATAGAAGAGGGTTGCAATTTAGCTGACCCACCCAATATAGACAACGAAATGAGAGCTTGTGTAAAAGCCTGGGTTGTGTTTAGAGATGAGTGTGGAACTGTAAAAAGGTTTGAGGCGCTAGCAGATGCCTATCATGGCAATTGCACTTCTGATTTCGTGCTATATGTGGTTGCAATGGCAGACACTAGAGCCAAAGGCAGATGCTACCGCAACGCATTGAAGCTGAAGAGGGTTTTGGCAGCAGAAGAAGTAGACCCAGCTATGGCTGCTTGTCAAGGCGAGGATAATAAACAGCCGATAGCCCCGACACAAATAACTGGAATACGTGTAGTTTCAGAAAGACTAGGAATTTCGATAGAAAAACACTTAGTGGTTCTGGGTATCGAATGCTCCTTGGATAAAAACCAAGAATTGGACCTGGGGTCACTAAATAAGGGTAGCGCTAAGAAAGTTTTGCTACAACTCAATAAATACAATATGTCTAGAGATGAAATACCGGATGAAATAAAGGAGAAAATTGATGGCTGATAAAAGATACGTACAACAATACAAGATCTTCAAACCCAATAAGAGTCTCCAAGGGGCAGCGTCTCAATGGGAACTCAATGCAGAAAAGGGTATGATGTTTGTGGAGTTTGCTAATCAGAAGACAACTGAAGACAAGTCCGTGTCTTTTGATTGGGAAGACAAGATAGTAATGAAGCTAGGAGTTTCAGACATTGGTGACATACTAGCTACGCTAGTTGGCCTGCAAGATGGAATAGGGCCTAAGGACGGAGAGGGTCGTAGAAAAGGAATTTATCACCAAACAGACAAGGGCAACACCATACTACAGTTAGCAAAGAAGAACGGCGCTGACGTTTTCTATATTCGGATAAGCAAGAAGCCCAAAAATGGGCAGCCTATTGTGGCAACACACTCTATGACCTTAGGAGAAGGTATGGTTCTGTCTACACTTTTGCGTCGGGCGATTGAAGTCATTCATTTGTGGTAGTCTTTGAGGAACGTACCTCTTCTGTTAAAGCTTTTACTTGTACGCCTAAGGTAGCTACTTCAACAGTAAGACTAACTAGATTTGCAGACATCTTATCTATTGATTCCATACGACTTAGAAGAAGCTGTCTTTCTTCTGCGTATCTAGTATCTGGTGTGGGGATCATGGCCTGAACCTGAGGCCCTGTGACAAAATCTTTTATATCGTTTGCCGAGGCCATATTTCTAAACGGGCCAATAAAGAGAACAATTATGGTCGCAATTGCTCCGATTAGCGCACAAATTACACGTTCTTGCACTGTTTTACGATTCATACTTTCAATACCATGAAAAAAAAGGGGTGGCTATGCCCGCCGAGATTGACAATACCACCCGTAGTTTCTTTTATGCGTTCCTGGTTTAGAGGAATTCCAACTGAACAAACATTCCGTACAGAGTCTTTGATCCAATACTGTCTGGAGTTGCCGACAACGAAAGGAACCAATCGTGTCTGATATCTTCTCCTGCTGCACCGGATGCTCCTAACGAGCCACTTCCAGGGTTATTTAGAAGAGTCATCGTAGTTCCAGAACCGCTCAAAGGTAGCCAGCCATCTTCACCTGAGTCCCAGGCTTGTGCTGCGCCGGTTGAGACATCTACACCAGAAAGCCCCTGAACCAAATGTGCTACCTGGGTGGTAACGCCACTAGCCCCAGCATTGGTGTCCGTTCGGTCGAAAATCCTGACTTCTCCATTCTGTGTATTTACCGCCGTATCGTTGGTAAATCGGACATTGACTGTCCCAGAAAGAAGCGGTACTTCTCGAATGTGCATTACGCCGCTGGCGTTAATATCAACACCTGAAACGTTGCCTTGGTATTTAGCGTTGTTGGCTTGTGGTCCTTCAGCCGAACCAGTGGAGTTGGTGATGAATGAAACATCCTGATGCTGCCCGACTTGGACCGAAGTCCCGAAGGTAGCTCCATAAAAACCAATTCCAGATCCTGCTAGATCCACAAAAGCCGCATTTTGACCTGCGAAAAAATCTACTGCTGCTCCCATATCTATACACCTCCCTTCCTCGTTTTATACACCATGTCTTATAGGAACTCTGTTTCCAATAGAATTCCGAAGAATTTATCTCCAAATTGAGTAGGCGCAACACTCATGGCAATGTACCAGTCGTGCCGTGTGTCCACGCTGGATGGACCAAGGGGTCTGAGACCACTTGTAGCAGGAGAGTCCACCAGGGACAACGAGGTGGCTCCGTGGGTGTCCAGCCAAGTTGAGTCTCCAAGTCCATTTGCTATCTGTCTCTCTTCATTATGTCTAATTTCTGCACAATAGGCAGTTAACCCACTTGGGTCGTTGTTTTTATTTGGAACACCACCAGTCAATGTCCCGTCATATACAAAAAGCAACGCATTTTGGGTATTTACTACCTGCGTGTGTGTAAATCTGATATTTAATGTAGCAAGGGTGTTCGGAAGTGAGACAAGAGATATTCCAGAACCACTTTGTCCATGTATCACGCCACTCGAAGAAGATCTCTGATTGTTATTGGCTTCAAATCCATCTACAGTTCCACTTGGATTGACCACAAAAGTTCTGCCATTGAAGCCTCCAACCGATATAGATGCGCCAAATCCGCCATTTCCAAAAAACCCTATTCCAGAGCCAGTTGGAACTAGCTGGTCTTCACCAACATATAAATTCAATTCTGCCATAAAGATTCACTCCCCTTGTTTATACACCGTTAAACGATGCTTCCTAACATTTCATAGTCGTGAGTAATAGTCCCTAGGCCGGGCACATCTATGTTGACTTGTATGGTAATATCATCTGGATTTGAATCCGCAGCATTTAATAGAGATACTGTCTGAGTGATAAGTCTCATTCTGACGGTATTGTTTCCGGGCTTTAAAATGATTGCTTCATCAAAATCAAAAGTCCTTGTCGTTGGAGTAGATAAACCGATATCCCTAAACTCAGTCAGTGAATCATCTGTGCTGTTGAATGGCTCAAGGCCCAACCATGCCTTATCCCAGGAAAAGGAATTCGTATTTGATATTGATAATAAAAACTGTCTACCTATTTCAACATTAAATTCCGGAGTATTAAAAAGAATGGATTCGGGTACATGTTTAATGCCATCAAAATTTACTTTCGAAAACCCATTTATATTTACTGTCTTAGTAAGATTAAAGCTAAGTATATTCATTACCATATCTGTTATGGAAAAATTAACATAATATCTAACCTGATTTCCCGCCCCAGATGGTATGTCTGGGTTGTCTGTGAGAAAAGCAAATCTCATTCCGTATGTTTGAATAGGGAGAATATTGACAACAGAATTTAATTCTGTCAATGATCTGTATTCAAAAGTTGTATCATTAACTTGATGGAAATCAGACTCTTCAGTTAATGCCAGGAGAGCGTTTTTTACACTCAATGGAGTTCCAATGTGTTTCCAGTGTGTTGGTTGATCTGTTGAAAACTCAACTGTTCTACCAGCAAGATTAGAAAACCCACTCACTAAATCTATGGCCTTGGGGGTATCTACAACATTTGCGCCAAACGGCATTATCGATAATGTCTCTTCATTTTCTGTGGCAAATTCATTAGCTAATGTTGCAAGTTGGCTAAACAATGTTCTAAATTGGGGAATAAGCACTTCGTATGAATTAAGGGCTACGCCTGCAAATAAAATATCAAAATCTATTAATGCTGTGGTGGGCTTATATTTTGTTCCACCAAAAGTAAATGGGGTAAGTCTATTAGTTCTTGGATCGAATTCTAAACCACCTGCTCCGACACTAGCTCCAACGTATGCATCTGGTCTATCGGCAAACACAGGATAAAGGTCACTGGAGCCTAAAGTCTTAGCATCACCACCAACCGACAATAAGGGCATCAAAATAGGCAGGGATTCACCGATGCTTGAACTTGAAGAGGCGGTGCGCGCAGCGTTAAGAATATTCAACCCATAAGACATTCGTAAATATGTATCTAAAATACCAAGTATATGCCCAGGATTACCGTACTTTATTCCTGGATTGCCAACTCCAATACCTTCATAAAAATCACCTTCTGTTTTCATTGTATATTCAGTGGGTATTAAATTAGGAAATAATGATGGATTAAATTCTGCAATTGGTAGAATTAAAGTCATTGGATTAGGATACAATGGTCCCTGGTACCCACCAGCAAAAATGTTCGCGCCTGGTGTAAATGGACTATATCCATTGTAAGCCAAAAACATTGCCGGAAGTTCATTGAATATAGTAATAGCCATATTATGCCTCAGGTAAAGGTGGAGCAAAAGTTTGCGGAGATTGTTCTATGACGGGAACACCAAAAGAACTTTCTCTTTCTTGAAATATACTTACTGTTACTCGTGTTCCTGGAGCCAGAAGTCCAGGACTATCCTCTGGTTCAGCCAAATTTCTTACTCTGGGCCATTCTACCGTAAACATTCCTGGTCCAAAGCGACTAAATGTTTCGGAGTCTATGTCGACGTTATTCAATCTTCTAATTTCATAGAAAGGTCCACCGGCAGAAGGGCCAATTATAACTCCTAACCCGCCAGTTGGTTTTTGTAAATCCCATGACTGTCTCTGGGCTTCCATAGTTCCTAATGAATCAATGAGTTCTTCTATTTGTTTATCTCTGGTTAGTTTGTTGTCATTGTCAAAATTTATGGGTACTACTGGGACAAATTCTGAAAAATTAGCTGTAAAAGTATCGATAATTTCATCCCTGCGTGGATTTCTATCTTGTTCGAATTCTGCCTGACTATCCCACGTATCTTCCAAATCATTGAGGCGCCTGTCTATCGCGCTGGGATTCTTATTGTACGAATAGGACGTAATTATTCCATTGGTGTTATACTGGACAGAAATCTGATCTGGACCTGTATGGCGACTTCGTCCACTATTTGTTCTTATTCCAAGAGGAAATCGCGCTGCTTCTCGAACAATAGTCACAAAACGATCAACATCTTCTTTGGGGAAACTTTCAATATCCGGCTTGCTTATCAACCGATTTGTGAGTTCAAACATAAATTCGGCAGAATAACGATCCAATTCTGTAAATTGAGGATTGAATAATTCTAATTCAATTATCAATCTATTTATTTCTTCCAGACTGGACCCAAGTTCTCGAAAGATAGGCCCCAGACCCGGCCTCAATAGTTTGGGAACATCGGTTTTCGGCAACCCGGCGACTTCCAGTCTTACAGTTTCATTAATAGCTGAGTCCCCAATCTTGTTGTTGAATTGAAATATATGTTCAACTAAAAATGCCTCATGTCGTAAAAGTTCAAATCCCTGTTTATGGGAACGTATCTCTCCTTCGTGTGCAATTAATAAATCGTCTATTGACAAAGCCGTGGTTTTTCCTGCTGGTAAAGAAACACCATTTATACCCAGTTCTTTTATATTCAAATTTATTAACCCTGTCCCACCTTCGCTTACAAGTACCTCATTTACAGATCTAATTTGACCAAAAATATTTAGTGACCCAATGAAAAAATCCACCACAGTATTTAACAAAGAAGATGAATTTGCAAATTCTTGCTGAACATTTGGATCGCATATTAACGAAACATTAAATGATCCAAACTTATTGGTGAAGCCCGCAGGTATATCGCATGAAACACTTTTGATGTCACATCCAAAAAGTTGCTCTCTTTCTATAGCCATAATTCTACTCCAAAGTATACACTCTAGTCCTGCTATATCTTCCACTCTGTGTATTAAATGTATCGTCATCCTTATCTAGCAAGAAGCTTCCCAAAACAAAAGCATCCATTAAAGCTATAGTAGATGCGTTATCGGGTTGTGTTTTGTTGTTTTCACTACTCAAAGATACAGTGATTACTTTTTCTGTCTGTGTTTCCATATCTTGAATAATTGGACCCTCGTCTCTTCCAGGTATTGTTAATTTTGCTGAAACATCACTAGGATAACTTGTTTGAACAGAAATTTGTGGATCACTTACGTTAGTGCTTGTCCAAGAATATGAAGCTGTGACTGCGCCAGTTTTTTCATTATAGGAAGACCCCGTCCCAACGGGTGTGTCTACTATATTAACGCCAACAGGAAGAGAGCCACCAACAAGACTTTTGGCAAGAGACAATGCTTCGGCATCAGATAAAATAGCAGCTTGAGAGTTGGCAAGTCTAGTAGCACTATCTTTTCCAATACCTTCTATGTTACATGACAATCTCAATGTATGTATATTAGTTTCTTTTACTAAATCTAACGACGCTTCACAGACCCTACTAAAAGTGGCATCAACATCTACGCCCCACTCAAAAGAAAATGTAACAGTCCCGTTTTGATTATTTATACCAATGTTCTTTTGACTAGGGGCAGTGCCTAGAACGTTACTACCCAAGAACGATCCTAGCTGATTAGTGGTTTCTGTTCTAGCTGCATCGTCAGTAGGAACCGCAGCTTTTGCGTTATCGATAGCTTGACTTCCACCTTTGCCCTCATTAGCTTTAATACCAAAAATTGTTCCATTGTACGTAGCTGTAAACTCATCAGCCAAAAGAGCTTTATTGCACGCAAACTGTTTTTCTGTATATGTGCTTCCAGAACTTGATACCCACGATTCTGCAACAGTGTAGTCACCAGTTTTTTCATCAACAGTGGTATTTTTTACAAAAGATCCCCCAATAAACCCTGCTGATCCAATCGCACCGGACATGATGATTGAATCTATGGTGCCGCTGGCTCTGGTGTCGACCCAATCACGAGCATGCTCCCAAGCTGTACCTAGCGCAATGCCGTTCTCGTCGTAGCCTATGATTCCTTTTGCCCTGACGTTATGCAAGACGCGAAAAGCTGTGCCTTCGAAACCTTCTATTTCTTCAAATGACCACGATTCTGCCGCACTTTGTATCAATAGGGTGTCTAGATCATCAAAATCTTCTCCGCTGGGGGCGTTGGTGAACCTTATCCAGTCAGCCTCAAACCCTATTGTGTATTCCGCCCTATCAGCCCAGTTATCTTCTGGGAAAGTAATGTCTAGAACTCTTGGGTTACACTTAACTACGGGTTGACCACCAGCAGGTTGCCATTCTAGTGACTTTCCATCAACACTGAAAAGATCTCTTAGGGCCTCCTGTTTTCTTAGTAGTCTATCGAATGGGGCACCATCTGTTGCGTCTACGGTTTCGTCCGGTGGAGATCCACCCAGAGACCAAAACGCGTTATTTATGTCAGAATAATTACCGCTAGGAGATCCTCTCCATGGCAGCAAGGTACCATTAAGGGAGATACTATACAAAACCCCAACCTTAGACCCGTCGCCAGCTTTTTGATAAGTCTTATTGATGTTGACTAACGGTGCTGGTATTATTTTTTTACCATTATACGATACGGACATTTCCTACCTCCTAGAACCCATGTGTATAGAGTATGGAGTCTTGGCTGGCGACTCCGCTCTCAGCAGATATAAACAACGTCATGTCCCCCGACCCCACACCACTGATACCAAATATAGCTATATCAAACCCACCGCTTATTTGTTGATGAGGTTGAATGAAACAATCAAACGACCCACTAGATACGGTAAATGGGGCGGGACTTCCTGACAAGGATAAATCAAAACCCCCAGAAACTCCATTTATAACATCGGCAAAGAAAGACCACTCCGCTCTTTCTCCAGTCGCTCCAGGACTAACTATCCATCCTGGGTCTTGAAAAATAAATAGCGGCATGTCTCCAGACACATTGGGGCCAGCTTGCATAAACAGAGACGCCGATTTAGCAATAGACCCCTCCACCTTCAAGAACGATGACCAAACACCACTCTCAAGGCCATCATCTTGCTCGAACTTGCCGAACATGGGGAAGGATTCAGAAAAGATGGGTGGATCTTGAACATCAGACCCAGAGTTTTGTATAAATAGGTTGAATTCAGAAGCTGGAATTCCTATTCCAGCAGTGGCTGTTCCGTATATACCTAGTCTAATATTGTCGTCTATTGATCCCCCGACTCCCTTTAGCATAATAGTCCAGAAATCAATTGATCCTGAATTGGCTATATAAAGATCCATCCCTCCACTTATCTGTGTCGGCCCTGCAATAAATAAGTCCCCACTAGTAGATATTGTTTCAACAGCAAAAGTAAATAGGTCCATAGTCCCAGAAGCAGAAAGACCTTCTATAAACAAACCGAACGATGCTGGTATGTCTATTTGGTCTAAAGCAAGACCCCTTATTGATCCAGCACCATTGTCTAATAGCTCAACTTGGTCAGTACCATCAAAATCCATTTGTGTGACAGTGTCAGTGCCACCCTCACCCGCAAATAGTACTTTGACATTAACGGGATCTACAACCAATCCTCTAAGATCGATAGAACCATTAAGGATCGTGATTACATTGCTACCATCTAAATTGGCCCTTAAAACATCATCAGCACCAAGCACTGTCCAGAAAATAAATCCACTAACATTGTGTACGCCAATTTCTTGAGGGTCTATCTGGCCTGTAACAAGTACTGTGACATTGCTTCCGTCAAGATCACACCTACTGATGTTGTTTACAGAACCTTGATTTACAAAATATAGTTTTCCAGCAGATTCATCGACCACTATTCCAAGAGGTTCATCTAGTCCGTCTGAACTATTAGCGATTATAGAAACATCAGTTCCATCTGTATTGAGACTACGTATATTGTCATCAGTAAAGTCCGTGACATATAGTTTTTGATTACGTCTATCTAGGGCGATACCAATTGGTCTAGTAAATCCATCGCCCGTATCAGCAATCGTCGTTACATTTGACCCATCTAAATCGGCTCTTTGAACTAGTCCATCATTTTGACTTACATAATAAATGTAGCCGCTGGCAGTATCTATAGTCACTCCATATGGCTGATCTATGTCTGTCGCACCAGTGATGATAGAGGAAACACCACCACCAGATAGACCAGAGCTAAACATCTCGTCTACTACGTCGGTGAAATATAATTTCCTATTATCAGTCGCCACTATAATCCCTTAGGTTAAGTAAGACCATCTGCTACAGTACGAGCATTTTGGGAAAGTTCTGGATTACCAAGAGTATTAGCCAATTGGTTGAGTGCTATTTTGATTTGTTGTTTTGCCACAGCCTCCGCAACTGCTTCAAATTCGTCACTGAATTCCTGAACAGTATCTTCTAGACCCCTGACATCTACCTGTATTTTCTGCACCGACTCTATCTTTGCTGTCAGGCCCTCTGCTAGTGCCGCCTGAGTCTTTGATAATTCGTCTCCCAGAGCATCAGAACTTTCTCTACTTGATGCGAGAGCTTCTGAATTTGCTTCCGTTACAGTATTAGATTCCTCCAAACCTTCTATTGTTATATCTTCTATGGGTATGGGTTCTGGATTTTCTACCTGAGCTATTCTTTGGTCCAGTTTTTCATTAAGGCCGATGATACTTTCATTCTGTTGTTTTAGCGCCTCTATGCTATCTTTATTTATTGCCGCCAACTCGTTTGTCGCACTTACTATTTCGGTCGTATCACTTGTTCTTGCTGCTTCTCTTTGTGTATCTACAACAGCAGCTAATTCGGATATTCCAGCAAAAAGTCCCTCACTAGCCGATGCCAATTGTTGGGTTCCGACCTGAAGTGCTTCTCCACCAGCTATAATACCAATGGTTGTTTCTTGAGCAGCCTGTGTGGCATTAGCCAATTGACTTGCTGCTTCGGAAACATCAATAGCAGATCCCTCATCTCCTTCTAGGCCAGTAGTGGCTTCTATTATTGGCTGCACTAGAATAGGTAGTGTACTAGAAAGAGATGCTGTTATGGCTCCCGTCAATGCTGATTCAAGTTGAGCAGGATCTAAGGCTGAAACCGGACCACCAGCATCTGGTTGTGGTTGTAATGTTTCTGGGGATATAACTTCCCCTGGTGGAAGGGTGTCAAGTTTTCCTTTTATTGCATCTAGTTCAGCAGCAAAGAATTTTTCAAAACTAAGACCCGTGACTTCTTCTGTTGTTCTTGGAGTTGTTGACACTACAGTTGCCTGCTCTGTCTCGGCACGACTAGCAATACTAGCCTCAATAGATTGATTGTTGGCCGTGTTAGATGCAGCGGCTTTATCTGTCTCAGCCCTTAGTCTTGATAGAGATTGAAGATATTCGCGCGTCTCAGGCGTTATGCTTGCTATGTCTACTGGTGAAATTTCAGGATTGTTCAAGTCACCACGCAAGAAATTTTCTATATTTTCAGCAAGATTCTTGAGATTGCCAGTAAATTTACCGCCAGCTTCTGCCAACCTCACAGTTTCCTCAACTACAACATCTATCCCTCTGCTAAATTCCTCATCGTTTAATAGTCCTGGCGACTCTTCTCTAATATCTAATCGGGCTTTGTTCAAAGCTTCAAAGAGACTTTGTAGATTTTCTACGCCAAAAGCTGCTTGATTCAAATCTAGTACATCTGCCGGTGTTCTTTCAAATACTCCCGTATCTCCTTGGGCACTAATATTGGGAGCAATTGCTGGTGTTACATCTGCTGGTGTTAGGGGAAGACCAAGGGCTTGCACTAATTTATCCGTTGCTCTGCCATAATCCGAAACCTTTTCTCCAAAAGTCTTAACTACTGTTTCGAAAGTGAATTGTTGGTTTTGAAGTTCAGTGCCCTTTAATATTGATCCAAGCTCTATGTTCTTAAGTCTTTCAGTTAATTGAGTTACGAACTCCAATCCCTCTTCTATAACTCGACCCCTATCTGGTGTGTCTGGATCTATATCATCTAAAGCTTGTCGAGCACCCTTTTCGGAAACTTGCCTAAGGGCTTGGAGTCTTGATAATTCTCTAGCGGCTTCTCCCCTTTCTCTTGTGGCATCCCTTAAAACGTCGCCCCCTGCCGTTCGGGCTTCGTTGAATGCAAGCTCTGCCTCTGTGTTTCGCTTAGTAGCCTCCGCAAATCTATTCGTAAGCTCTGCTGATTTTAATATTTCTACACCAAGAAAATTGGCTTCCTTTTGTAGATCATTTGCATTAAAATCGATTCTAATATTTGAGAAACCACCAAGCTGTTCTAGTAATTCGTCTATAGCATCAACTCGTCCAAACCCACTGGTTCGCTCGACAAGATTTTGTAGACTCTCTGCTAGACGATCTAGTCCGGCATTTTCAGCAGTAATACCAAACTCCGAAAGTGTTTTTAACTGACTCTGAACTTGTTCTGTAGCACTAACTACGAACCCGCCGAAAGTTTCTAGAACTGCATCCAATGAACCTTCTGGCGCTTGAATATTATCTGTAAATATCCTGACAATTCTTGGTCCAGCAGCCTCAAGCTTGGCCCTAACCGAAGGGGGAAGATCTGTTAAGCTATCAACAAATTCGCCAATAAAATTATTCACAAAAACGGTTGGGTCTTGTTGTGGGTCATCAAAGTCTACGCCCTGTTCAATGTTGGCTCTTTGTGCTACGAATGCTTGTCCCAAACTGCCCAATGCATCTCTGAATAAAATCAAATTTCTAATTTCTTCCCCAAGAGTGCCTGCAAGTCCTTCCCCCAAAAGATCGCCCAGGGCATCTGGATTTTTAATTAAAGCACTGACTGCTTCATCGGAAACAGTGGCTTCGAGATCTGGCCCTCTTATCTGACCAATCGTACTAATCAAACTGTCAAATGCATTTATGTTGCTATCAATACTTGCAACCGTACTTGCAACTGCCGCAGACAAAGCGTTTAATTGCTCTCCTAAGCTTGAGGGGAATTTAATTTTAGACAATCTAGCCGCCACATCTTCAGTTTGTTTGGCAAGTTTTTCCTGAGCACTTTTTTGTTTTTCGGCAATGGCTGCATTAATAGCATCAAGTTTCTGGGCTTGCGTCCTACTCGATATGATTCTATCAGCAATTCTTTCTGCACCTAAGTCAGAAAGACCTTCTAATTGTTTCAAAGATCCGACTATGCCTTCTCTAAACTCTAGTCCAAAATCTTGTACGGCACCTTCGAATATTCTGTTTATTTGCTCTTTTGAACTTTCAAGTAGATCGTCAATAAATTTGTTGGTATTGATTGTGGGGTCGGTAAGCCCTCCCTCTCCGGTAAATAAATTTTTAGTTCGTTGACCAACTTCTAGCAAAAATTGTCCTATACTTTGTTCTCCGGTGTCTTGATTTCTAAATGTATCTCCAGCTTCCTTCAGTTTTTCCTGTATTATTGCGCCAAGTTCTTGTATTTCCTTATTTATTCCATCGTCTAGATTTATGTCAATCGCATTGATTTTATCAGCGGCCTCTTGTGCTTTTTTGGCTATAGCCTCACTGGCAATTCGCCCGGCTACAAAAATTCCAGTACTTATAACACCAGCAAGACCCAATAGTGAACCACCAATACTACTAACTAGTCTTGCGCCAATAGCAGTAGCGCTTTGGCCACTTATTAAAGATACACCAATAGCAATTCCAGCCACAGCTTTTCCAAATTCAAGAGCCAGTTCTGTGGACGAATTCCCAGCTTCGTTTGCTGAAGTTGCAAAATGATCTAGTGCGGCTATTGATACACCAAGTACTGCAATTTGTCCCAATTGAGATTTCAACAAAGCGCCCGTAGTTTTCTTTATGCTTGCACCTACTCCTGCTAATGCTACACCACCTCCTATTTGGTTGACGGGACCAACAAAACCAGCAGGTTGTGAACGTTGAAGTCCAGCACCAGATACACCAGCCAAGCTACCTAAACTACTAAGATTGACTGCCGCTAGCGCAGCCGCTGCTTTGGCCAACAAACCGAAAGAAACCGAAAGGGCTTTAATTCCAACTCCAGCAGCTATGATTTGAGTAAAGATTGGAATCACTGGAGACAAAGCACTAAGCAATCCTGCTGCACCAGTAGCCGCTGCGGTAAAGCCCTGAATCAATGGTATGAATACTGGCTCAGCCAATTCCTGAAATAGTTCATTGAATTTAGCGACCAGAATGTCAAGTTGCGCACTAAGAGTTGTTAATCCAACTTCCGCTTGTTTGTTGAATACGCCAGCAGAATTGTTTGCAACTCCCAAAGCCCTATTGACTTCATCTATACTACTTGTTAGGGCTAGGAAACGACTGACTTGGCGTCTACCGGCAATTTTTGTAGCAATATTAACTTTGTCCGATACATCTGACAAATTATTTAGGGCATCAGCTATTCTTCTTATAGCTTCTATTGGTCCAACGAATTGTCCTTCATCACCAAATAGGTCAATCCCCTTACCTCTTAAGAATTCTTGAATTTTGGGATCACCCAATCTGGCAGACAACGTCTTGAAGAACGTACCAACGGTAGTTGCACTTTCTCGGGTTTCTTGTCTGACTACTGCCAACACAGCAGCAAATTCTTTGAATGTTCCGCCGATAGCCTCGAATGCGGCACCACCACGGGCAAACCCTTTGAACAAATCTTCGGATGAAGCTGCAAATTCATTACTGACGTTTGCAAGTACATCAAAAACCTCAATAGTTTCCAAGCCCTCATCTTCAAACTGGTTCATTACTGCAAGCAAACCTTCGACTGCCGTCTCACTTGAGCCAAAGGACGGAGTCAAAGGAACTTTTGCAACTTCTTTAAGTACTGAACTTAACTCAGCGCCTCTAATGCCAGCCTGTGCAAGCGTCTTAGTTATATTGGCTAGCTCTACAGCAGATGTTCCAGTGGCTATAGATAAATCTATAAATTCTTGTTTAAGACCGGCTATTTCGCTAGTAGTTTCTCCAGTAATTTGTCTAACTTTGGTTACGGCTAGATCAAATTCTATTACTGATCCAATAGCCTCTCTTAATGCTCCAAGTGCAGCGAATGGAACGGCGGTCGCAGTAACAAAAGCAAGATATCTTTTCCCAGCTAGACCTATTTGTTGGCCAAAGCCTTGTGCAGCCGCAGCCCCTGCTTTAGTCGTAGCAGTCGTTCTAGCAATTGCTACTCCAGCCTTTTTTGAAGATGTAGCCAACTTGTCATTCGCCGCAGCAGCCTTATTTACAGCAGCAGCGCTTGCGGTCGCAACGGCAATGGATTGAGCGCTTACACCCTTTGCACCTCCACCAGTACCACCAACACCAATGGGAACATTGGCTGTTACAGCAGCTATTTGTTGCTTGACTTGTTCAAGACCGATGACATCTTTAATTAAAAGATTGACATCAACTAAAAATGCTCCCATTTACGACACCTGCCTTAAGAAATCTCAGCTACCTTTTTTGATCCTTTTGTCTTCTTCTTTTTTGAAGATACTTTCTTTTTTGTTTTATCGACAATAGGATTTCCACTATCATCAAGAAACGGCTTGGGATCTTCAACAACAAAAGTCCCATCCTTATTTACGAATATACCGTTTTTATCTACAAGATCTCCTTTGTCACTAACATAGGCACCCTTTTTGTTAACCAATTTTCCCTGTTGATCAACAAAATGTCCATCTTCGTTGATAAACCTTCCTGATTCATTCATGAACTTATTTTCTATCAACCAACGGTTTTCAAACAGGGTTTTATTTATGTTTCCTTCTGTTCCATAAACCATTTTAGCCAAACATCTCGATGTATCTATTGCTGCAACACTATCTCCACGCTCCATGTAATCGTCATAGTCTAGAAAAAATGGCTTACCATCTTTTGCATAAACAACACACTTAGTCATTAAGAAACCATATTTATAGGCTTCAGCCACACACTCAACGGTGGCCGAATCTAACTGTTGTTTTTTGTTATACAATTCCATCATCTTGATTCTCAATTGACTCATCTCAATTGCTAGATTTTTTGCATTCGATAGTTTAATCCCACCCTTTTGAATCATTAGCTCTATAGCCCTAATACGAATACCCAATCTTTCCATCTTAACGGCGTCATCGTTGCTCCACAAGCCAGTCTTGATCATGTGATCTTCTAGCTCGGATCTAAGTAGTAATCTCTCTCCATCGCCTGAACCCTGGCGAATTAAAGTCGACACCTTCATATTATACTGCATGTTGGCGTCCTGCATAATTTTGTGGCCTGGACGAATTACTGCTAGCTCCAATTTATTTTTGTCTTCATCAAAAGTATCGATTTTTTCTCTTTTGTTACTCATCTCTCTGTTTCCCTTCGAAATTTATCCTATATCCTTGGAACTCCACATCATGAAGATCCATTTCCGCCACTAAGGCACGAATTTGACCATTTCCTTTGTTTAATATGTTGGTCCTAACTTGTTCCCATTTGTCTTTGTTGGCCTTCTGAATAGAGGTTAGTTCATCCTTTGGGAGACCATGCCCCCACAGTATTTGACCGAATGCTAATTCAAATTCAGAAATAGCACCTATAAAAGAAGTTTTCACCTTTCTGGTAACTATCTTCTTCAATCTTTCTTTTGATTCACATCGTCTACGACCAGAAGAGTTTTCTTTCTGGTGTCTGCGTATTTCAGCTAATTCTGTTTCTTTGCTAGCCATCTTAATTCTTCTTTAAAACATGTTTCCTAAGTTCTTGCACAGCTATTTGCCGCATCTCTTGCTGACTATCTGGCATATGTTGTTCTTTTATAGACTCTTGTTCTGCGACAAGTCTCTGTTTGATTTGTATATTTTTTCTAGCCACAGCATCATTCATGCCGTAGACTTTATTAGCACCTTCTTCGTCAGCAAAAATAAACTGTTCATTTCTTCCGCCCTTTCTTTTGGATTGAGAAGCTGCCCTGTCCCCACTGTGTTTCTTACACTTATCTTCTATCTTCTCTCCTTGTCGGATAAACCATGAATCTAATAGATCGTCATCTTCTATAATATCTTTTTCTGGACGTTCGTATGATTCATACACGTTGTCATAAACGCACGACCAGTTAACAAGCTCTCTTTGATTTTCAGATAGCTGAGATGTTGGTTTCCCAAAAAGATCTCCACTTTTTTGAGAAGCCATCCATATTGATCTCCAATACTGGGACTTAGCTATACACCTCATCGCTCCGACGCTAATCCTGCTAGTTTTAAAAAAGATAACGCAAAGATTGTCTATCAAAGTAAAAGATTCGGAATCATCAAAAATTTCGTCTGATAACCAAAATCTATCCCCATTCTCCAATCTGGTAATTTGACCAATGAGGTATCGCTGACTTACCATTAGAGCGTGAGATTCTGCTGTTGACGTAAGTAGTTTTTGGCGCTTCAGTATTCGTTCCAATAGGGCTTGCTCGGCACGACGCAAAAGGGTTCGGGCTTGCTCTAATTGTTTGACCTTGAAAAGCAGATCGAGAAGGCCACGCTTTATTTTGTGGATATCCTCCCTGATTCCCTCTATCTGCTCTTCTTGTTCTATAGACCACTGACCAATCATAATGTAGTCAACTATGGCCTGATCTTCCTCTGGCAAACCTTTGATTTTGGCCTTGGCAAACTCTCTGGAGTAAATATGCGCAGCCCTAGCCTTCTCTCTGGGGGTGGGATTACGAAGAACGAGCGTAATTGATTTTCCGTCACGCCGAGTTTCGTGGACTTCTGTCTCGTCGCAGGATATAATATCCACTATTCTCTCGATGTCAGATAAATTCATCCTTCATTTTCCTCAGTACGGCGTTTAAAATTGTACTGACTATCCCCGTGCTATCCTCATATGTTTATACACAATCTATAAAAAAAGCCGAACAACCCAAAAGGGCTGCTCGGCCTATTAAAAGAACTGTTTTACTGGATTTGACTAAACGACTTTTTTCAAATAATCCCAAACATGGACGTTCCACCATGCATCACACAGGGCGTGATGCTTCAGGAAAAAGGGATTTGATCCATAGTGTTTCTTCATTTGTGTGTATAGATAGGTTTGCCTGAACTGATCCCATCCTTCATCCTCTATGCCCTTTTTGACATCGCTAGGCTGTGCCCCATCCCCAAAAGCACCCTTTTCACACCCAAACGACACCACCGTATTGAGATCAACAGACCTATATGAGAATGGAGGTTCTGTCTCTGGATACACTAATGCCCAAGTCGCCTTAAGCATAGGTAGATCAAAACTGCCTACGTTTTGCCCAAGTGCTCTTGTTTCGTACAAATTACAGTCTAAATTACATAGCCAATGATAAAAATAAACCATGGCATCTCTTGGTGACAGAGCCATTTCCCATTTTGGCTCCCTTGTTTCCTTGTTGCACAGATCTATTTGATTGACTTGCATGGCCTTGGGACAAACTAGGATTTCGTCCCAAAGTAGTTGAACGTAAAAATCTTCTTTAGTTTTTAGGTCAACGGCGCCAATAGATAATACATGATGTTTTCCGGGGATAAGCCCGGCAGTCTCAACGTCTAGAGATATTAATCTCATTTGTTTTCTCCTGTGTATTTGCTAAATCCAAGCAACACTCCAGTGTCGTCATCTATTTCCATAGCTACTAAATCGTGCCCACCTTTGGACAAAATACCATTAATCAGACCCATCACTCTTAGATTGCTGTTGTCGTCTATGACGGCACATTCTGATCTAGCTAATCTAGAATTGGCGCGAACAGATTTGTCAAACAAATCTCTAACTGCGATAGGGTCTTTTGTTAGTACCTCGTTCAAAAGCTCAATAACATCGTTTGTCATGACCTTATCTCCTTTTTCAATCTTTTTTGACGAGATCTGTGTTTACATGATGGGCATTTTTGTCCTGGATTAATTATACATGCGTCACAATACCAACACCAAAACTTTCCACTCTTGACTCTTCGAGCGCAACTTCTATCAGTATCCCATACTTCTCTTTGTTTACCCATGGTTATTTTGTCGATCTTTACATCTACCAATTGTATTCATCAGTGAGGAAGCAGCTAATTCGGCTGCATCTAGATCATTTTCATTTATGTTATAAAGAACTTGATTAATCAACATATAAATCTGATGAAGCTCGGGATCAATATCCATCACATACACACCCCTTTATAACCACTTAGGTATTTTCCCATCAAGCACAAGCCTCCATATCTCATTGCAAGAATGACATTTATTACAATGCCATTCCTTGTGATAATACCCACGGGTCTGAAAACTTTCACATGGATAACACCTATACTTTTTGTGTTTCCACGAACAACACAACCATTTCCATAAAAATCTAGTGATTTTCTTAGGACGATACTTCATCCTTTTTAAAGATTCGTCTAGCTGATCTTTTCTTGTCTCGATTTCGATGTCGCTATCCACCATTGATCACACACCAGCCCATCTTTTTCCTGTGTTGATGTCTGTAATAGCACTTCTTGTAACACCAAACATATTGGCAATTGTATTGTGAGAATATCTTGGTCCTAAATTGCCATTTTTACCAGATTGCAATAAGTTTTTTATTTGTGACACTTGATTTGAGTCTAGTTTGGCGTTACCAACTCCCCTAGATGTTGTTCCATGAACAACCCTGTCTTGTTGATTTTCTGATTTAGTTCCCCACTTCAGATTATCTATTCGATTATTTTGTTTATTCCCATCTAAATGTCGTCCTTCCATTTTTTCACCGCGAGGCCCGACGAAATTTTCTAAAACCAATTGATGAATTCTTTTCCTTGTTGTTGTTCCATCCCAACATAAGTCAACACGCTGGTAGCCAGTTTTCTTATCCGTCCAAGGATTTAAGATTCTATTGACAATTTTGTACCCATGGTATAGTCTCTTGACTCGTCCATAATTAGATATTTTATAAATACCTTCAAATCCATAAATATCTTTCCATTTTTCTGACATTATTATCCACCAAATCTCCTGCCTTGTTTGCTTATATGTGGGGCTTTATTTATGGGCGGGAACCTTTCTTTAATGGCTCTAGCTGGCTGTTTAAGCCACTCTTCTTCGATCTCGGGAGTCCATGGATTTGGACTAGATATGGTCGATAAGATTTTGTCGTCTGCTTTTGCTCTTTTTTTCTTTGACATCTCCACAAACACTACTTTCTATCGTAGCAAGACAGAAAAGGGCTCACTCGTTTTGTCGCTTCATTGGCAGAGGTCGTTGGGCTATCTGTCGCCTTGCCTTCGGGTGTCTAGATCACCCGCTGTCTCTTTATACCCCGATGCGGTTCTTGTATTCGTCCTATACGGCCTTACGAGCCGATTTTTCTAATATAATGAGTGCTTTGGCCATAGCTCGTTTGCGTCCAAACGATTTATTAAATCTATCGCCAGGATGACAAACAGAAAATCCTGTTGACAAAGCATTCCCATTGACTAATACTTCAACCATAGAACATCGTCTCATAAGTTGAGGACCATTGGGGTCTGGGACATTGACACCATAGTGGTTCAATTTTGCTGGACCTATACTGGCGTGATTGAATCTGACTTCAATTTCGTGTCCATCATGTTTGACATGTAGCGACATTATTGCCTCCTACTTAAGTTGGTGCATAAACACAACTTTATTGTTCAGATCAACAAACGCTGTTGCGTTACCATTAGAATCTTCAAACCATCCCAACCAGCCAACTTTTGTTGGATGCCTATATGCATAAAACATAATTTATCCCTTCTGAATTTCCAAAAATACCATTCTAAACAAAAGCGGCGGGGGGATTCGAACCCGACCCATCACATAATTGAGCCCTCAGGCGTTATGTGCTACCGGTGCGACATCGATTCTTTTCGGTCGCTCGCCGCTGCCTTACTGTCTACTGATCTCCAGCAGAAAACTTAGCCACATCACTTTCTTGTACGGTGGCCGTATTGCCAGTTACGTGCTCGACACTTACCAACTTAGTGCAGTCGGTACGCTCCCAGTTCCCGCAAACAGTTACGTAACCAAGCGTTACGCACGTTTCACTCCAGTCCGAGGTAAAACCGAACCCTGCGTTTGCATGCGCTGCGGTACTACCACCAACTCCAAATGGACCTGCGACCAGCTTTGAGCGAGAAGCACAGCCTGTCGCCACTACCGCACAACATAATAGAGCCAATACTAACCTGTACTTTTTCATTTTTTCCCCTTTCAGAAATCTAAACTACGTCTCCGTTTTCTTGAATCTTTTTATCCTCATATGGATTCACGACCCTTCTCTGAAATTCTGCTTTCGCAGATTCAATCGCCCCAACTATAGTGTTCATCCTGCCATATCGCCTATCTCCTTTCCATTCTGGATCACACAGCATCTTAGCAAGACGGAAAATAACATAATTCAACTCTCCGCACAGTCGGTCATTTGTCAATGTATTGACAGGGTCTTCTCTGGTTAGCGTGTTGAATATGTCTTCTATCTGTATGTCTACTAACCGCCTGTCTTTTTCTTTGATGTAAGGCATCACATTTCTCCGGACATTATACCAATACTAGTGTCCTGATTGGCAAAGTCAAGATCTCACTACTCTTTTTTGTCAGCTTCTGTCTTTTCGGCACGGGGCCTAAGGGGCGATGGAGAATCAGAGTCGCCAAATTGTACATCCATATTCCCGACACCAGGGATCGGAGGACGACAAACAACTGGAGGTGCTGTGTCATATAAAGTCCTGGGCTTCTCAATTGCGTGTTCTAGGGCCGAAAATCTATCCTCTAGAGCCGATACAAGATTGTCTAAAACCGCACACAATTGCTCTACAGAAACCTTGTAATGTTGCCTCCCAGAAGCCTTTCTTATCGCAGAAATCTGATGCTTGATAGGATCTAGCTGGTTCATATTGTCCCTTTCTCTTGAAAACATTGTCTCTCCATACTAATAATACCCCCTCGAACCACTTTTGTACAAAAAATGGGGCCGAAATATCCGACCCCTGCTCGGCCCTACGCCGAACTTGCATGAATGCCTCAACAACGCCCGCCCGACAACCTTATACACTTTTGTTCCTGAAGACCCAGCAAGCCATCCACGCATCCCAAGCCTCCTGTGTCCATATATCCGAATATTCTTCTTCTCCCAAAGGCTCTCTTTGAAGTGACAATTCTTGTTTGTCAGAAATACACCAATTTTCAAATTGTCTTCGGCACTCAACATAGCTTTCCTCCATATTGTATTTTTTTTTAGACATCACAATCCCTTCATTTAAGTTTATATGCTGGCTGATTGTGCCACACCAAATCCCAAAACAAATACCATATATGTCTCATCCAAATCATCATACTACCACCCCGGCCTCCCTTTTATCTGTCGTGCAATAGAAATCACTGTATCTGCTGAAATCGACCGTTTGGCTTTTCTCACACCGTATCCCAGTCGTCTAATACCACTGCTATTACCGCGAGTGATTTCAACGTTTGGGACCATGTTTACTTTAAGTTCAGCAACTGCCTCATGCAGTTGTTTGAGTAAGTCGTTATCTACTACTTCGGTGTCGGAATTGTAAATTGGTCCCTTAGCTCTTGCCACTTGTCACCGCCTCTTCTAAAACAGAACCGTCTTCAATGATAACGGAACATTCTTTACCCTTGCTCACCCTCTCAATCCAAATCTGAGCGTCAGCCTTTCTCGCCATCTTTGCAATCATCTCCAGATTCTTTTCATCAAGTAACGATCCCTCGCGAATCAACAGAACTCGCAGCTTAGGATTCATCACCAGACCCATGGCAACCGATACCTTAATCTGTTGTGCGGTGGAGCACTGATCAAACGGGATTCCGTCAAAAAGAACGCCGTCTTCATCAAAAGATAGTTTCTTAATGGGGAACTTAGCTTTTGACAATTGAGCTTCTTTGTCTTTGTTGATGGTTTCCAATTTCGTGCTCAATTCTCCAGACTTTTTCCTAAGATCCTTTAATTCCTGACCAAGCTTATCCTTGGCTTTTTTGTCACGAACTTTTTTGTTCGTGACTTCTGCGTTTTGTATAGCTGCTTCTATCTTAGAAGTATCGCATTTCTTTTCTTTTTCAAGAAACAACTCACCCACCTTTACCGCATCGGCCAGTTCGTTGGCCTTTTTGTTTAATTGTCGTATTTGTTTTAAAGTGGCAGACAACTCTTCCTGTTCCCTGTCCCGTTTCGTCCCGGCTTCTCTTATTAGGGAGTTACAGGCAATTGTTTTTGACAATTGCTTAGACATGTCTGAAAC
>SDBT01002771.1_pt1 | contig 30693 bp, 31 predicted proteins | sample 2277101 | NCBI WGS metagenome assembly SDBT01 (sample SAMN10404973, study PRJNA504765) | marine sediment metagenome | isolation source: marine sediment core GS10_PC15, 103 cmbsf | place: Arctic Ocean: Southern Knipovich Ridge | collected 2010 | reverse complement strand
CCTCATTTTTTTGCGAAATTGCATGTAATAGTGCAACTGAGCTGGTGGTAAGGTTCACCAAATTTAATGATAATAATTGTGCAGTTAATCGATAATGGAACAGATCACTCTGTTTGAGTGTGCATCCATAATGAAGATGTTGTTTATCATCAGTTTTTCCAATGTAGCGGCTGTGCGCTTGCACATCGACTGATGGCTGATCTAAAAAAACTTGTGCTGAAATTTCTTTAGCAGGAGCGAAGATTAATTTTTCTTCTGTAGTCTTTGGTTTAAATCCGATAGCCAGTGTTGGGTTTTTAATCTTTTCCTGTTTTAAAAATGTCTGAACATCATTATTGATTTGCACAGAATTGAAGATATGACTGTTTAGAATTTCATGGTTATCATATTCTTTTATCATATAGGCATTGAGTGTGTAGGGAGGATCATTATTAGGGTTTTTAGTGAGCCAACAAATAATGTGTTTGTTTCCATCGATGATGATTGTTATTAATTTTGGGTTTGAAAACCACATTTGCAATTCCTATTTTTTTACCTGATAAAATCCTTGAGCCACACGATCTTTTCTTTCAAGATCTTTGATAAGCCGCACATTACTAAAGCCTCGCTGTTGCAAAAGCTTTTTGGTTTCAGGGCCTTGCTCATGCCCAATTTCTATCCACAAATTTGCAATGCCAGCTTTATCGATTGCTTCATTATACTGCAATAATGATGGCGCTTGATCAATAATTTTTTTAATGATTCCATATCCCTTTTCATCAGCAACCAATGCGGCTTTATCTTCCCATTTGGTTACAGAAGGATCAAGTGTGTTCCATTCTTGATTATCGATGTAAGGTGGGTTTGAAACTATGAGATCAAATTTCACTCTGTCTGGAATTTGTTCAAAAAGATCAGAGTGAGCAAACGTTACGTTGGTAATCTCATTATGTTCTGCATTTTCAGTTGCAAGTTCAATTGCTTGCGGTGATATATCGGTAGCCCAAATATCTGCTTGTGGAAATGCATCAGCCAACGCCAATGCAATGCATCCCGAACCGGTGCATAGGTCTAGAATTTTTAAGTTGGGTGTTTCTAATTCCTGGAGTTCTTCGATTGCAATAGCCACCCATTCTTCTGTTTCGGGGCGCGGAATTAATGTGGGAGGAGAGACTAATATTTCTATATCAAGAAATGGCACAAACCCGATTAAGTATTGTAATGGTGTTTGTTTATCTACAAGCTGATCAAGCCATTCACTCAGTTGGTTTTCTTGATCTTCTGTGAGGCCGAATGTTTTTTGTGTGAAAAGTTGTTCTTTTCGTTCGCCGGTCACCGCTTCCAATATCCACCAGGCCACTTGTTGACGAAGGACCGGATCTTTATAGCGTTGTTCAAGTTTATCGGCAATAAACATAACCAGATCATCAAAGATCATATTGTTTCCTTTTTTAATTACTTGTAACAATCGCTTCTTATTTTTATTATAAGAACTATTATAACCTAATAAATGTCATTAAAGGTAGATGCGTGAATAAAATTTCTAAACTTTTGATTTGTTGCCTAGTTGTTTTCCCGGTTTTTTCTGCAGTTTCTGTTAAGGGGATGAATAAAACGGTCAATGAATTTATGATGGCTAGCATGCATAGAAATTTACTCTTCGCCGTGGAATGTGATGATTATGAAGCGGTAACACGTCTTATAAAAAAATATAAATCCTTGCGTAAGAAGTATGTAGTTGTCGGAGGTGTGCTATTATATTTCGGTGGTGTCTGTGCTTGGAGATGTATTTTAGAAGCGAAAGATTGGTATAATAGTTCCTGGTTATGGAAGAGCACATCTGATGAAAAACTCTTAGCTGCTCCTGTACTATTATTTAAAGAACTCAAGTATGGTCTCCTTTCAGTTCTGTTTTTAACATTTGGGGGTAAATGCAGCCAGGGAGCTTTCCAGGGAGTGAATCTTTTAAACAGTGATAAGCAGACAATCTTGCAGACTGCTAATCAGCAGGGGAACGCTCAAATTATTAGATTATTGAGCAAAGCAGGGATTAGATAAGGGTTATTGCGGTTATATTGCTCGTTTGTTATGATTGAAAAATATTGATCTTGAAATCTAAGGAATAAAGTATGAAGAAATTAATGATGATATTGATCTGTTGCACAACAATTGGTTTAAATGCAATGCACATTCAAGAAGCAGATTATATACAGGATGAGGTTCAACTGCAGGATAGGACACAGGAATTACGTCTGGCCTTTCGAGTGTCGCTTTATCAAGCACGTAAACAAGCACGTATACGAACTAATACTGGAATTATGAGCGTAGCATTCCTTACTTTTTGCCTTGGATTGGGATATGTAGTTTGGAAATTGTAGCTGTAGAGTTTTGGGGGGCTAATTGTGAAATTTCATCTACTGAGCAAAGCAGGGATTAGGTAAGGGCTTTTTACAGTAAATAATACTTATGATAGGCTGTATTAATTAGTAATAATAGCTTAGGGCAAAAGGGTTTTCAGATGAATAATTTTCGCAAAAAATTGATTATGTTTTCTTTGTGTACATCTATCTGTGTAGTTCAATTTGTAGAGGCATCCTTTTTTGAAAAATGGATAATTAAAAAACCAACAAGCAGGCAAGCAGTTATTGTATCCGCAATTGGATTGGCGATTTTAAGTATCTATGCTTTCAAACGAAAGAGTAGCTTTTTCTTTAAACGCCTATCACCATCTGACCAGGCATCCAAGCAGTTGAAAATTTCTGTTGAGCAGTTGCACAGAGTGTTGAACTGTAATAAGCAGTTTCAAAATATTTCACCCTATTCTACTCAGAAATTAGTTCAGTATTATCAAATGCAGAAAGCATGGATGATGGAGCCGCTCGATACATATATTGATATGTTTGCTACTGACTCTCGTTCGAAGGATAAAGGTACAGAGGTTTTGGTGAATGAGCTAGTATGCAAAGGGTTGCTTTCTGGGGCGACACAATTCAAACAGAAGTTTGGTGTTTTACCACTACATCAATTGCCAAAAAATCAGGATGCTACAGCAGCTCTTCAAAAACTCTATGATCAACATAAACAAAAAATACTTGGGGCATAGCACTACATCTTAATAATTTTTTCAGCTCGTTGTAGAAATAATTTTAAGCGTCGGTAATCATTACCGGTCAGTAACGAAAATGATTCCACCAGCTTATTTATCTTAGCTTCGCTCATTAAACCCCGTTCAGATAAATTTCTTAAAATCGCCAGCAACAGTTCATCGATATTTAAAATTTGATTGGAATGCCCAAAGAGCACATGCAAGAACTGTTCGCTTGCAAAAAACTGCTGATACAGCTCTTGCGGTGTGTGAGTTACAAAGCTATGAATTTTAGGTGGCTCTGGAGCAATAAGATAATTAATGGTTCCTTTTTCTTGGTAGCCGAGTGTGATGCAATCAAAGCTAGTTTTTAAAAATTCAAAAATTTGTGGTTGTTCTGCGGCTAGCTCTTCATGAGTTTTTTTATACGGGAAGGGATAGCGGACTGGATCCATTGAACCGGTTTTAATTTGATGCACGATACCAAATATTTTTTTGCGATTTGATTCTACCACCAGTAATGAACCAAATGATGGAAAGGTATCCCATTCCCAACTTTGGGCCATAAAGCCATGCAATGAACTTTCGATTATCTCACCGAATGCTGGTGGATTTTGATTGTTCTTGCGGGGTAAAGAGGGTTTGTTGTTCTGTGAGTTCATCCTGATTTCCTGCTAGGCCAACATTTTGTAAAAATCGAAGGCGATGTGCAATGGTATAACCGTGTGCTCTAAGATATTTTTTATGCTCAGGAGTATTATACCCTTTATGCTTATCAAGTCGATACCCAGGAAATACTCCGTTCATTTTTTCCATTAATCTATCCCGCGTTATTTTTGCCCAGATAGAGGCGCCGGCAATTGAGCTTGATTGCGATTCGCCGAAGGGAAAATGGTGAATAGGTATATCTTTATAAACAGTATCATCCAATTTGAGAGGCATTGCATCGATCACAATCTCTGTAGGCTGGTAGGGGCATAGTGCGATCACATTCAGCACCGCCTGGCGCATGGCCAGCATGCTTGCCCAATAAATATTGATGCTATCAATGATATCGGCCCGCACAATCCCTACTGCAGACCAGGAGTTTTTCGAAAGCCATGCATAGGCCTTGAGCCGCTGATCAAGCGTTAATATTTTTGAATCTTTGAGCAAACTGGGGCTTTTTTTGAAATTTAAAATTGTGGCTCCTGCCACCACAGGACCAGCAGTGCATCCTCTTCCCACTTCATCAACGCCGATTATGAGCCGTTTCTCGTTCCAGGCCAGTTTTTCATAATAATCTTTGGGGATTTTTTTGTATTTTTTACGTTTTTTCATAATAATTAGGAATCTAAGGTCTGATAGTTCTTTAGAATGTTTTTTATAATAACAAATCTTTTGTTTTAACGCTATCTATGTAGCAGTATGATTATAAGTTTTTTAGAAAAAATATTATTGTGAAAATAGGTTTGTAATCGTTATAATGTTTTACCTTATAAAAAATAGAAAGATAAAAGGAATAGTAAGGATTCTATAAGTTTTGTTAACTACAATGGATAATTTATGAAAAAAATGATCTTATCAATATTTATTATGTTGTTTTCTTTTTCACCCATTATTCATTCTATGAATTCTTCTGAGAATGGTGTGGTTGATTTAGGCGTAAACTCAGATTTAGATTTGCAAGAGAAGGCATTCATTAGAAGTCTTTATTATTGTAAGATTTTCTATCCTGTTCCATTTCATTACGGAGATGAGGAATTTCAGAAAGCATTGACTAAGATGATTAGGGATGCAAATTTACCTGATAAAAAGAATACTGTTGGTTTGTCGGAGATTTTTAGTAAGCCTCTTAATATGGATGGTGTAATTTGTTCTTGTTGCAAAAGATTGGTTAGATCGGCCGGTTGCGCCAAGAATGTATGCCTAATAAGGAAGGGCTGGGATTAAGATGGTGGGTGAGGTGCGCTGTAACAAGAATTATTCGATGTTGTAAGGAGAGTCTTTAATCGCTTCCACAAATAAACCCATTTTCTCAATTGTAGGAATAATTTCTTCGCATGGTTTTGATGAACCAATATACATATAATAATCATAGCCAAAATGAACTTCAAGATCTTTTGACTGAAGTTTGCACCACAGATCAGTACGTAAGATTAGCCGTATAACTTGATCGAGCAGTTGTCTATCCAAAAATTGCTTATCTTTAATTTTTTTATATATTTCTATCATAGATTTTGAGTAATTCTCGCTATTTTCTAATAACTTACGCTTTTCAAGACCTGAAACTCTTACGCTATCTAAGTTTAAACAATTCATAAAATTAAGAATCGCTTTCACATAAGCGTTTTCAACTTCTATATATTCATCATAGGTTAAAATATCATTTGCATGTTTTTTTCCAATGTCTGAAAAATCAGTCCATTCATCCTTAAGATAATGGCCAAGTTCATTTCTATATTTAGGATTGTACTTTGTTATTTGAAACCAATACATTTAATCACCCATTCTGGTTTTAAGAAATTTTATTGAAATAAGCAGAATAACCTAGGTTTTTAAACCGGGGATGAATGGTCATCATAATTAACGTCGATTAAGAGTCGTTTCTCGCTCCATGCTAGCTTTTCATAGAAATCTTTGGGAATTTTTTTATATTTTTTTCGTTTTTTCATACTGGAATTATTATTGCTTAATAAAAATGATGAATAGGCTTTCAAAAGCCTATCTAGATTGGTCTTTGTACTCTTTATAAGAGTAGCAGGTTTTTTTGATTTCCTAGAGGGACAATTATGAGAATCGTCTTAATATGGGCAAATGGTAGATTAGGAAGGTTGTTTGAACGGAATTCACTTCTCTGGTAATCAGAGTACAATAAAGAAGGAATATTGTTTCATTGAGTAACATTTCCATTTGACAAGTTTGTCTAAATGAGTACAATTAGAAATAATAGCAGGCAAAAAACCATACTAATTTTAAAAGAGCTTACAGGAGGAATTTCCATGGCTTCGAATTTATCCACGGAACTACGCGTAAAAGAATTATTACGTGAAAAGGGTTGGACAACTAAAGTTTTAGCAGAAAAAACTGGGATGTCTGAAAGTTATTTAACGCACATTAAAAATGGAACTCGTCGTTGGAACGAAGATTCATTGCGTAAATTGGCAAATGCTTTTGAGCTAAGCCCTATCGATTTATTTGCACAACGTCGTGGTCGTACTGATAACATTGAAAAAAATGTGAGTATGCCAGAAAAAACTGACGTGAACCTTAAGGTTCAAATTGTGCCAGTTGTTGGAGATGTTCCATCAAACCCTTCACCATACAATAATCAATTAATGCAAGTTACTACTGGATTCAAAGATGAATTTGTGCCAGTATTGAATAGTGAAGATCAAAATATGTTTGCGCTTCAGATTGATAACAATCTATTAGCGCCAGCTTTTGTTAAAGGTAATAAAGTTATTATCTCTCCAGAAATCTGGACTCGTTCAGGTGATATCGCTGCTGTTGAATATGGCAACGATACTCCGCAAAGATCATTGATGAAAGTAACTTATTCAGAAGATTTTATTGTACTTGAGTCGGTAAACCAAAAACAAGCGCCAATCGCTCTTGTTCGTGGAAAAGATCACTTCCGTATTATTGGACGTGTGATTCAAGTGATTCAAGGTGTTTCTTAATACACCCTAAAGATCATTAAGTAGTGCGCCAAAAGGGATCGGCTTTATTGCTGGTCCCTTTTGTCCTTTTAACTAGTGTTTTTTGCGGGATATGGTAAAATATACTCATAATTAAGCCCTTTCGGAGGGTGGCTAAATACTGCCGCATGGTGCGTGTAGTATAGTGTGCCAAGAGCACATTTCCATTTAGTAGGAGTTTTTATGTTACGTTATGAAATGCTATTATTAGCAGTTCCTGAAATTACCAAGGATGAGGTTTCTACACTCGAAAAAGAAATCAGTTCATTGGTAAAGAAAAATAAAGGTGGAATGATATCATTTGAGCGTTGGGGTAAGTTTCGCTTAGCATACCCAGTGCGAAAAAATGATTATGGAGTTTACTTCTTACCTCGTTTTGAAGTTGGTGGCGATCAAGCTAAACAACTTCTTGATGACATCAGTTCTTTCTTACGTCTCAAACAAAGTGATGTTGTAATGCGTGATATGGTTCACAAGCTTACTGAGCATGAATCTCTCGAATACAAACGTCCTGATTCTTTAGAAGAAACCCCTAATGATGTAGATTCGTTTATGAAAGCGAATAAAATGGGTGGTTTTTCTTCTGGTCGTAGAGGTCCAAGAGCTCCTCGTGCAGAGAAACCTGCTGTAGTTCGAGAGACTGTAGAAGTTGTTAAGGCGGATAGCTAAGAAAGGTTCGGAATGTCTAAAAAAATTAAATTAAAAATCAGCGCACGTTTATTTAAAAAGAAAAGCCGCAAGAATCAATTTGGGCAAAAAAAGAGTTGCCGTTTTTGTGGTAATCCTGCATTAGTGAGTCAACTTGACTACAAGAATGCAACATTTCTCAAAGGATTTTTAACTGAACGAGGTAAAATTTTACCATCTCGTATTTCAGGAAATTCTTGTAAACATCAACGTATATTGGCTCGTGAAGTTAAAAAAGCTCGTATTATGGCTCTTTTACCATTCACTTCAACAAACGCCCGTAGATAATATCGCAAGGGCCTGATTATCAGGCCTTTTTCCTTTATTTGCTCAGTTTCGCTTATTAGGGTAATATTGACCCTTTTTACTGGACATATCTGCAAAATTTGTTACAATGAGAAAATACATTGGTTTGGAAATAATTAAAAGAGGTTAAACGTAAAGAAACGCTATGAGTACAAAAACAGACAAAATTCGTAATATTGCCATTATCGCACACGTAGATCATGGAAAAACAACACTCGTTGATAAGTTATTACAGCATTCAGGTGCTGTGAAAGAAAATACTGATCGAGTGATGGATAGTAATGAGCTTGAGCGAGAACGTGGTATTACAATTTTGGCAAAAAATACCGGTATTGATCAAGATGGTTATCGGATCAATATTGTCGATACTCCTGGTCACGCCGATTTTGGTGGCGAAGTAGAGCGAACACTTCAGATGGTTGAAGGGTTTTTATTGCTCGTAGATGCTGCTGAAAGTGTGTTGCCTGGTACTCGTTTTGTGCTTGATAAGGCCTTGAAGCTTAATTTAAAACCTATTGTTCTCATCAATAAAATTGATCGTCCGGATGCTGATATTGAGCGTACGGAAAATGAAATTCATGATCTATTTTTAGATCTTGCTACGCATGAAGATCAACTTGATTTCCCAATGCTTTATGGGTCTTCAAAAGAAGGATATGTTACTACCGATCCTACGGTTCGCTCAGGAAATATGCAGCCATTATTTGATACAATTATCAAAACTATTCCGCAACCTGTTGAAAAAGAAAAAGATCTTCAGTTCTTAGTTACTAATCTTGGTCGTTCAGACTTTTTAGGAACGATTGCAATTGGTCGTATTTTTAGTGGGGAATTAAAAGTTGGTCAGCAAGTGATCTGCTGCAAAGATGATTATGTTGGTAGACCAATGAAAATTACTAAAATTTTCCGATATGATGGTGTGCAAACTTCTGAAGTAGATTCTGCTGTATTTGGTGATATTGTTGGAATTACTGGTTTTACAGAAGATGTAAAAATTGGAACAACTATATGTTCTCCGGGTAATCCATTACCGCATCCATACATTAAAGTGGATGAGCCAACATTAACGCTTTATCTTTCAGTAAACAACTCACCGTTCAATGGTCGTGATGGTTCAATATTAACCTCTCGCCAAATTAAAGAACGTCTTGAAAAAGAATTAAGAACTAATGTGGCGCTTCGTGTGGAACCCACTGATTCTCCGGAAATATTCAAAGTATCTGGTCGTGGCCAGTTGCATCTTGGAATCTTGATCGAAACAATGCGACGCGAAGGCTTTGAATTACAAGTTTCTGCTCCGGAAGTAATTTACAAAACTATTGATGGCAAAAAGAATGAGCCAATTGAACAAGTAATCATCGATATTCCAGAAGAGTATCAAGGGGTGATTATGGAAAAACTTGGAAAACGTAAATCAATCATGACCAATTCTCATCATTATGATAATGGGCGTGTGCGTCTTGAATTTGAAGTTCCGTCTCGTGGGTTGATTGGTTTTAGAAGCCAATTTTTAACCGATACTCGCGGTACCGGAATTGCTAACTTTAGTTTCCTTGGTTATCAACCATATAAAGGTGATATTCCAACACGAACCAAAGGTGCACTTATTGCAATGGAAACAGGAACCACTCGCGGTTATGCGCTTGATGGCCTGCAACCTCGCGGAACTCTTTTTGTGAAACCTGCACAAGAAGTGTATGAAGGTATGATCATTGGTGAGCATACTCGCGATAATGATTTAGCAGTAAACCCATGCAAACAAAAAAAGCTAACCAATATGCGTTCTTCTGGTACAGATGATGCGCTTAAGCTTTCACCACCGCGTGTGATGAATCTTGAGACCTGCATGGAATGGATTAAACCCGATGAACTTATTGAAGTGACACCGAATTCTATTCGTCTACGTAAAAAAGTGTTGCGTGCGACATTGCGTAAGAAGTCGTAAAAAATTAAAATTCTTTGTTGAAAGAGTTTTTGAAAATATAAAAATGAAGTTCTAAATATTCTTTAGGGCTTCATTTTTAATAATGAAGGTTCTGATGGTTACATTTTATAAACTTATCATCTCATACGATGGGACAAATTATCATGGTTGGCAGGAGCAGAAAAATGCCTTCACTGTTTCGGGTGCAATAAAGAGATCGTTTAAAAAAACGTTTGGTACTGATTGCTCAATCATTGGTGCATCACGTACCGATGCGGGAGTGCATGCCAATGGCCAAGTGGCGCGAATTAGAACAGAGCTAGAGCTTGATGCAGAAAAAATGGCGCAGGTGCTTGCGCGAGTGCTCCCAGCAGATATCGTGATCAAAAAACTAGAAAAAATAACTGATGGTTTTCATCCATTTTATAATGTGGCTCAAAAAACATATTTCTATCATTTTTTTACTGATCCACCTTTGCCATTCAAGCAACGTTTTGGTTGGTATTGTCATCGATCTGTAAATATTGAAAAGCTCAAGCAGGCGCTCTCTTTGTTTGTGGGAAGGCATGATTTTGGTGCATTCGCTACCGATAGCGCTGATAAAGATACGATTAAAACCGTTGATAGTATTCAGCTCCAGTATCTAGAACAAACATCTACTTGGCGTGTGATCGTAAAAGGAAAATCATTTCTGCATCACATGGTGCGCAAAATGGTGGGGGCGGCTATCGATGTGGCCAGCCGAGAAAACATACCTATATCATCAATCTCTGAATTGTTGGTTTCAAAAAACCCGAATCATACATTGCTTAATGCGCCGGCTAAAGGGCTCGTGCTTGATAATATTTGTTACTCAGAGATTAATATTGGTGAGGTAGAATAACTCACATTGATAGAAAAATTATACTTATCTGTTTTCTTTTTTGTAAGGGGTTCACGCAAGCCCCTTACGATCCCGGCGCCACCTGCCCAGATCAGGTGGATCATCCAGTTTGCAACCGACATTTTCTGCACAGGTTACCCGGCGGATAGCCCGGCCTGGTCGCCCTTTAAATGCCAAGATCTCCCCCACAAAAAAAGGTGTCGATCAAAGTGCGGGCTAGGCCTCATCTATTTTTAAGGATTTTCCGAATACGACTAAATAAAATTCAAGGGCGGCCCCGAGTATTTATCGTGGTCCCTTTCAATGTGGACCGATAACTTCAGGTGGAGGGGTCTTTAGAGGCCTCGATAGCGACCAGATTTAATAGTATAAGAAAAAATAAGCTGCGGCTGGGCGTCCAGGGGTCCCGCTCCCCCTGGCCAGAGGATCGTAAGGGGTTCTGGTAAACCCCTTACAAGAAGTTTTTAATATTGATTACAAAAAAGCTATTATAAATAATACTTAACTTTAATGAATCATATTTTTCTAGAACAACCTTTACGCTTCACCCTATACATGATATTTTCATACCTTCTTAAAAACATTCTAAAGTATCAACTGATTGTTTTATCCCCGACTTTGTACTCGACAACGTCATGCGTTCGACAACCATTTGGCAACTATTGAATTCCCGACGCTGTTTTATATATAATTATAGTATGTTCTACTTTAGTGAGAACAGGTTCGAGGGGGAATAATGCTTTTTCGTTTTACCAAAAGACAATGGTTAATTTTTGTGCTTGCATCGCTCAGTTTAGCAGGTGCAGGAACAGCTCTATATTTTTATATTTATCCAATCTGCAGAATTTGCAACTATCAACCAACAACTGATCGTACAGTATTTATAGATCTTTTTAATAAAAACAGATATTGGCTCACCACAAATGAGGATTATAGTGCGGAACATATGCTGGATACACGTTCACCAAACGATTATCAGGAGCAATTCATCGGTAAGCTCACGATTAAAGCTGCTCGAGTTAATGGCAAGTCTGTTGGGTTTGTGGCCTATTATAAAAAGAAATTCTATGAAGGTTTTATACTCTTTTTGCTTGTTGCCAAAGAGTATCGTGGTAAAAGTTATGCAACCAAGTTGCTCAAATATGCAATTAATGCTCTTTTTGAGGATCATGCATTGGTGGTGAGGCTTGTGACGCGCACAAATAATTATGCTGCAATGAAAGTGTATGAACGTGCTGGAATGAAAGAGACGCATAGATCCAATGGTTTTGTGTATTTCGAGATTCGAGCTTAAATATTCATTTTTTCTAAAATAAACGGTGCAATGCCTGAGAGTTCTTTCAACTGAAGTTTGATGCCTGAATTTTTTAGATCTTTTTGCATCATAAGAAAAGGAACCTGATTAATGGTATGAGCAGTTTTTGGTTGATCTGATTGTTCATCAAACATTTGTTCTGCATTGCCATGATCAGAGGTGATATAAAGAGTGCCATCCATTTTTTCAACTATTTGTGTATACAGTTTCCCAAGCTCTTTATCTAAAAACTCTAGGGCTTTGATGGTCGCCTGTATGTCGCCTGAATGGCCAACCATATCTGCATTCGCATAGTTGATAAGATAAAAACCAGCGGGATTATTTTTGAGTGATTCTAATACAGCATCAGTTATTTTTGCTGCAGACATTTCAGGGTTTTCTACATAATTTTTAGTGGGGATCGAGGGAATTAATACTCGTGTTTCGTTTTCATAAACTTGTTCCCGGCCACCAGAAAAAAAATAAGTGATATGCGCATACTTTTCTGTTTCAGCGATTGCAAATACGAATTTTCCTGCATTATGCAATTTATCAAGAAGGGTATTTTCGGTTCGTTCAAAAGGCCACATCGATGAGAGGGTGCTTTTTTGTGCGTAGGGCACTGGGGAAAGAAAGCAGGATGCAGCGGTATTATTTATTGGAAATTCTTTAAAGCTAGTTTCGGTAAGTGCAGTGGTTAATTGCCGAGCCCTATCAGGCCGAAAATTAATAAATATTATTCCATCATTTGGTTTAAGGGTGCACTGATCAGTTAGTTGAGTTGGGGGAATAAATTCATCAGTAATTCCTTTTTCATAATAATGCGTGAGTGCCTGGTCCCAAGTTTTAAAAGGGCTACTGTGTGGATGAGTGAGTACATCATAGCTTTTTTGAGTACGTTCCCAGTTGTTATCTCGGTCCATAGCATAAAAACGGCCATGGATTGTTGCGATAGTTCCAATTCCAATTTTTTTAAGATATTCATCAAGTTGTGCTAAATATTTTTTAGTAGATTTAGGAGGCACATCTCGGCCATCTAAAAATGGATGAATATAAATTTTTTTGATGCCAGCATTCTTGGCAGCTTTGATAAACGCAAAAAGATGGCTGATGTTGCTATGCACGCTTGCATCAGAAAGCAGTCCCATAATATGGAGTGCTCCATTGTTTTTTTTAATTGTATCCAAGCATTGCAGTAACTTTTTATTATCAAAAAAAGAACCATCTTCAATTGCGAGATTAATTTTTTTTGCAGGTTGATCAATCACCCGTCCTGCGCCGATGGTGGTATGCCCTACTTCAGAGTTGCCGATCGTATTTGGTAGTAGCCCAACATGAGCTCCGGATGCATGCAAAAGAGTGTGTGGATACTCTTTTAACCATTGATTATAATTTGGCATTTTGGCTTGTGCGATAGCATTATATTTTGTATCAGGGCTATAGCCAAAACCATCTAGAATAACTAAAACAACCGGTTTCATTTTTTAATCTCAGTTTTTGCATGGTTAATACTTGCATAGTTTTTTACCTGTGCTAAATTCTTGATCAATATTATAGGAGTTGATAATGAAAAAGATACTGTTGGTAGTTGTATTATTATTGAGTGGTATTCAAACTTTTGCTCAAGAGCAAGAAGCAGATTTATCGGTAAATAACGTTTCTCAGGTCAGTAATCAACCTGAAGAGCAAGATTTAATAACTGATGATTCAGCAGATGACCTAGATCTTGATGCAATGGGAGATCAACTTGAGTTGCAGGATGAAACTGCAGATGTAGAAAAAAAACAGGTATATCATTCATTGTTTAATCGTACGGTTGTTTTCCCAGCACAACTTCTAGGGTTGGAGATAATTTCTTCACTTCCTGATAATGTACAATTGATGCTCTTGGATATCACGGTTCGTTTACTCCATGCACGTGCTCGGGTCACACGGTTTGTTCGTAAGCAGTGGGTTAAGCGTAGCATGAAATCAGTTGCAAAAACGGTTGAACCCGCTTCAGAAACTCAAAAGTAGTAGGCGTGCATGAAGCACGAATTCGCGCTTTATTATTCAAATACATCCAATTTAAAAACTAATGAATCAGTTGTAATAACTGATAAAGATTTTATACGCCGTTTGGCAAATGTGCTCCGTGCGCAAGTAGATCAATTCTATATTTTTTTCGATCAAGATCATCATGCTTTGGTGCGAATTATGAGCATGGGGAAAAAAGAGATTTCCATCGAAGTGCAATCCGCACAACCGAATGAAAAACTTTCACCTAGAATCACGTTTCTACTTCCCGTCTTAAAAAAGGATGCCTTGTCTGAAACGGTTTATGCATTGTGCGAAATTGGGGTAAATACCATTCAATTAATTACCTCACAAAAAACGCGCAATTGGGGCGGGCCAAAAGAATTGCTGCGGTTGCAACGAGTGATTGTTGCGGCAGCAGAACAGTCTAAAAACTTTTCGTTTCCAGAAATTATTGCGCCAGTTGAACTGCAAACAGCAGTGCAAGATTTAAGCGCTGATGATTTTTGTATTGTTGCTGATCCGGATGGGCATCCTGCATTGGATGTGATCAAAGATTTGGGAGATACCGATACCCAAAGTATTGTGCTGACTGTGGGGCCTGAAGGGGCTTACACTGATCAAGAAATTGCGTTGCTAAAAGAAGCATCGTTTCATTTCATGAAACTCACGCCTACCATTTTGCGAGCGCGCCAAGCGGCTGCATTGTTGAGCGGTATTATTAGAAGTATTTAAATGGTCCCTCGATACAATCCATCCTACGCCGAAGGCTTCGGTGGACCACTCGGGATGAATTAAATTATTAATTTTTCAAAAACAAAGCGATCTACAATTTCTAAATACATAATCCACTACTTCATCCCGAGTGATTTGATGAGTGAAATGAATCAAATTGTATCGAGGGACCCTATTATACGGTGTTATTTTTTACATTGCCTTTTTGTAATGTGGCTTTTTGAGATATAGAGGCATGAGTTGCTCTGAGACATCTCCTTCTTTCCATTTTTTTAGTGCAATTTTTGCTATGAAATCGAGTGAAGCGGATTTAGGGTAGTCTGAGGAGATGATTGCTTGATCATCTAAAATATCTTTTATCTGGTCGTGAAACAATGAGATACCGTCACCAATAACAGTTATTTTTTCTGAGTAGTTATTTTTTAATTCGTTAAGAAGCGTTTCTATATTTTTGTATCCAGTCTCATGAGGTTGGTCATGATTGGAAACCCCAAAAAAAACATCATTATTAAATGCATTTAAAAGAGCAACGGTGATGCCATCTTGATGATATTCATCCAGCATTGTTGTTATTCCATCAATTCCAATGAGAGGAATTTTTGTTGCAAAACTTAATCCATTAACGGTGGCTAGAAGCACACGCAACGAAGTAAATTTTCCTGGTCCTTGATTGGCAGCAATAAAATTTAGGTCCCGTAGCGCAACATTATTCTTTTCAAGAAGTTCTTTGATCAGTGGTATAAGATATTTACTTGATTTTTGGGCGGCATCATTTATTTGAGTAGCGCAATGATCCCCGCGATAAAGGGCTATTTGAGTTTGGTGATAATCATTACTCACCAAAAGAAACATTGGAGTTACTTTTTGTTTTTGCACTTTTGTTGTTGATAAAAAATACTAAATGCATCAAATTCAATGCTTTTGTCTTTACATGGTATTACTTTACCACAATTTAGACATTTCCAACCATCAAAATTTATAAAATGATCAAAAAAAGCTTGTTGAATCATCAACCCTTCACACTTTTGGCATTTCATTAAACAATTCTCCTTTGAAAATTCCCTCTCCCAAAGAAATTTTCATGCTTACTACTACTCGGAATTGAATATTAGAATATGAATGTGGGGGTTGTCAACCATACGTTTGATTGGATCAATGAAATGGCCGATTTTGCCGTTTATATAAACATTTTCAATGATGCAAATTACCTCTGTTGGCCAAAATTAGAAAGAATTTTTTTGGAATGCTAAATGATCTAAATAACCCATAAGAATAAATGCGGCAGCTTTTGAATGAATTGCTGTTTTTTCTTCGGATTTTGATTTTTTTATTGCGGCGGCCTGCTTACTTGATAGTCGCTCATCCCATAAAACCCATTCTATGTTTTTAAATTTTTTTTCTAACTCTTCTTTATGAGCAACTACTTTTTTTGTTTGCGCACTTTCCGTGCCTTTGAGTGTTTTTGGATAACCAACTACAATGCGATCAATGTGCTCTTTCTCAATAGTTTTTATTAGAAACTCATCAAGTCCTGTAGTTTTTGTTGTTTGGTATGGGCGTGCGGTGATTCCAAGCGGGTCGGCAATTGCTGAACCGGTCCAGACATCGCCAATGTCGAGGGCTAAAATAGACATACAATCTTTCGCTGATTTGTGAAAATTCTTTTATGTGTCATTATATATGGGTAGTTAATGTATGGCAATTAGGGTGCGATAATTTTTAGGCATAAGGATTTATATGAATATTACTCTAGCAATTATTAATCTTGGTAACGCAATTTGGAGTTTTCCATTTTTAACATTTCTTGGTGTAATTGGCTGTTTTGTAACTATTGCGCTTGGTTTTGTGCAATTTCGATATTTTGTGCAAGCGTGGCGGCTAGTATTTGCTAAATCAGATCGAAAAGCCGATGGTGCGACGCTTACTCCAATCCAAGCGTTTATAAATACCTTAGGCGCAAGTATTGGTAATGGAAGCATTGCGGGTGTGGCAACGGCAATTGCAGCAGGGGGTCCAGGATCAGTTTTTTGGATGATTGTTCTCGGGACGGTCTTCATGGCAGTTCGTTATGCAGAAGTTTATTTGAGTACATATTTTATTGGTAAAAAAACCTTTCATGGTGCCACTGGCGGTCCAATGCTTTATTTGAGTCAAGTGCCAGCCGGGAATATTTTAGCATTCGCGTTCGCCTTTTTTTGCCTAGCCTTTTCGATCAGCAGTGGGAATGCGATTCAGGCAAATTCAATTGCAATTGGTTTGCATGAAACATGGGCAGTCTCCCCATGGATAAGCGGAGTACTTTTATTTGTTTTTATTGGCTATGCGATGCTGGGTGGATCAAAGCGGATTATTGCGGTATCAGATAAATTAGTGCCGTTTAAAGTGGTGATCTTTTTGATTACTGCAATTATTGTGCTTGTTTATCATGCTGCTGCAATTTTGCCTGCAATAAAATTAATTATAAAATCAGCATTTAGTTTTAGAGCTGCAATGGGTGGGTTTACTGGAGCAACTATGTTGCAAGCAATGAGATATGGCTTTGCACGAGGGTTATTTGCAAATGAGGCAGGGATCGGAACTGCAGCAATTTTATTTGGTGCAACCAAAGGTAAAAATCCGGTGAATGATGGTCTTCTTTCAATGCTGGGTGTATTTATCACTACTCATATTGTTTGTTTTGCAGTAGCGCTTACTATTATGGCAAGTGGTGTGTGGAGTAACGGTCTCACAAGTACCGCACTCACAATTTCAGCATACAATACTGTGTTTGGATCAATGGGTGGATGGATTGTCACTTTCTTGGCGGTTAGTTTTGGTGTGAGTGTATTAGTTACGTATGCATTTATTGGGAAACAATGTTGGGAGTTTCTATTTGGCAAGAGCGTTTCTTGGTTATATACTGCTATTTATGCAGCTGCTACAATTTGCGGTGCGGTTATGCAAGTTCAGGTTTTATGGGGGATCACCGATATTATTAATGCTGGAATGATTAGTATCAATTTATTTGGCATTCTCTGGCTTATCGGTATTGTCCGTAAAGGACTTGTCAACTACTCAACTACGAAACATTAAATAGGGGTACTTACGATGAAAAAATTAAGTTTAGGATTAGTTTTCGGATAAGCTCTAAGTCTGTAAAAGTGTAGGTTCCGGTTCTTTTTGATCTAAAAATAGAACGAGTTTAGCTTTTAGTATGATTTATCAGATTTAGATTTGTCTAGATGGGGCTAAAATGCCAATTTAGCCTTTTAATAAGCCTTCTATTGTGTTAAAAAAGCAAATAGGGTATCCTGATTAATAAGTGGAGATTCTCTAATACTTACCTTTCTGGGCCCGATTACGCTAGAGCGTTGTTCACATTTAAATCATTACGTCATTAAACGAAAGTATTGTGTGAAAACGTTTACCGAGTTACCGTTATTACCAGAAATTCAAAAATCTTTAGAAAATCTTGGATTTACCACTCCAACAGAAATTCAAGCAAAAACTATTCCTTTATTAATTGAAGCAAAGCGAGATATTCATGCTCAGGCTCAAACCGGAACCGGTAAGACCCTTGCATTCGGTATACCATTGCTACAAGCAATTGATCCAACTAAAAAAGCAGTTCAGGGATTAGTGATTGCGCCAACTCGAGAGTTAGTGCTTCAGATTTATGAAGCGCTAAGAGAAGTTTCTCGTGGTTCAAAAATTATGATAGAGCCAGTTTATGGTGGTATGCCTATCGAACGGCAGATTAGAGCGATTAAGCAAGGTGCACAAATTATTATCGGTACACCAGGCCGTTTGAATGATCATTTACGTCGTAGAACAATGAATCTTAAAAACCTTAAAGTTTTAGTGCTTGATGAAGCAGATATCATGGTTGATATGGGATTTAAGCAAGAAATTGATACTATTTTAGATCATGCTCCTTCTGATCGGCAAATTTGGCTTTTCTCTGCAACAGTGATGCCGGGTATTAAGCAACTTATTAAATCTCATATGAATAATGTGGTAACGGTAAAATCTGATCAAAAAAGTGTTGCGAGTGCGCAAGTGAGCCAATATTTTTGCGTGGTACCAAAACGCAAACGTGTAGAAGCACTTACTCGATTCATAGAATCGGCTCCAGATTTTTATGGTATCATTTTTTGCCAAACAAAAATGTTTACAAGCGAGTTGATGGAACTTCTTGTGAGTAAAGGTTTTAGAGCAAACTGCTTGCATGGTGATATGAGCCAAGCATTGCGAAATAAAGTGATTAAAGGTTTTAAAAATAAAGATTTCAATATCCTGGTTGCAACTGATGTGGCTGCTCGGGGTATTGATGTTTCTGATCTCACTCATGTAATCAATTTCTCTATTCCACGAGAAAAAGAAAGTTATGTTCACCGGATTGGTAGAACAGGGCGTGCTGGAAAAGAAGGTACGGCAATTTTGTTTTTAGCAAAATCAGAAATACATAAAATTAAATACTTAGAAAAGTTAACGGGAATGTCTATGCATGAGATTCCTATTCCGCCACTCGATGCAATCATCAAAGCTAAAATGACAGCTGTTTCAGATTTTATCGAACAGGCGAAAATTTCACGCACAAAGCGAGAATCAGTAAGTAAGGCGCTGAATGAATTAATTACCTCATTCACAGACGAAGAGATTCGTCATTCATTTGCAGTGGCCTTAGAAGATAGATTCTTTAAAGATATTATCAATGAAGATTTTGGTGATGTGCGCTCTTCTGGTGGCTCAGTGCCAGAAGAAATTTGCTTAATGCTTGGTAAAGATGATGGTATCTCAGAAGATCAAATCTTAGACTATCTTCATGCAACCTGTGGATTACTTCCTCAGCAAGTGAGTAAAGTTCGTGTGCTTCCTAATAAAACATTTATTAGTATTCCTGAAGATAAATTACGTGAGACGTTGAAAGTAATGATCGACAACCCGATTGTTAAAAAGAAGCATCGTGTCTATTTAGTTGAAGATATCTATAAGCCTTCTGATCGTAGATCAGGTGGTCGAGGTGGTAGATCTTCATCAGGAAGAGGGTCAGATCGTTTCAGAGGTGATCGCAAAAGAAGTGGCAAACGCCCAATGCACCAACGATCAGATCGTAAAAAAAGACGCTAAATTTTCTAAATCGTTGCACGATTTCCCTATTTTAGGTATTAATATATCTAACATATGGGAGAAAAAATGAACTTTTTTGATAGAATAAAAAATGGTTTTGCAATCGTTGGTATTAGTTTTGATGTGATTAAAAAAAATAGAGAGATTTGGTTTTATCCAATGCTTTCAATCAGCTTATGGTTGGTTGTTTTAGCCGTTGCATCATTGATCACTTTTGGACTTTACGAATGGCACGTTTTTGATCCTGCATCGATCAAAGCAATTATGGCGCTACCAAAAGATGATCCTCGTCGTATAAAATTTAATTTGATTGGCACCGCAATATTATTTCTCTTTTATTTTTTTGGTGCAATCATCATGGCATTCACTGGCGTGGCTTTAACCGCGTATGTGATAGCGCTATTTAATGGTAAAAAAATAACGATACAAAAAAGTTTAAATGATGCATTAAATAGACTTGGCACAATCACTGCTTGGGCGCTTGTGAGTGCAACGGTTGGTATCATTTTGGATATGTTCCGGGGTAAAAAGGGTAAAAAAAGTATCGCTCAATCATTAGTGGGGCAAGCATTAGGAATGGCTTGGTCTATCCTCACGTTTTTTGTGGTACCGGTAATTTCTCAAGAACGGCTCGGGGCATTTGGTAGCATAAAGCGGTCTGGCGAAATTATGAAAAAAACATTCGGAGAGTATGTTGGAGGATCTGTTGGGTTTGGATTGATTGTTGTAGGGATGGCACTCATTAGTTTTGGCTTAGGCTATTTATTGAATTTGATTTTTGGGATGGCAATCGGGCTCAGCATTGCAGTACCGTTTTTTATTATTGGGATTATCATCATTAACCTAGCAACACTTATTTTTCAGGCAGCAGTCTATCAATTTGCAAATAAAAAACCGACTGGTGAATTTAGCGTCACCGTGATCAAAGCAAGCTTCACAAAAGAATAAATTATTATTTTCCAGTAACAGTGTAGGTTGTTCCAGCTATTGCAAGCAGAGCTAGTCCAGAAATGAATGTTGCGGCACTTAAAACAGCAAGCATGGCACGTTTTGGATAAATTTTTGGATAGGTATCGACTATATATGAAAAATATCCATTCATTTTCTTCGTAGCCTTATCATCCAACAATTTCTTGTATCCTTTGTGCTTACAATATTTGGCAGCGATGTCATAAATAGATACACCTAAAATTGTGCCGCCAACGAGAGTGATAGGTAAGCCAGCTTTTAGCCATGTTTTAGTAGTTGGCCATGAGATTGCATTACTATATGCAGGTGAAAGAGTTGAAAATCCGATTACTGCGATAAAAATTGCTTGTTTCAAATTCATAAAAAGTCCTTAATTACATAATAAACTTTACTATGATCAGTATAGTGGCAAAGGGCTTTATATGCAAATGGACCTATGGATAGGGCGCTTTGAGCGGTTACTTCTTTCTTTTACTTTGACGAGCTTCGGTTTGAGTGATCATTTCAAGCTCTTTTGACAAAAAGTAGGTGAGGGTGGTTCTGATCAAAACAAGTATTGCTAAAATGCCCACATCCCAATAATCTTGTTTGATAATGGTGCCGAGCAGATCAGCGATCACCAAGAAATCGATACCAAAAATAATCGAGCGTCCTAAATCTACCCGAATATTATCCAGCGTGTTACCAAAATCCTGAAACCCATGATAAAAAATACATTTACAAAATTCCACTAAAGAGTAGGTTGCGCCGATAGTCATCACTACCACACCAACAAGGCCATAAATAATAATCATATGGCTCAGTACATTTACAATAATTTCATGTATCATCATTTTCCTTTTTTATATTTGATGAATTCGCACGTATCCTTCGACAAGCTCAGGACGAGCGAATAAACAAAAATTCATAAATACCGCTCGCCCTGAGCTTGTCGAAGGGTGCGAGGGGGGGTGAGAAAAAGAAGTTACAGCTTCAAGGCTGCATAGAATTCTTTAAGGTCGTGCCTGACTCTACCAGAATACTGTAATGTTTCAACAATTTTTCAAAAGGAATTCTTGTTTTTTAGGTGCCTAATTTCATACAATAATCAGCAGGGTTATTTAGGAGGGGGTTTCATGAATTATCCAAAACTGTTTCGTAGATCATTACTTATCATTATGGTGGCCGGTGTGGTTACGGTTTTTGTAGTCCACATGAGTGCATCAATTATTCAGGTTAGTTATCAACTGTTTCGAAGTAACGTGCGAAAATAGAGACGTTGATTTGGTGTGACTTTACAAAAATCGCTTGAACAAGTAGATTAATAGCTCTATCTCATAGTCTATTCAAGCATGTAAAGGTAATTCCACTATGTCAGTCAACTTCTTTTTTTCAGTTTGTTTTGCAGCAGCTTTTCTCGGTTTTGCAATTGTTGCCTTCCTATTTAATAAAATTAACAGCATCCCCGTTACTGATGCAAAAGCGGCTAAGATTGCAGATGCAATAAAAGTGGGTGCGATGACATTCTTGCAAAAAGAGTATCAGTTGATTGCGATTGTAGCGTTGGTGATTGCCGGACTACTTGCTTGGGTTTTTAATATTTTAGCTTCTGCTTGTTTCTTAACAGGAGCTGCACTTTCAATGATTACAGGATTTATTGGCATGCAAGCTGCAACTATAGCTAATGTGCGCACCACGCTTGCAGCAAAAGATAAAGGGGAGCATGCAGCATTCCTCGTTTCTTTTTTTGGTGGTGGTGTGATGGGATTTGCTGTTGCTAGTTTCGGATTGCTTGGATTATCTGGCGTGATCTATTTATTTATTGATCATCCAGATTTTGTGGTATTGCTTACAAGTTTTGGGTTAGGTGGAAGTTTAGTGGCATTTTTTGCTCGTGTTGGAGGCGGTATTTATACTAAGTCTGCTGATGTGGGTGCTGATTTAGTTGGAAAAGTTGAAATAGGAATCCCAGAAGATGATCCTCGGAATCCTGCAGTGATCGCTGATAATGTTGGTGATTGTGTGGGTGATACGGCAGGTATGGGAGCTGATATTTTTGAATCAAATATCGGGGCGATGATCTCTGCTATTATCTTGGCGATTGGTGCAGGAAGCCATGGTACCTTTATTATTTTCCCATTAGCTTTAAGTGTGATTGGGCTTGCTGGATCTGCACTAGGACTTTTTTCTAATTTTATATTCAAAGCAGAACCAGCAGCAATGTTGCGCAATGCAACCTATATTGCGATCGGATTCTTTTTAGCAGGTACGGCCGGATTCTTGGCATATATGGATATGCCTTTCTATCTTTTAAACGCAGTCGTTCTTGGTTGTGTTTCAGGAATAGTGATTGGATTAATCACAGAATACTACACTGCCGGTAAACCAATTAAGCAATTAGCAGATATCTCACGTTCAGGTGCTGCAACAAATATTATTTATGGTTTTTCTATCGGACTAGAATCAGTAGTGGCTCCAGTAATTATTTTGGCTTTCATCGTATTGCTCGCATATTTTTATGGTGGCGGTTTATACGGTGTGGCGATTGCTGCAGTTTCTATGCTTTCCACTGTTGGTATTACTATGACCGTTGATGCATATGGCCCAATTGCAGATAATGCTGGAGGTATTGCCCAGATGGCTGGTTTTGGAGAACCGGTTCGAAACATTACTGATAAATTAGATTCACTTGGTAACACAACTGCTGCAATGGGTAAAGGGTTTGCGATTGGATCTGCAATGCTCACGGCGCTTGCTTTATTCTCTGCGTTTGCAGCTGAGGCCGGTTTGGCAGTATTGAATTTAATGGATCCTGTTGTGATGGCCGGAATATTCATTGGTGCGACGTTACCATGTATTATTTCTGCGCTGACTATGCGCTCTGTTGGAAATGCTGCATTAGAAATGGTGATGGAAGTTCGCCGACAATTTAAAGAAATTCCTGGGCTCATGGAAGGTAAAGCTGAGCCAGATTATAAACGATGCATCGAAATTAGTACGCAAGCATCATTACGAGAAATGATTTTGCCAGGGGTGATCACCGTAGTAGTACCAATTATTATTCGCTTCACTCCGGGTCTTGGTCTAAAAGCATTAGGCGGCATGCTTGTGGGCGCAACAGTCGTGGGGGTGATACTTGCGCTTATGATGGCAAATGGCGGCGGTGCATGGGATAATGCAAAAAAATATATTGAAGCGGGGAATTTTGGTGGCAAAGGTTCAGATGCACATAAGGCAGCGGTAACTGGCGACACCGTGGGTGACCCATTCAAAGATACCTCAGGACCAGCATTAAATATTTTAATTAAATTACTTTCAATTGTTTCACTATTGCTGGCGAGTATATAAGTGTATAAGAAATTGGGGTGGGTTTCATTGGTTTGTTTTTTTACTGTCGCTGTTCAGGCGCAAACAGAAGATAGTGTGGCGCTGCTTTTTAAAGATGTGCAGCAGGAAGTTATAGCTAAGCGTTTGTTGATGGCTGGTGTTACGTTGAAAACTGTATTGATTTTGAAATCCTAATTTGCAAAAAAGGGTTCACATAAATATCATTGCGGGCATTGCAAATGTTTAAATACTGGCGCTATGCATACTATAATGTATAATTCGATTAACTCTCTTTCCAATTTATTATTGTTGATTAGTGTAGTTTCTCTTGCATTCAATCAATTGAAATAATTACAATTTATTTGCCCGACATTTATACCCGACTTGGTAATTGATAATTATTTTTTTAAAGGGGTAGCGGTATGTGTCGCGCTTTACGATTGACTGTTTTAATGAGTTTTTTCTTTTTATCTTCAGTTTGTGCCAGCTCTTGGCCTACTCAGATAATGCGATTTAAATTGGATGAGACTAATATGATTAGTGGTGCTTGTTATGGCTTAGGTAGTCTGTTGTTCTTATCAAGTGGACTGCTTTATGTAATTAGAAATAGTTGCCAAAACAAATGGAATTTTCTTGAGACTGATAATAGAAGACATTCACCTCGTCCAAGAGGTACACAACGATTTGATTTATCAGACCTTAGCAAAGATGATGTTGTAATTAAGCGAAGTGCCGAGCAACAAAAGCAAGTAGATAATAATACTATGGAAATGAAAAAACTAAAAAGTCGTAATGATATGCTAAAACCATGGATTTTGTGTTTTTTCATCACAGGTATAGCGCTGGAAGTTGCTGGAATTGTGCTGGATTTCCAAAAAAAATAGGTCGATTTGATAAAAATAGAAACACAAACACAGGATCTAATCGAGCGAGCCAAACTATTTAATATTGATCGTTGTTTTTGCCAAAACTTCTCTGGTATCTTAATTTTACTAAGTAGATCATACCTGAATGGTTAGGGGGATTTAGGGGAAGATCTTTGGGACAAATGCTGGATAAAAACTGAGACTGTTTTTATCCGCATTTTTTTTTACTCTTTTACAAAATTTCGGTTTTTTCAAACGATGCGAAATCTTTTTCCACTCTGTTAACAACTCTTACATATAGTTTTTTATTGTTTAGATGCGCCTAGGTTGCTTCAATAGGATTGAGCAATATCAATGGGTTAAGTTTTGGTTTTTTCTATGCAGAGGGTCTAATCTATTCGTTGAAGGATTTTAAGATGTAGTTTTTTGTATGTACATGAGTTGAGTTATTGCTTGAAGAATTGGATAAAACCGGTATTTTACTCGACTCTGTTTTATCCGAATAAAAAGACTTAGAGGTTCTTACTTAACAACTACAGCAATAGTTTTTCTTAAAAGGTGTTTATCTGGATCAACCAATTTGGTGGTTAATTTTCCTTTTCTATCGGTTACTTGGATCGGTTGACCATTTTTGAAAACCATAAATGTTGGAATACTATGGATTCCATATCGTTTCAATAGTGCACGCTGAGTATCGATATTCACATTCACAAATACTGCTTTTTGCCCATATTGATTGCTTAATTCATTAAAGGTTTTAGCAATCACATTGCATGAGCCGCACCAGTGTGCATAAAATTTTACAATCACTGCTTGATCATGTGTTTTGCTCGCTTTGATGATTGTATCAAACTCTGCCACATTATGACTGGTGATCAATGCTGCACGTGTGACAACATGGCTTGCGACAACCTTATCAATATTGCTTGGTTTAGTTTCAGCTTTGATTGAAGTCAATGGCGCTAGTACTAGAACCAACATTAAAAATAATTTTTTCATTTTTTTATCCCTTTAAAAAAAATAAGCAGTAGTAAAAGTACTACTGCTTATTCTAGGTTTTTATGGCTTATGCAGCAATAGTAGCCTTATTTTCTTCTTGTTTTTTTCGCTTTCTTAGCTTTCCCAGCAGAATGTTTCACCGCTAAATTTCTGAGAAGATCTTTATTAGCGCCAATTGTTTCATCAACTTTTTTACCGTCTTTGAAAACATGGATTGTTGGCATTGCACGAACTTTATGCTCATCACTGATTTTTGGTGTTTTATCAACATCAACTTCAGCAAAGATCATATCTTTAAATTCCTGAGCAAGTTTTTCAAAATCTTTTGCAATCATTGTGCATGCGCCACACCACTCAGCTTTATATTTAACCATCACAGGTTTACCTTGGCCCATAAGATCATTAAGGTGCGCTTTGTTTTTTACAACAACGACTTTACCTTTTTTAGTTGACGTTGTTTTAGCTTTGCGTTTGCTCGACTTTTTTTTGCCGTTCGACTTTTTGCGACTGCTTTTCTTGGTTGTTTTTTTAGATGCGCCTTCGATAGTTTGCATGCTCAATCCTAATGAGCATAGTATAAGTAGTGAAAGTAAACGTTTCATACTTCTCCTTCGTAAAAAAAAATTAGTTTTTCCCTAGTAGTAACAATACCATATTAAACTGTTGTATTGTCAATATTTTCCAAGATTTATTAGAACTATTTTTTATAATAGGCTCTTTCTGTTTTGTTGTAAAAATTTTGTCCGCATTGATTGAGCGATGATATTACCTCTGTTTGTCAAGATATAAATGTTTCATATTGAACTAAAAAAAATCTTAGTTTTTTAAAAAATTAAGAATAAGTTTTTAAAAAACTAAACAATATTTTTGTTGCTTCTAGCTATTTAAGCGAGTACATTGTGTATCAGCTCGGCACCACCACTGTTTTCAGTTTGAATTATCCGAGTGGCTGTTTTTGAGCAATACCATCTGCCTATCGGGGCTGGTTCATTATTTGAATCTAGATGGATTTTTTTGCAATTTGAGTTAAGTAGTAATGAAGAGTTGTTTATTTAAACGAGTAAGAGGGGATTATGGCTTTTGATACTTTAAAACATCCCAGTGCAGCTAACACGCCTAACGTGATAGCTGATGACGTGAACGTATTCAAGGTTTTAAAACGAGATGGCAACACCGTCGAATTTAATGAAGAAAAAATTCGTCTTGTGCTTCAGCGAGCTGCCCGGGGGCTTGAAACTGATATTTCCCTAGATCAAGTTGTTGAAGAAATTAAACGGAATATTTTTGATGGAGCAACTACAGAAAATATTTCTGATGCGTTAATTTTATCAGCTGCTGCATACATTGAGCAAGATACTGCATACGACACGCTTGCAGTTCGCTTATGTTTACAAAAGGTGTATAAAGAAGTGATTGGTGAAAGTGTAACAGAAGCTACTATTGATGGTGGATATCGCCAAGCGTTTGTGACCAACATCAAGCGTGCAGTTGATTATAATATTTTAGATCCTCGCATGCTCACCTATGATTTAGAATTGATGGCACAAGGGATGAAGCGGGATCGAGATAATGAGTTTGCTTATTTAGGTATTAGCACGCTTTACGGTCGATACTTTTTAAAACATGATGGAATGCGATTAGAAACTCCCCAAGCTTTTTGGATGCGTGTTGCTATGGGGCTTGCATTGCAAGAAGTGGATAAGCATAAAAAAGCCCTAGAGTTTTATGAAATACTTTCAAACAAGATGTATATTGCATCTACCCCAACTCTTTTTCATGCAGGGTTAAAACTTACTCAATTGAGTTCATGCTATCTCACAACTATTGATGATAGTCTTGAACATATTTTTAAAAGCATGGGTGATAATGCTCAGCTTTCAAAATATGCAGGTGGTATAGGGAATGATTGGACCAATATCCGTGGTGTTGGTGCTATGATTCATAGTATCCATGCTACAAGCCAGGGTATTATTCCCTTTATGAAGATAGCCAATGATGTGGTGGTTGGTATCACTCGAAGTGGTATTCGCCGTGGTGGCACTTGCGCATATCTAGAATGTTGGCATTTGGATTATGAAGACTTTCTTGATCTACGTCGTAATGTTGGTGATGAACGTCGGCGTACACATGATATGAATACTGCTAGTTGGATTCCAGATTTATTTATGAAAAGGATGTTGAAAGACCAGGAATGGACATTGTTTTCAACTGATGATGTGCCTGATTTGCATGATTTATATGGTGATGCTTTTGAGCGGCGCTATCTTGAATATGAAAAGAAAATTGAAACAGGTACAATTACTCGCTTCAAAAAAGTTAATGCCAAAAAATTGTGGCGAAAGATGCTCAGTCGATTATTTGAAACGGGCCATCCATGGATCACATTCAAAGATCCATGTAATGTCCGTTCCCCTCAAGATCATGCGGGAATTGTTCATTCATCAAATTTGTGCACTGAAATTACACTCAACACTTCGTTTAATGAAACGGCGGTTTGTAATCTTGGATCAGTTAATTTATCACGCCATATTAAAGATGGAAAAATTGATGAACCACTCATGGCAAAAACGATTCGCATTGCGATTCGTATGCTTGATAATGTGATTGATCTTAATTTTTACCCAACCGTAGAAGCAAAAAATTCAAACATGCGTCATCGCCCGATCGGGCTTGGCATGATGGGTCTGCAGGATGCTCTTTATTTAATGGATATTAATTTTTCATCTAAAAAAGCATTAGAGACTATCGATGAACTCACTGAAACCTATTCGTATTACGCTATTTTAGCATCATCGGAATTATCAAAAGAGCGTGGCACCTATAAATCTTATCGTGGTTCAAAATGGCATCGAGGAATTTTTCCGCTGGAAACGATTGATTTGCTTGAAAAAGAACGTGGTATGGCAATTGATTGTGATCGTATCAGCCGTATGAATTGGGATTTAGTGAAGGAGCATGTGGCAAAATTTGGTATGCGTAACTCAAATGTGATGGCTATTGCACCAACAGCTACTATCTCAAATATTGCTGGATGTTTTCCATCTATAGAACCGATTTATAAAAATATTTATGTGAAATCAAATATTAGCGGTGAATACACTATCATTAATAAATATTTAATTGCTGATCTTAAAAAGCTCGGTTTGTGGGATAAGGATATGTGTGATCAGCTTAAATATTATGATGGTAGCATCGCGATGATTGATTCAATTCCACAAGAGTTGAAAGATAAATATAAGGGTGCGTTTGAAATGGATCCTGAATGGTTGATTAGAATTACTGCGGTACGCGGTAAATGGATCGATCAAAGCCAATCGCATAATGTGTTTATGCAAGGTGTTTCTGGTAAAAAACTGAGTGATATTTATACGACGGCATGGAAGTGTGGTCTAAAAACGACTTATTATTTACGTACCTTGGGTGCTTCTCAAATTGAGAAATCAACCTTGGATGCGAAAAAGTTTGGATTTACACAAAAGCGGGAATACACTAAATTAGATGAGGTAAAAACTGAGAAAACAGAAAGTTTCGATTTAAAAGATCGCACTTGTAGTTTGAATCCTGAAGACTGTGAATCTTGCCAATAGGAAGGAGTTTCTAATGAAAAAAAATGGTATTATAAATAATAGCATGACCGATCCGAATAAAATTTTGCCTATGAAATATATGTGGGCACGAGAATATTATAAAGCGGGGATTGCAAATAATTGGACACCTGAAGAAGTTTCTATGCAGCTCGATGTGGAGCAATGGAAATCTGATACTACTCTCAATGAGTGGGAACGGCGTTTGATTATGTGGAACCTAGGGTTTTTTTCTACTGCTGAATCATTAACAGCAAATAATATTGTGCTTGCGGTTTATAAGCATGTGACCAATCCTGAATGTCGCCAATATTTACTTCGCCAAGCATTTGAAGAAGCAGTTCATACTGATACTTTCATTTATTGTTGCGATACACTCGGTTTAGAGCCTGATGAAATCTATAACATGTATGAGACTATTCCAAGTATCAAAGCAAAAGATGATTTTGTACTTGAGTTGACGAGTAGTATTGTGGATCCTGATTTTAAAATAGACAGTCTTGAAAATGTTCAGAAATTTATTCGTGATATTCTCGGATTCTATGTGATCATGGAAGGTATTTTCTTTTATGCCGGTTTTGCAATGATGCTTGCATTAAAGCGCCAAAATAAAATGGTTGGTATCGGTGAGCAGTTTGAATATATCATGCGGGATGAAAGTCTTCACCTGGCTTTCGGGTGCGATTTAATCAATACGATTAAAGCTGAGAATCCAGGATGCTGGACGCAAGAGTTCCAGGACGAGATTGTGGAGTTGATCAAAAAAGCAGTGGTCCTTGAAAAACAGTATGCATATGATGCATGCCCAAAAGGACTGCTCGGCATCAATGCTTCTCAATTTGGTGATTATGTGGAATATATCACTGATCGTCGTCTTGAACGCATTGGTTTACCAAAACTTTATTTTAAAGATAATCCTTTCCCATGGTTGAGCCAATCAACCGATCTTTCAAAAGAGAAAAACTTCTTTGAAACTCGGGTAACTGAGTATCAAACAGCCGGTTCACTTGAATGGGATTAAAATTTCGAAATAACTGACTTTAAAAAAAGGGCTCACAATTGTGGGTCTCTTTTTTTGGGCAGTTGCAAGATCCTTTTGAAGGAGTATTCTTTTATAGAAGGGTTTTTTATGATTAATAAAAGCAGACTTATCAGTTTGCTATGGGGAATTATTATGAATATCCGACAATTGGCATCTCTAACCGTTTTTTCTGTGTTGCTTTCTCACAATATTACTTCGATGGATATCGTTCAGCATTCGAGGGTATCTA
>SDBT01002770.1_pt1 | contig 30697 bp, 25 predicted proteins | sample 2277101 | NCBI WGS metagenome assembly SDBT01 (sample SAMN10404973, study PRJNA504765) | marine sediment metagenome | isolation source: marine sediment core GS10_PC15, 103 cmbsf | place: Arctic Ocean: Southern Knipovich Ridge | collected 2010 | reverse complement strand
ATGAGCGCGGATCCCGGCGGCATCTCGCGTTTCGCCGCCGCTCGAATTCGTGCCATCTCCGCTTCGTTCCAACATCTGTGCAGTACACGATGCTCACGCACCATCTCCGACGCTTCGGCACAGGGGGCGCCGATTTGCAGCTTCGCTTGGTCGCCACTGTTCGGCTGTGATCGAAGCGCTCGCCATAGCTCGCGCAAGGGTGTGCCGGCCAGCGGCTTCCGGTGTCGTATTTTGGATGCATGCGGTCTCGCAAACGGCGCGTCACCGCCGCATTCCGTGTAGCACTTTGCCCAAAGCTCCAGAAACGCCAGCGTTCCCGCGGCATCCATCAACCAATGCGGCCACCGGATGCATATGCGCGATCGATCGCGATCCAGGGCGTAGTGCGTCATGCATATTTGCGGCCCATCGCGCAAATCGGAAGGATCATCACCCGTCGTCGCGGTCGGCTCATCGTACGTCAGCCCCGACGTGCGTACATCGACGAATCGATACGCCGCGTCGATCCCCTCTCGCGCCGCCGCATCCGGATCCCGCGGCAGACTCCAATAGGGCCGTGCGCTGAGAATCGAGTGCCGCAACCGCGCGAGTGTCGTGGGGCTCAATGCCATCGCACATATGATCGAACGCCGCATTTTCTCTCGATCGAGCGAACCGTCGATGTCCATGCACATATATGCTATGTTCGGCCCCTGCCCCCGTCGCATGCGGATCGAGTGATCAGAATAGAACAGGTAGTCGCAGGGATTCAGGAACACACGACGTTGCAAGCTCATCAGGAAGCGGCCTCCTTCGATCGAGCAACAGCCGTTGTGTCGTACTGCGTGCCGCGCCACGACACCTTGCGCTTTCGCATGCGCAGAATCGCCGCCCGCGCAGTGATGACCGTCATGACAAACGCCGTGAAGGGCTGCAATAAACTATACGCGGCGGAAACACCCGCAACGCGATAAACAAACACCCCCAAGTAAACTGACATCGCCATGTGAACGATTGCCAACCCGGTAAACAACGCCGTGAATAACCCGGCCGATCCAAGAGAAACCGCGATCCACGCGCCGATAAGTATGCCGATCGGCATCATCGATACGAACTGTATGCTCAGGATCGTCATGACGAATTGCCAAGTGTTTTTCAAACCACCGATGAACGTTCGCGTCAGTCCGTGAACCAGTTTGCTCAGCCCGCCATAGAACTTTACCGTCGCGATCCGCGGCGCCATCAGGTAGGATACCCGCTGTCCCGCACGTTTCGCGACCCGCACCAGCTCGCTGTCCTCGTCATACGCCCTGACGACCGCCTCGTGACGACCGATGGCCTCGTACGCCTCGCGCCGCGCGATCATGAACCCGCTGCCTAACGCGTCATCGCTCTTGGGATCGGCGATCCGCGCTGGATCGCGCCACGCGTACAGCATGGCGCCGAAGAACGGCAGGAGCATCCGCTCCCACGTCGTCACGAGGTCGGGCCGCGCCATGACCGCCAGCCAATCGACGCGTTCCTTCGTAAACTGCTGAACGAGTGAACGAATGCACCCCGGCTCCATTTGAAAATCGCTGTCCAGAAAGATGATCAGATCACTTTCGATGCCCGCCGTCGCTTGATGGAGTGCGTGCGGCTTGCCGAACATATCGCTCGGCAGCTCGCGGATATCCTCGAGTCGCAGCACCTGGTATTTCTCTTGAAGCCGCCGCACGACGGCCCCGCCCGCATCGGCCGAGCGATCGTTAACGGCGATCACCTCCAACCCGGGGTAGTCCTGCTGAAGCACCGACTCGAGACAAGAAGCAATCAACGCTTCCTCGTCCTTGAACGGCACGACGACCGTTACCGACGGCATGTCCCGGCGCATTGGTTCAGTCGTGACTCCGAGTTCGGCGTTAACCACCTTCCCGCTGCTTCGCACCTGCCGCGCATAGAGAATCAACACGACCGCATAGAGAGCAAGCAAAATCCACATCGCGAAAACCACTGTTAGCCGACCTTTCCCATATGACCTTGCCCGGCGTCGTCACCGAGTCGTGCGCGTCTATCGTACGGCGACTCCCGTTGTGCCCACCATCTTTGGGACTTTTTTCCCGTCCCGGAGGCTACCTGGGCTCTATTCGCGGGGGCAACTGGCCTGCGACGGGCCCGGAACGGCCTGTTACGTTTGATGGGGCATAACACCCCCCATCGGATCGTCGTAACGGAAGCAAGACTGAACGTCCGGTTGGGTCATCACGAAGCCGCGCTTGACTGTCGAGCCAGCGTCTGTGTCGTCGGCGCCTTGGGCATCGAGGCGGCCAGGAAATGCACCGACTCATCCCAATGGTGATTGACCTTGCACGTGTCACTCGGCTCGGTCAACCAGATTCGACGCACTTGGGTTTCTCGAGGGCGAACAGGTCATAGTCCAGCCATTTGTTCCGAAGCAGCCTTGCCACGATCCAGAGATAGCAGAATCTCCCGCGATAGCCGCGGGCGCCGCGCCAACGGACGCGGCCGATGTCTTCCAGCCCGTCGGCGAGGGAATTCCAGGATTGTCGCGTCACCTGCTCGTGACGGATCAACTGAAAGCCGAGCGATTCAAACGTCGCGAGGTAGTCGGAAGAATTCCAGAGATGCGCGCGCGTGCAAAACTGGTTGATTAGCCGGCTGAGCGTACCGAGAACGGCGAAGGTCCTCTTGTGCCGCGTGGTGATGTCACCTAGGCAGAGTACGCCGCCGGGCTTGAGCACCCGGAGACACTCGGAGATGAACTTGCGTTTGTCGGCATAGTGGAGCGCGGACTCGAGATTGAAAATCAAATCGACGGACTGGTCGGGTACCGGCAGGCAGTGGGCGTCTCCCTGTAGGAAGATCGGGCTTCGGGGTTGTCCGGCCGAGCGACCTCTTGCAGCTCGAACACTGGAGAAGCAATATTCAATGCCGATGAGCCGCGCCGGGCGGTAGCGTTCGCAAATCCACTCGCTGGGCCCTCCGATCCCGCAACCGATATCCAAGACGGTGCTGTGGGGGCCGATCTCTGCGTCGCCAAGCAGCCGCCAGACAAGGTTCTTCTGGCACTGATCAAGTGTTTCCCGGCCCCGGGCTTCGGCATAGCCTGCGTTGTAACCCAGCAGATCGTGGGCTTGGGTGAGTCTCAGATTTGGCTCGTAAAAATCTTCCAGGCTTCGTTGTGACATTCACAAGATCCTCGCCACGCCCGCGAAGGCGCGCTTCATTCTCGTTGTGAAAAAACCGAGATTCCCCAGATGACCTCGCCCGGCTACGCCACCGAGCCTCCTGCGGCCATCATACAGCGCCTTCCCGTCGCACCTTTCTCTTTTCCGGGCTGGTTTTGCGCGGCAACCCCGCCAACTCATGCCGCGTGTTCTTGCCGTGCCGAGGATGACGGAACATGTCGTCCGCCGTTGCCGTCAGTCCTGACGCTTCATCGAGCCCGCAGCATGACAAACCTAACCCCGTGTTCACGAGACGTGGGGAATGTCAACCATCCAAGCACGCCCTGACGCTCGCACCGATGGGGGCCCAATCTACTGGCGGTTTACTGGCGGTTCGGGTGTATCCAACGGCAACGAAGAAGACCTGAAGGAGAGGTTAGCGGGATCTTCCGTACTGGTTGGCCACCTGGCAACCTCAATCGTCACCACATTGGACGGCCATCGGCATGGGAAACCCACCATCTTGGAATCCTGGTGCTTGAGGCCCGGATCTTCGACGCCGACGGACAGGCCGCGGCCACGGAACTGCACGCTGTAGTGGCCCGGCTGCCTGATCGCATACTGCTTCGTAATGTCCAAGCGATCAAACAGGACAGCCGTCTCACCAGGGCGCAGCTTGAGCCAACCCCCACCTGTCTGAGTCGTCTGGGCAGCATGGATTTCCCTGCCCTGCCTGTCGGTGACCCGCAGTGAGTCGTTCACGTCCACCTGCTGGTCATCATACGCCAGTTCGAGGCTGCTCTCGTTCACCAACTCCAGGCGAAGCGGAATCGCATCGCCGATACGAAAGCGGCTCCCTAGCGCGGTCAGGCGGGTGGAAATCCCCTTCATATCGCGCAACAGCCGAATCTGAGCGTCGCGGTACTCGTCGTCTCGGGCTCGTCGGCGGGCCACTTCCTGCTGAATCCACTGATCCAATGGTGTGGTCTGGAATTCGATCTGCCAGCCGTGCGCGGTCCTTTCCACTTTCCAGGTCCAACTCACGGTCATCCCCGCACCGACCTCCAGCAATCGCACGAAGGATTCGTAGTACGAACCCTCCCGGCCAGGGTCGCTGGGAAACGCCCGAGAGGAGCAGATAGGAAAGTCGGGCAGCAGAGCGATTCGCTCGATTGGCACGATGGCACGGAAGAACTCTTCCGTCGAAGCGTACTGGCCGACGCCCGAGCGAACCTGCGGAGAGCAACAGTCCAGAGCCAGTTGCCAGTCGCCACAAGCCGTGGCTCGTTGAAATGCCCTCATGGTCGCTTTCGCGTGTGGGTCCATCGGCTTGGGCTTGCCGCCCTTGCCCTTTCCCTGACACGCCTGCCGTGGCGCGGCAGAATCGTTGTGATCCCCGGCAGCGTGGCAACCGAACGACCCCGAGGCCATCACCAAGCCGATCAGAATGGAGTAGATGATGCGATTAAACATGGAGGACATCTCCGCCTAGATTCGAACCCAGCCAGAAGAGACTTGCCGGTAAGATTCTACCCCGTGTTGCTCTGTCGGTCGCGAAAGCCCGAACACCAGTCGCTCCCCTCTCCCGGTGATCGTGAACGAAGCCACGCTGCCAGCCCAACGTATCACGCCGAGGACGATGCGTCAGGCGGACGTTGGCGGTGGCCGAGTTACTGGCGGTTCGGGTGTATCTAAACGGTCAAATAAGGACTTACAGCGATCAAAAGGGATCGTTTTTCCTCTTTCGGCGATACGAACCCACCAAGGTAAGGGTTTGCGTCCATGTCATTCTGGCAGCACACCGACGATCAATGAGAGCTTCTCGTCGTAATCGGCCTTGACAGATGGCCTTGTTTCAACAGTGAATCCGGCTTCCCTTGTCAAATCAAGCCAGGTTTCTCGCGGAAACAAGCCCAACGTGTGGCGGTCTTGCTCGATACGCAGCCGTCCGTCCTCGCGGATCAGCATGAACAGCACAATCTCGACGAGGCTATCACTGGGGTCGGGGTCGTGGACGTATTCGAGGTAGGTCAGGCTCGTATTGCCGCGCCGATGCGTCTTGTGTGACACGAACTCGTCGGGGAAGTTCTCACGGAACCAATCCGGGCACATGACGAGCACACCAGCGTGCTTGAGGTGCGTTTTGGCCGTCGCAATCGCAGCCCGCAGGTCCGCTTCGCTGAGCATGTATGTGATTGCGTCGTGGATCAACACCGCGTCAAACTTGCGATTCAGACGAATCGTTCGCATGTCGCCGACGTGATGCTCAACAGTCGGGTTCAATCGCGTGGAATGAACCAACATTTGAGGCGAAAGGTCAACGCCCACGGCGTCGAAGTCGCATGTCAAATGGGACAAATGGTCGCCTCCTCCGACACCGAGATCCAAGAGTGTATGTCGGCCTGGGCCGAGGCAGTTCCTCAAGACCGCACGAAGAACCTCCGCCTCCGCGACGTATTCTTCAGGCGCACTTATCAGCGGCCACCATGGGGCAAGGTCACCATACATACGCTCCCCGTTCATCGGAAAACCTCCCGCAGCCAGGGCGTCGGCGCAGTGCCAATGCTACCGGCGGGCCGAAGATCTCCGCACCGAGTTCGGAGTATCGCGTCGAGAGCAGAGCCTCTCAGTCCGGGCAGCCTATCCCCGAGGATGATGCGTCAGGGGGATGTGGACGCAGCCACATCTACTGCTGGCGGTCTACTGGCGGTTCCGTGGTATCGAAACGGACGAATAGGACTCATGGCGATCAAAAGAGGCCATGTGTCCTTTTGGGCTTCGATCATATGATCGCCGGTTGAAGAACCTAGCGCAGGCAATCTGCTACGGAGTTCGTCCACTCAGCAAGACAGGAATCGATGCTACTTGTCCTTGGCACCAGCGCAGCCACCGTGCGCCTTCTGGCCTTGATGGGTACTTCCACCTTCTCCTTTGTCACTGTGAGGGCAGGGCTGGCCATGGCCCCCGTGCCCCGCGCAGTCTTCGTGCCCCTTGCTCTTGTTCCCAGCGCAGCCACCGTGTCCATGGCCAAGGCCGTCTTTGCCTTCAAGACTGCCGTGATGCTCTTTCATGAAGGCCCGCATCTCTTCATCGCTCAGCGTTCCATCTTTATCTGCGTCAGCCTTGGGATGATGCTCCAGCATCTTCGCCCGATGCTCCTTCATCTTCTGTGCTTTGAAGGCTTCAAACTCAGCCTCCGACAACACGCCATTCCCATCGACATCAGCCTCAGGATGGTGCTTCATCGCCATCTCACGGTGCTCCTTCGTCCGTTGGGCTCGGAAGGCTTCGAACTCGGCCTGCGACAGCAGGCTGTCGCTATCGGTGTCAGCCTCGGGATGGCCCTTCAGCATCGTCGCACGCTGCTCCACCGTCATCTTGCCGTAGTCCATGGATCCCGTCATTCCGTGGTGCATGCCCATCATTCCAGCGTGCATGAATCCCATCATTCCATGGCTCTTGCCGCCCATCATTCCGTGATGTTTGCCGAACTTCATCTCATGATTCTTGCCGCCCATCACTCCATGATGCTTTCCGTCTTTGCCCTGACCATGCTTCTGAGCTAAGAACGCCTTGACTTCCTCAAGAGTCAGAACGCCGTCGCCGTCGGCATCGATACCCTGCTCGCCGAACTTCTCCAGTAGTTTGGTCTGCTCAGCAGTGGGGATTGGCTCGGGTGGCTCTACCGTGGAGAAGGCCACGCCTGCAAGTAACGTTGACAAGACGGCTGCCGCTAGGACTAACATGATCGTCTGTTTATTCATCACTCGTTCTCCCTGTTGAATTGAAACAACAATAGCCATCGCGCCAGAGCGCGACCAGCTTGACCGAGCTATGAGCATACCCCTCTTGACGCTCCTCAGTCAAACATGTTGTCAGGAGGCACAGAATGACTTCCAGCGGGCCTTTAGGCCGATGGGGATCTGCTGGGATCGCAGAGCGTGATCTTCTCGCGTCCCCAGGTGAGCGGCACGTTGGCGGTGGCAGCGTTACTGGCGGTTCGGTGGTATCTAAACGGTCAAATAAGGACTTACAACGATCATTTGGCATCGTTTTTCCTCGCTTTCGAGGCAAGTGTGCAACTCGGCTGATTGTTGTAAGTGCTTATGGGACAGGGGTTTATAGCGGGCGAGCGGATTCGAACCGCCGACGTCCAGCTTGGGAAGCTGGCAAACCACACACTTGGCTTGTAAGTGCTTGTGAATGCAGGACTTACGAAACCGCTACTGGCGGTTTACTGGCGGTTTGATGCTCGACGGCGTCCCGGGGCTCGGAGGTCCTCCAAACAGCCTGTTCGTTGCTGCCCGCGCCGCCAAGCTTTACCATGCACGCATGACCCGTCCTCCAATTGATAGTGATGCACGACTCCTTCACTCCGGTGTGAAGTTTGATCTTTATCAGGTGGAAGTGAGCACCCGAGCAGGCGGAAAGAAGGAACGAGAGCTAATCTGGCACGGCGGATCAGTGGTGATGCTGCCGATCCTCGACGACGGTCAAGTGCTGCTCATCAGAAATAAGAGGCACTCAATCGGTCGGACGCTGGTGGAGTTGCCTGCGGGGACTATCGAGGCTGATGATACGAGCGCCGAAGCTGCCGCCCGCCGAGAGCTCCAGGAAGAAACGGGTTACACAGCCTCGACTCTTACGGAGTTATGCCATTTTTATACAACTCCTGGATTCAGTAACCATCACCTGATCGCCTTTCTTGCCACAGGACTCAACGAAGGACAACAGAAGCTGGACGCAGAGGAAGACATTGTGGTAATCAAGGCAACCTTGGATCAGGTTCTCAGCATGATTGTCAGCAAGGAGATCATTGACGCAAAAACGATGGCCACAGTCTTCTACTATCAGTTAATACCGCAACACGGTGATTCTGACTAGGCTCCCCAATCGCACGGACGTGTTCCGACGCCGTTGCCGAACGTAGAGTCCTCAGGGCTGTGCGGTTGCTGACACGAGCTGAGACCACAATGCTGGACACGCGGACATTGTCACCAGGGCCAGGGACACAAGGAGAATCGCTACAATTCCTATTCCTGATGTGCTAATGCGTCCAAAGCAGACATTTATCCAACCACCCATCTCGTTCTGTGGTGCATGCCCCTCCAGTGGAGTCGGCTTGCTCACGTCCACAAGTGACGAGAAGTGAGGGGAGATTCTCCATCCCAAGGTAATGATCTTTTCCAAGGCGATGATCCTCTCCTCCCTACCGTCCCGTCTCTTATGAAGCCTACCCAGCAGCAATGCTGAGTAGAGGCACACCCCCGCCGAGACAAGGAATAGCAAGCGAGCCAGAGTTGGCTGCGACGCAACGCAGTCTTTTGCTACATTCAGAATCAAGCCGACAATGCCCAGCGCCGCCAACGGCGTCTGCCACATATGTTTGTTAAAATCTCGCCTCTCTTCGGTGAGAAACTTGTATTGTTCAATGCGCCACTCGCATTCTCCTTCGGGGAGAGGCGAATTATCTGTCTGATTCACGTCAACACTCCTTCTTGATGGGCTGCATTGGCTCCTGGGGGGATTCCCAATCGAGACCCCGACATTTGAACGCCTGATCCGAGAGAAGTCAAGCGTAACGCCGATGTCGTACGGCGTAGACGAACATGGCGAAAGCAAACCGGCTTCGAAACCCCTGGATAGTCCGCCTCAAACTTGATCTCGACGACAACCTCGCCGTTTCCGAGATCCAGATCGAACTTCGCCCTTGCCAGTCCAGGTGGCGGTGACGATAGTAGCCGCGGAATCTACTGGAAGAGAACGTCGGTCCCGCCCGCCGCCTGTGGACGCTGCCCATAGAACATCGACGCCTTCGCGCTCTCTGGCTGTGGGGCGTGACAAGCAGTTGATCTCTATTGAAGGATGACGTTTCCAGACAGTTCAGCCGATTGGCATCATTCGCGATGCTCGCGGTGGTCTTGGCACGCTCTATCGTGGCTCTTGCCACTCATTGGGTTTCCGGCAAGGTCAAATCCCTCACGAGCGAAGTACGCACAGGCAACAACGTCGAATAACTCTCGAACACGACGATAGTGAAAGAGTCTTTCGATGTGTCTGGCTGAAAGCCACGCCCCGATGACGATAGCAGACGTTACCACCATCCATGCGGAATACGCAAACAACAGATGTCGCGGGTCGGCGAGAACGATGGATCGCACGAAACCAATAGTCGAGCATGTGAATCCGATCACGAGAAGGCCCCTGCACAGGCGAACCGCTAGCCATGCCCCAAAGAGCATGCGTATGTGGGCTTCGTTGGATTCAATTAGTGCTGATAGACGAGGTGACCTTGCACGCGTTTCCAGTTTGAGACGATTGACAGATGTCTTGGACGGCTTGTCCTTATCCCAATCGACGAGCTGCGCGAAATCCTTGTGGTTTCGCTTCTCTAGGTACTCTTTGAAATGAAAATACGGAAACTTGTTGCCTTCCTCCATGCGGAACGGCCAGGCGTCCTTTGCTGCATTCGGGACACCTTGCATCTTCTTAAGCACCACCCAGTTCGCACTCCGCGTATCGAGATCATCAGGCGTCGAGAGGCGAAAAACGTAGCCGATGATATAGGCGACCAACAGGACTACCACTGTGCCAGAAGCGGGTTCCACCGTTCCGATTGGAGGCAAGCGCGGCACGCCAGAGGGCAAAGGGCCAATCGTGGCTGTCGTCAAGTCGCGAATGAGCAAGATGCATGGCGCAAGGAATCCGATGGTCACAAAGAACAGGACGATCAAGCCCGGTACCGTTACGCCGAGTATATTGATGATTCCGAGTCGCAGCGAGCGTAAAATGTCTGTCATCATAGACTCCAAGTACGTCTGCGTTAGTGCCCCCCGACAGTTATTATTCGTCGTGGTGGCCCAACCCTGAATCTCGTAGCCCATCCAACTGGCGGCGCCTCTGCCTTGTTCGTGCTGCACGAGAATTGGCCTTTACTCTCTACCCAATACCTTTCGTAGATCTTGAAGCTCAGGCCATTCTCGGAATTGTCAGACACCGCCTCACCCTCAAGCTCTCCTCCCAACCGCTGCTCGCCTCAGCCGGGTAGTACACGGAAAAGACAATATGCTATAGACAGAAATGCGATTAGTACGAGAGCGAATGCGAGCCAATATGCTGCCAGTGTGCGTTCCTGCGGAAACATAATTCTGTCATTCGCTGGCTCAATGTCTTTGCAAAGATCAAGGATTGCCGCACGCCACTCGTTGCACTTCTTAGACATCAGTCTGTCCAAACGTGCTCCGTACCATGCTAAGCCAAGATAGGACACGACTGCAAGGATTGCCGAACCAACAAACCACACGTCCAAGTTGGGCACCGCGACCTTGCCCTTTGTCGCAAACAGCACTGAGCCCATTACGATGAACGGGCCAGTCAGGACGGTGAATCCCATCCGAGTTCGGAACGTCATCTGGTTAGCTGTGATCGTCTCAATCTCTTTCGCAAGCTGCTCTATTCGCTCTTTGTTAAGATTCATCACCCAACTGCTCCCACGTAATTGGAACGTCGGCGTCTGAAAGGGCGGCACGCGAACGGCAGGTCGAGAAGCGAACCAACGCCACCGCTCTAGCCCCCAACTAACGCCGGAGCGCTGCCTCCAACAATGGACGCCGCAATGTATGCACAAGCGCCAAATGCGAGCAGAATGACCAAGAATGCAAGTACATACGTGTTCGTGATACCGCCCTCTATGGTATTATCAATCAGAAACTCCTGTAACTCCTCGGTGGTGATCTCTGGGTCGGTTTGAAGGCGAACTATGCATCGCCTCCATTTGTTTATCCTCCTCCACACCTGACGCTCGACCGCTCCAGAGATCCAGCCAAGGGCGAGGAAGGCCAGCACGACTAACAAGACTGCCCACCAATCATGGGCGATATCGAGGCGCAGCTTAACCGTTCCCTTTGTTCCAACGATGATAGAGCCGAGGAGCAAGAACGGCCCAATGAAGACAGTAAATGCGATCTTCGTCCTGAAATTCATGATGTTAGTGGATTTAGATTCTATTTCAGTTGTCAGATGGCTAATGATAGTCTGCAGTTCTTTCGTCTTAATCGCTTGCCCGTCATCAACTGCCTCTGGATTGCTATCTTCCTTGTTGGGATCATCGATGCTAGCGGCTTGCATGGTCTCTGAACCTCTCGAAAGTGACTCATTTCTTTTGAATGTCGCAATTCGTCGAAAGTGCCCTCGATTTCGACGATGGTGCCAACCGGTCCGATAGAGTAATGATGCCCGCTGATCGATCCGCGCACGCAACTCCATCTCAATCCCCCCCGGTAGGGCCTTACCTAACCAGATGCGTTGCGAAGTCACTCGGACGCCACAGCCCAGAGCTTGCCACAGTACGACAACGAGCACAGACCACTCATCGTTCTGTCTTCGGCGATGCTCTCCCAGGGAGAATAGAGTACCCCATCCATCCCCGGAAATCCAGGCGAAAGGGCGCAGAAAAACGGCGTCTTGAAGGCTAATGCGGCTTGGCGTGCGGGGCTGGTCGCCTATCATATCGATGTGATCGCTCGTCTGATATCAGCCTCGTCCTTCCGAAGCCTCCTGCACTGAACTCACCGATTATTGCACGCGCGTGGCTCGAAAGGCAGGCGTGCGCACCCAGGATCCCAATCCTCCTATCATGTTCTGTGATTCTCAATGGCGTCAAGCGATTGGCTAAAGGCCCGAGGTGCGAACCTGGATGAGCTTCGGGCACAAGTACACGGCGTTGCCAATTCTGCACTGCCACTGTCAAACCGCGCAATTCACAGCCAGCCGTTCGGATCCGGACCGCTGGATGATGCGTGCTTCCTTAACCACTCAGCGTGGGTTGCCTGATGTGGCCCCAACATGCCCGCGTATAGTGGATTGGCCAGGGCCAACGCGAGAGCAACCTGGTCACACGCACAGCAACGACAAGCCCTGCACTCAACCGTCATCGCCAGATTGCGGAGCGGCTTGATCGCTGCGTCGAGTTCACGAACGGTCTTGTATCCTAGCGAGACGGCGTTATTGGCGATCTCGATGACGTGCCCAGGCGTCACATCAAGGTCCACGTACTGAGCGGTGAGATACTCCCTCAAAGACTCAAACGTGAGTAGGACACTGTCTTCATGTTCCCTGACGACGGAGTCTTCGTGTCCCTTGTCGACGACGACACGCAACTGCGGTTCTACGCCTGTCGTCGCCTTCTTAGGCCGCGTCCGACTCGGTTGACGTGGCCTGCCCTGCCTAGCGGGGGACAACCCGTGGAACACAGTCTTGTCGGAAAGAACGTGATGAACGAGGTCTGTTGCAGCCGCGGCTGCCATCTCCTGGTATCCATCGTGCTTGCCACCGTCCGCCCAGTCGCACACGCCTTTGACGAGAATCCACTCGACTCCCAAGCGTGCAGCCGCGGCATAGACACCTGCTCCCTCCATCTCACCACCAATCGCGGTTGGGAATGCTCCGATGAGATTCTCCTTAAATGCCGCACTGTCGATCAGCTTCGAACCCGACAGCACGGGCCCCAAGTGCATTGATACGAGGGTGTCATCCGGGCGCTTGAACTTCCAGTCGATTACGCCACGAAAGCGGTTGAATAGTGTGTAGCCTGATGCTGGAAGCGGATCACGAAACAGCGGCTTGTCACTAACGCGCTGATGCTCATATGGCACAATCTGCTCGGCGATTAGTATATCTGCGGGATGCTCTTCTTCAGGCGCAATACCAAAGGCGACTCCGATCATGATCAACGCGTAAGGATTCCAGAAATCAAGAGCGCTCTTCGCAGCAAGTGTCGCACCGCCGGGACCGCCTGTTCCGATAGTGGACTGAAACAGGGCGGCACGGCACGCACCGAAGCGACCCACGTAGTATGTTTCACCTTCGACGTGGATCTTCAGAATGTCTCTACGTCTTCTAGGGGGACGCAGCCGCCACAAGACTTGCTTAAGCTCGACAGGTGTAGCGGTCATCAGGAGGCAGTCAATCACTCGGGCTTCACCCAGTTCATCGCTCGATTGCTCCTTCAGCGACGGCGGCTCGGGATCATGCCAGGGCATGTTGGAGCAGTCATAGAGCGGATCGAAGGGCATTTTCGTGTGTGTTGGACGCTTCGAGCGCTGCTTGGGCCGTGTAGCGACTGTCCTTGTACAAGAACCCTCATTGGTGTCTGGAGAATCGTGTTCTGCAAGTAGCGAGCAATACCAATAGTACCAGGTAACACAATAATGGCGGGCACGGCTGATATCGTCCACTGTGAGGGGCCGTGTTCTAATTGGCCGAGATGCTTCTATCAACCGTTTTGCGACAGTGTGATCAGGATTGGCGTTGAGCAACAATGGAGAGGGATCTTGTGGATAATAGGCTGGTATGAGCGAGTGAACTCTGAGATTGAAGTTGGTGTCGTGTAGGCAGATGGTGCAAACGCAAACACCAATCTCAATCAAGCCAAATAGCCAAACGCCAAGATCAAAGTGAGCCCGGACGGACACGGACCAAACATCGCACAGCGACGTTCGGATGTCCTCCAGCACGGAGGCAAAGGCCTCCTCGTTGTGTAAGATGTCGTTCAAAGTGCCGGTTTTGCGATCCGCAAGGACGCTTACGTCCGCACGCAGCGCTGGATTGTGGCAGATCGCGAGCAGCGGATCAAGAGCATCTAAGCGTGCGAGGGAGTGCCGTTCCACGCGCTCCATTATCATCTGAGATACGAAAGTGGCGGGTTCTCCTGTGCTCACACCTGGTGTTGCATGTGACATTGCCTCCAAAGTCCAATGGTAGATTCCGAAGTGCTCAAAACCCAATCGTAGCGCTTTCTTGCACGCGAGAGCGGAGGATTGTCGTACGGGAATCATCTCAGCAGATCCTAACTAGTTCTCCCGCCACTAGCACGGCCCCAGTTCTCTACGGCAAGGTGCGGAGGCGAATATCACAGACGAAGAGTGCCTTTCTGGCTGTCGTCGTTGGGCGGCTTTTCGATCCTCAGATAGCGGGGCAACGTACGAAAGCGAAGCCAACGGGAGTAGGGCCACCGCTACCCGCATTCCTGGCAAGCTCCATCCCTGCCTTCGCACACAGGGGCAAACAACAAAACGCTACCGATGCCGTCATCTGGTTGCTGCCTGTCGTCCGTCAGACTCTTGCCCGCCAGTAACACGGATCGAAAGCGGGCAACTTGCCCCGAGGAATATGCCAACCGGCATCTTCGCCGGAGTAAGCGCTTGCTGAATGAACGCCACTTGCCGGATTAGATCGTGCATGTGGCTCGTGCTCATAGGCTCCCGTGAATGTGAGTATACCCCTTCCGCGACGGTCAAACCAGGCGGTATCGGTCCGCGGTAGCCTCAATTGCCCGCCAAGACTTGGCGGGCGGGGATTTCCCGCCTATCATGCCTGTGCGATGCTGGGCACCCTGTCCGCCTCGTCCTTTCGATCCCTCCTGCACTGCCCCCACGCCCTGTTCCTCGACCACCACGGCAACCCAACCCTCAAGACCGATCTCGGCGAATTCGAGCAATACCTCCTCGACGAAGGCAAACGCTTCGAACAAGAGTTCATCGTGGGCAAGGATTACGTCCAGCCCGATTACCCCGATGGCGATCTCGATGCTGGAGCCGCCGCGACCCTCCAACTCATGACGAAGGGCATCCCACTCATTTACCAGGGCGTGCTCAAGGCTGGCCGGTTCGTCGGGATGCCCGATCTGCTGGTCAAGAAGGAAGGGAAATCCGTCCTTGGAGGCTGGTCCTACGAGCCGCAAGAGATCAAGATCAGCAAGTCGGTCAAGCCCTTCCACATTCTTCAGGTTTGCCTCTACGCCATGTTGCTCGACCAGATTCAAGGGCATCGACCCGAAACGGCCACGGTCATGCTGGCAGATGAGACGGAGGAGAGCATCGACCTTGACGCGGCGTGGCCGGAGTTCGAGCGGCGGCTGGCCGAGGCAACCGCCATCGTGGATCGCAGGCTGACAACCGACTTGGCGATCTTCTCGGGTTGCGCGGAATGCGTTTGGCACGATGTGTGCTCGAAGGAAGCCAAGGATCGCAACGACGTGACGCTCGTGGCGGACCTGAGACGAGCCACCAAGCCCGCTCTGACGGAAGCGGGCATCGTGACCGTTGATGACCTGACCAAGGCTGATCCCGAAAGGCTCGCGGAACTCCGTGGAATCGGAAGTAAATCTGCCGAACGACTCGTGGTGCAGGCTGAATCCCAGGCAACGGGAACGGTTGTGCCGGTGGGAGAAGCTCGGCTGCCAGCGAGCCCCATCGAGTTGTTCTACGACATCGAAGGCGAACCGAACCTGGACATGGATTACCTCCACGGCCTGCTCATCGTTGAACGCGGCAAGGAGCCTCGATACCTGGCGTTCTTGGCCGACCGGCCAGAGGACGAGGGCGTGGCGTTCGGGAGCTTCGTCACGGAGGTTGCCGAAATCCTGAAGCGGCACCCAGCAGCGCCGATCTACCATTATCATTCTTACGAGCGGACTCGTGTGACGAGGCTGTTCGAGCGATACCCTGACCAACCGATCACGCGGGACGATCTGATGGGCCGTTTCATTGATCTGCACCGGGTGTTGAAGGACGCGTTCGTTTTGCCGGTTGAGGGCTACGGATTGAAGCCGGTTTCGAGGTGGCTTGGATTCGAGTACCGCAATCCGAAGTCGAGTGCGACGCAGAGCATGTTGTGGTATCGTCTTTGGTTGGATACGGGGGAGCGGCAGTACTTGGAGGATTCTGTGTTGTACAACGAGGATGATTGCCGGGCCACGAAGCTGATCGAGGAGTGGATCACAAGTTTCCACCGATGATGGCAGCCCAAACGACTGCGTTCAGTCCGTGGCAGCTTGCCAGTCGAGGATCAGTTGGCCATCATCCCGGCAGAAACGACCGTGCGCGTCCACTGAGATGAGACTTCCGCCGCCCCCTTCATGCATCTCCTCAAGGATCGCAAGCTGGACAGCACGCTCCAAGTCATTAAGCGCAGCGCGACCTGGGTGAATACCTTCATCACACGAGCCAGACTTACGGCCAATCGAGACGATGGGCCAGCCTGCTCTTTCCTCCAGGGTTCCTCCACAACCATAAATCGAATCCTGTTCCGAGGGCCATCCTTGTTCGCGTAGCGTGTTCCACCAACGAACGTCAATGGTGCCAACAAACGACTCGCCATCGTCGTCGTCAAAGGGGTGACCGGCAACAGTTACCCTCATCGTGTCCTCGCTGAGGTGCGAGTAGCCGACGCTTGCTTTGATATCCTCCGGCAATCCCTCGATTGCTGCGACGATGGCATTCCGCCAGTTTGTGGACGAAAGGACGTTTTCTTCACCCATCAGACTTCTCCTGTCGTGCGATTCCGGGTCTCCTGACGCCCGTCAGGATAAGCGCTCGATACGGAACCGGCCAGGTACTCTGATTCTCGATCCGTTGCACCACAAGGGTGCCTTGACCGCTGCCACTCCTCCGGGGCCGCTGGCGATTGCCGGGGCCGGGCTAGATTTCAACCGCATGGGGGTGGACACCACTGATCGGGCACGGTGGGAGGATTCCAGAGGCCCGGGAGCGTTCCCCTGGGGGCGTGTGCTGGGCGGCTTGTGTATTCCGCCAAAAGGGGTAAGCTTGCTGGTGATGGCTGCGATGGGCTCGTGATGCTTAGCGAGGGTGCCGGTTGTCTCAGGGTGGCCGAAGTCACTCAGTGCCAGTGACGGTTCGCTGAGGCGGCGAAGATAGCCTTCGCCGGTGGGATTGCACCAGGAAGCTGGAGGCTTGACGCGCGCCGCTCACTGGCTAACGGACCTCGCAGAGTTCTTCCGGTTGCTTTGAAAGGGAGGCAGGTGAGAGTCGAGCGGCAGTGCTCGCACTCCGAAAACGCGGTCAGTGAAGAGGTTACGGTCGATGGGTGGCAAGTGAGCACACCTCTATCACGAACCGCGATGCCAAGACGGGCGAAACCCACCGTTCGAGGCGCGCGGTGCTGCAAGGGGATGATGAATCGTGGTTGGATGAGGAACGTGAGCGGGGGATCCGAGGGACGTTGATTCATGGAAAACCGGTTCTTTGAACGACCGATTCTCAACCCGCCGTACGAGTACCCGAGTCGACACTGGGAGCTTGACAGCACCGGTCAGCCTACGAACAGGATCATCGACCAGCGTCGGCGTGCAGAGTTCATCACTCCAATCCCTGCGCCGAAGAAACGGAAGAAGGCGGCGGCCCAGCACGAGATCGTGTTCGATGAGGCCAAGGACGTCTCAGGCGACAAGCAGCGATACGAGACGATGTCGATTATCAACGAGGTTCGCCGCCGCGTTGACGCTTGGCGGGACATCGGGGATTCAAGCAAGTGGCACGTAACCCCCGAGACAGCGAGGTTGCTTCAACATTGGCGGCATCATCGCTTCAGCGGCTTCCGACCGTTCTTCTGCCAGGTCGAAGCCATGGAGACCGTGATCTGGCTGACCGAGGTCGCGCCAAAGCTCGGGAAAGACACGCGGCTGATTCTCGACCACTTGGCGGATGCGAGCGAGCAGGCCAACCCCGGGCTTGCTCGATTGGCGCTGAAACTCGCGACCGGAGCGGGCAAGACGACCGTCATGGCGATGATCATCGCCTGGCAAACCATCAATGCGGTACGCCGACCAAACAGCAAGAAGTTCACGCGCGGATTTCTTGTGGCCACGCCGGGCATAACGATCAAGGATCGCCTCCGTGTCCTACAGGCGAACGACCCGGACAGTTACTACCAAAGTCGGGAGTTGGTCCCGAATGACATGCTCGCGGATCTTGATCGCGCCAAGATCATCATCACCAACTACCACGCCTTCAAGCTGCGCGAGACACTGGAGCTTTCAAAGGGCGGTCGCTCGCTGTTGCAAGGGCGCGGCGAAGAGCTACGCACGCAGGAGACCGAGGGGCAAATGCTCCAGCGTGTTATGCCCGCCCTCATGGGCATGAAGAACGTCTTGATCCTCAACGACGAAGCCCATCACTGCTACCGGGAGAAGCCGGCGGGAGAAGACGACGAAGGCGACCTGAAGGGCGATGACAGGAAGGAAGCCGAGAAGAACCGGGAGGCCGCCCGTCTCTGGATTTCCGGCCTTGAAGCGGTCGGACGCAAGCTCGGCAACAACCGCATTATCGACCTGTCGGCCACGCCGTTCTTCCTGCGCGGTTCCGGCTATGCCGAGGGCACGCTGTTTCCCTGGACAATGTGCGATTTTTCGCTGATGGATGCGATCGAGTGCGGCATCGTCAAGCTGCCGCGCGTTCCCGTCGCCGACAACATACCCGGCGGCGAGATGCCGAAATTCCGCGAGCTTTGGAAGCACATCGCCAAGAAAATGCCCAAGAAAGGCCGAGGCAAAGGTGGAAAGCTCGACCCCCTCGCGATTCCAGTCGAGTTGCAGACGGCACTCGAAGCTCTCTATGGCCATTACGAGAAGACGTTCAATTTGTGGCAAGAAGCAGGCATCAGCTCGCCGCCGTGTTTCATCGTTGTCTGCAACAACACATCCACGTCGAAGTTGGTTTGCGACTACGTCTCCGGCTTCCAACGCGAGAACGACGACGGCTCAACCACGCTTGAAAACGGCCGACTCGCCCTATTTCGCAACTTCGACGAGCACGGCAACCCGCTAGGCCGACCGCGCACACTTCTGATTGACAGCGCCCAGTTGGAGTCGGGCGATGCGCTCGACAAGAACTTCCGCGATGTCGCCTCAGACGAAATCGAACGGTTTCGCCGTGAGATCATCGAGCGTACTGGTGATCGCCGGCAGGCTGAGAACATTACCGACCAGGAACTTCTCCGTGAGGTCATGAACACGGTCGGCAAGAAGGACAGGCTTGGCGAAGCGATCCGTTGCGTCGTGTCGGTTTCTATGCTCACCGAAGGGTGGGACGCCAACACCGTCACCCACGTCCTCGGCGTTCGCGCCTTCAGCACGCAGCTCCTCTGCGAGCAGGTCATTGGGCGCGCCCTTCGACGGCAGTCTTACGACGTAAACGAGGATGGACTGTTCAACGTCGAGTACGCCGACGTCCTGGGTATCCCGTTTGACTTCACGGCCAAGCCCGTGGTCGCGCCACCGCAGCCGCCACGCCCAACCGTGCATGTCAAGGCCATGCGACCAGAGCGGGACCACCTTGAGATTCGCTTCCCACGGGTCGAGGGCTACCGGGTAGAACTCCCGGAAGAGCGGCTCACAGCCGAGTTCAACGACGACTCGACATTAGAACTGACACCCGATCTCGTCGGCCCCTCGAAGACGCTCAACCAGGGCATCATCGGTGAAACAGTCGATCTGAATCTCGTCCACACCGGCGACCTTCGCCGCTCGACGCTCTTGTTCCACCTAACCCAGCGCCTGCTCTACACGAAATGGCGCGACCCTGGCGAGGAACCGAAGCTCCACCTCTTCGGCCAGCTCAAGCGCGTCACGCGCCAGTGGCTCGATGCACATCTCGTGTGCAAGGGTGGCACCTTCCCGGCCCAACTCATGTACCAGGAGCTCGCCGACATGGCCTGTGAGCGGATCACCGCCGGCATCACGCGCAAACTTGTTGGCGAGAACCCCATCAAGGCCGTGCTCGACCCGTACAACCCGACCGGTTCGACGATCCACGTCAACTTCAACACCTCGAAGGAGGACCGGTGGGAAACGGATGCGCGGCACAGTCATATCAACTGGGTCATCCTCGACAGTGATTGGGAGGCGGAGTTCTGCCGTGTTGCCGAGGCGCACCCACGGGTGAAGGCGTACGTCAAGAACCACAACCTCGGGCTGGAGGTGCCCTATCGCTACGGCTCCGGAACACGCCGCTATCGCCCGGACTTCATCGTCCTCGTCGACGACGGCCACGGGGACGACGATCCGCTGCATCTTGTCGTCGAGATCAAGGGCTACCGCCGCGAGGATGCCAAGGAGAAGAAATCCACGATGGAGACCTATTGGGTGCCCGGCGTGAACCACCTCAAGACGTATGGCCGCTGGGCGTTCGCCGAGTTCTGCGACGTCTACGCGATGGAAGCCGACTTTGCGGCGAAGGTTGAATCTGAGTTCAACAAGATGATTGACACGGCGACCGCCGAGCCGACAGCGTGAGGATATTTTATGTCCGAGCCCGTTAACTCAAGAACCGGCATTGAGTCTGGCGTTACGCTTTACCACCCCTACCTGGAATTCCATAGCCTAGCGTGGCTCAAGCAAACGCTTCTCATGTGGGACACGGTGCGGAGGATCGTTCCAGCGGGCTTTCGACCGAAGGACGATGACGAAGTGATCGCTGCAGCGGACGCAGGGGCCGTGCTGAACACACCTCCCGAGTCTTATGTAGGTCGTGCAGCTGAGCGCTTTGAGACATGTTGGGTGCCTTCTCGAACCAGGATGCTCCTCGCCGCGACCGAAGACGCTACGAGCAGGATTCGGAACGGCAACATGGGTGCGCAAGTCGGTTTGTGGAGAGGAAAGTTATCCGATAGGCTTGCACAACGCCTAGAACGGGATGGTGTGTTAAGGCAGGAGGGCGAGTGGTATAGGGTCGATGGACGCTGTGCCGGTCTATATATGACCTGCCTTGCGTCAACCATGGCCGAGTCGATTGGTGTTACGTGCTGTACGGACCGGCCGTTTCTTCAGATGAACTCGAGGTTCTTCTGTCGAACGGCGGCGACGAGCGACACGCCGGCTGAAAGGTGGCTCTCGCTGGGCCTGAAACTTCCCACGCTCGAGGGAATCGCGTCCGTGCCCATGAAGGACATTCTCGCGTTCCGCGAGAAGAACCTCGAGTCAAGACGAGCACTGCGCATCATCATTTCAAACGTGTGTGACGCGCTTAGTTCATGTGACGACCAGAATGCCGCCCAGGACATCATTCGAGCCGAAGGCGCACGAATCCAATCACAACTGGATGATCATCGCCAACGACTCAGCGATTTCAACGTGAGGGCTGTGACGACGTTCTTCCGCATCGACCGGCCGGCCACCGCGGTCACAATAGCGGCCTTGGCTGCTGCTCCTGACGGGTTGTCGAAGACTCTTGCTGTATGCGCCGGCTTTGCGCTGGGATTCGCCGATTGGTGGGTGGACTTGCGGACCGAGTATCGAGATCTGACGCGGGCAAACCCATGGCACTATCTAACAACGCTTGCTGATCGCTTTGGCGGATCGGCGTGAAGTGGAACATATGGCAAAGAAGACCACGCGCAAGAAGAAGACTAAGAAGAAAGCCGTGACAACCCTCACACACGATGAGGCCTCGCGGAAGAACATTCCAACGGCTGAGTTTCAGTCGGTCATGGCCAAGGGCGACCTGAGCCCGGTTCGCGTGGCCTATGAGCGGCGCAACCGCGACCTCGATCCGCAGCTCGTCTGGCGGGGCAAGGACGAGCAGGACTGGTCCGACCTCGTCACCCAGGCCCCGCCGCTGTTCATCCAGGAGAAGGTCCACCCCAAGGTGCTGGTGGACGACCTGCTGCGGCGGACGCGGGAAGAGCAGCGGCGACAGGAGGAAGACGCCGCCCCGACCCTCTTCGCCGACCTCTACGCCGACTTCAACGGCCTGCCAGACACCGACGCCAAGACCGAGTTCTACCAGCACGACGCCAACTGGACCAATCGCATGATCCTCGGAGACAGCCTCCAGGTAATGGCCTCCCTCGCCGAACGCGAGGGCCTCCGCGGCCAGGTCCAGTGCATCTACATCGACCCGCCGTACGGCATCAAGTTCCGGTCAAATTTTCAGTGGTCAACCACGAGCCCCAAGGTTAGCGAAACAGACAAAACCACCCAGATCACCCGCGAACCAGAGCAAGTACGGGCTTTCCGCGACACATGGCGCGATGGAGTTCACTCATACCTCACGTATTTGCGTGATCGGCTTACGGTAGCGAGGAACTTGCTGTCAGACTCGGGGTCGATCTTTGTCCAGATCGGGGACGAGAATGTGCATCGGGTCAGAGCGTTACTCGATGAGGTATTTGGCGATGAGAACGCTGTGACAGAGATCCTAGTCAAGAAAAAGGGAAGTCAGAAGTCCTCCTTCATTGATCCCGTGAACGACTACGTTCTCTGGTACTCCAAAATGCCGCGTAGCACCGGAACGCCGAAATACCGGCCTATCTTTGAAGCACGTTCGCTGAATGCCGAGACATTGGATGAGTTTTCCCGGATTGAACTTCCAACGGGAGAAGACATCAATCTCAAGGACTACTACGACACGAATGGCGAGAAGCTTGACTTTCGCGTTTACCCCAAACGAGTAGAGATCGAGTTCCCGCACGGACGATTATTCCGTCCGTGGCCTATCACCAACGGGGGAGACCGCGCAAATCAGATGGAGCCAGTAGTCCTCGAAGGTGTGCGAAGTAAGCCACCGAAAGGGAGGTGTTGGAGTCACACATCTGTGCCACAGGAGACGGGTTTTTCTGGAATGGAGCGGGTCCGTGCCGCGTCTCGACTTTTGAGATCCAAGACGTCCCTGGACTTCAAGAGGTATTTGGATGATTTCCCGTACAAGTCCATTTCCAATTGGTGGGACGGTTTCGGCGGAGCGTCGAATCAAATCTACGTAGTGCAAACGAATGAGCGTATCGTCGAGCGGTGCCTACTCATGGCGAGCGACCCCGGCGATCTTGTACTCGATCCGACGTGCGGGAGCGGAACGACGGCCTACGTGGCGGAACAATGGGGCCGGCGCTGGATCACAATCGACACGTCCCGCGTTGCTCTCGCGTTGGCCCGTGCACGGATTATGGGTGCCCGTTATCCCTACTACGTGCTTGCCGACAGCCGAGACGGTCAGCTCAAAGATGCCCAGCGGACCAGCACCCCCCCTTCCGATGCGCCAACGCGTCAAGACATCCGCCAGGGCTTCGCCTACAAAGGTTGCGCGAGCATCACTTCCGGCCTGATTGCGAACAACGCTGAAATCGACATCATCTGGGCGGAATTCCAGGATGTGCTCGAACCGCTCCGCGAACAGCGCAACAAGGCACTCAAAGAGAAATGGCAAGAATGGGAAATCCCCCGCGGTGCCGACGAGACGTGGCCGGTCGAGGCGAAGAAGCTGCACGCCGAGTGGTGGGAGCGGCGGATCGCTCGGCAGAAGGAGATCGATGCTTCCATCGCGGCTAAGGCCGACTTCGAGTATCTCTACGACAAGCCGTACGTGGACAACAAGAAGGTCCGTGTCGCCGGGCCGTTCACGGTCGAGAGCCTCTCGCCGCATCGGGTGCTGACGGTCGATGCCGACGACGAGCTGATCGACCCGGCACAAGCGCCGAGCCGGTCGGACGACGTGGCCGACTTCGCCCAGATGATCCTGGAGAACCTCAAGACCGCCGGCGTGCAGCAGTCGCACAAGGAAGACAAGATTGCGTTCACCTCGATCGCGCCGTGGCCGGGGCACTACATCTGCGCCGAGGGCCGGTACGTCGAGAGCGAAACGGACGGCAAGGAGAAGCGGGCGGGCATCTTCATCGGCCCGGAGTTCGGCACCGTGACGCGGCAGGACCTGGTGGTCGCGGCCCGAGAGGCCGGCGACGCCGACTTCGACGTGGTCATCGCCTGCGCGTTCAACTACGAGGCCCACGCGACGGAGTTCACCAAGCTCGGCCGCATCCCGGTGCTCAAGGCCCGGATGAACGCCGACCTGCACATGGCCGACGACCTGAAGAACACCGGCAAGGGCAACCTGTTCGTCATCTTCGGCGAGCCGGACATCGAGATCACGGACGCGGAGGACGGCCGGATTCAGGTGAAGATCAAGGGCGTGGACGTGTTCAAGCCGCAGACCGGCGAGGTCGAATCCGGCGAGCCCGACGACATCGCCTGCTGGTTCATCGACACGGACTACAACGAAGAAAGCTTCTTCGTCCGCCACGCATACTTCCTCGGAGCGAACGACCCGTACAAGTCGCTCAAGACCACGCTCAAGGCCGAAATCAACGAGGACGCCTGGGCAACACTGCACAGCGACATGTCGCGGGCGTTCGACAAGCCGAAGAGCGGGCGGATTGCGGTGAAGGTAATCAACCACCTCGGGGATGAGGTGATGAAGGTTTTTCGGGTGGAGTGAAGCGAATGGCCAAGAAGAATACGAAGAACGCAACCAACTCGAATCAAGGGTTGCTCTTCAATAATGATGTGCTTTACGCTCCACGCTTCCTTGAATCACACGTGGGCAGCCAGATTCTGCACGACCCCAAGACCGCGATCGTCGAACTAATCGCTAACGCTTGGGATGCCGGGGCAACGACGGTGAAGATCACCTGGCCCAACGGCGAGGGCATCCGGCGTTTCGCTATCGATGATGACGGCATCGGTATGACGGACGACGAATTCAAGCGGCGGTGGCGAACGCTTAATTACAACCGGGTGGAGGAGCAGGGCTCAAGGGTGATCTTTCCGAAAGCTTCGCATGGCAAACACCCCGAGCGGATGGCTTTCGGCCGCAACGGTATTGGGCGATGGTCGGGTTTCTGTTTTGGCGAAAAGTACACAGTCGAAACGTGCAAAGACGGCCACCGCAATCGTTACGAAGTAGCGAGGGGCATCGATAAACCGTTCGAGATTGAACAGAAGACTAAGGACAAAGCAGCCAGGACGCACGGCACGCGCATCGCATGTTCAATCTGCCGTCGCCTGTCACTAGGTCCAGACGACGTTCGAGGCGAGATCGGAATGCGATTCTTGACAGATCCGAACTTCCAGGTCTCCGTAAACGACGAGCCAGTCAGCTTCGAGGACATCGATGATCCGAACATTCAAAAGCGGTCGCTGCCGATCGCTGATGGCAACAGCGTCGAGTTGATTATCATCGACACGCAGAGAACGGACCGGACGACGAAACAGCATGGCGTAGCCTGGCATGTCGGCGGAAGACTCGTCGGCTCATGCTCATGGAAAGGCACTCAGGCAGATGAGTTGATCGACGGACGGCGTATCGCAGCAAAGCGATTTACCTTCATCGTTCGCGCTAACCACCTCGCCGACGCACAGGCAATCAAGAAGGACTGGTCGGGCTTCGACCAAGACAATGAACAGTATCGGCGGGCGGCGCAGGTCGTCCACGACGAAGTTCGTAAGCACCTACTCTCGGTTTCAGAAGAGGACCGCATAGATACGCTGAAGAAAGCCAGAGAGGGGAACCGGGAAGTCCTCAAAACCATGGGGCCATTGGAGCGAGAGAAGTGGACCAGCTTCGTCACGAAGGCTCAGGAGAGTTGCCCATCGATCAAGGTAGCGGATATCGTCAAGCTGTCGGAGGTGGTCGCCAACCTAGAGCAAGCTAAGTCTGGATATGCCCTGCTACATAAACTTGGCGAGTACGGCCCTGATCAACTGGACGATCTGCATCGGCTCCTGGAGGACTGGACGCTCGACGTGGCCAAGGTAGTTCTCGATGAAATCGGACGACGGTTGAAGCTGGTTGAGGAACTCCATGTTCGGATATTCGACAAGAACACCAAGGAAGTACAGGATCTGCAACCGCTTTTCGAGCAGGGCCTCTGGATATTCGGGCCAGAATTCGAGACCATAGAATACACCTCGAACGAGGGCATGACGCGTGTCGTGCAAAAGCTCTTTAAGTGTGATGACGCGACAGGCAGTCGCAATCGACCGGACTTTGTCGTCCTCCCCGACGGCACATCGGGTCTCTATTCGTACCCTCACTATGACGACGCAGGCGGCGAGCTCGGAACGGCATGTCTCGTAATCATTGAGCTAAAGAAACCAGGCGTGAGAGTCGGAGAGGAACAGAAAGCCCAAAGTTGGAAGTCCATCAAGGAACTTTACAGAAAAGGCCTTCTCCAGGAGAAGGTGACCAAGGTAAAATGCTTTGTCCTCGGCTCGCATGTAGATCCCCAGGAAACCTCGGCTCGCGAGGAGAAGGAACGTACGGTAGTCATTCAACCCCTGCTCTTCGATACCGTGTTGCAGAGGGCCAAGAGTCGATTGTTGAAGCTGCACGAGCGAGTGAAGAATGCGCCGTTTCTGAAAGACCACCGCAAGGAACTTGAAGCATTCCTCGCAACAGAGGAACAACAGTCCGATCTGTTTGCGGAGGCTATCCGATCATGATTCTCTTTTGGATAGCAGGAGGATTACTACCTTAATGGAATTCCGCATCGCCGACACATTCACCGACAGCCTCGCTAAGCTGACCGGGGATGAGCAGAAGGCCGCCAAGACGACGGCGTTCGACTTGCAGATAAACCCGGCCAGTCCCGGCATGCGGTTCCACAAGCTCGATCGGGCGAAGGACAAGAACTTCTGGTCCGTGCGGGTCAGCGGTGATATCCGCCTGATCGTCCACAAGACCGCTGCCAGCCTCATGTTGTGCTACGTTGGCCGCCACGACGCCGCCTACGACTGGGCGGGGCGGAGGAAGATCGAGCAACATCCCAAGACCGGCGCTGCGCAGATCGTCGAGATTCGTGAGATGGTCCGCGAAGTCGTCGTTCCCAAGTATGTAGAAGTGGAGCAGCCGCTTCCGCCCAAGCCGCCCCTCTTTGCTGGCGTGAATGACGCGAAGCTGCTCGGATACGGTGTTCCCGAAGAGTGGCTCGGCGACGTGCGCGAAGCGACCGAGGACACACTGTTCGATGTGGCCGACCACTTACCAGCGGAGGCGGCGGAGGCGCTGCTGGAGCTCGCGACTGGCGGCACGCCCGAGCAGCTGGCCCACGTACTGGGCAGTGCCGATCCGTTTGCGCACCCGGATGCCCAGCGTCGCTTCCGTGTCATGGCCAATGCGGAAGAACTCCAGCGAGCACTCGAATACCCCTGGGAGAAGTGGACCGTCTTCCTACATCCTGCTCAGCAAGAAACCGTGCGAAGGCAATACAGCGGCCCGGCCCGCGTGGCTGGCTCCGCCGGAACCGGTAAGACAGTCGTAGCTTTGCACCGTGCAGCGCATCTCGCGCGGACAAACGCAACAGCCCAGGTGCTGCTTACAACATTCTCGATTGCACTCGCCAGGAATCTCCGTCAGAAGCTCGGGCGACTAATCGGCGATGAGCCTGAGCTTCAGAATCGAATCGCCGTTCGAGCGATCGATGAAGTTGGCCTCGAACTTCATGAGTCAGCCTTCGGCACGCCAAGAGTGCCGACCGCGTCGATGCTGAGGGCATTACTCAAAACCGCCTCCGAGTCGGGCGAAGCCCATCGGTTCTCGCAGCGTTTCCTGGAGGCGGAGTGGAACGACGTCGTGGACGCCTGGCAATTAGACAGCTGGGAAGCGTACCGCGATGTCGCACGGCTCGGACGGAAGACGCGGCTGGGTGAGAAGCAGCGTGCCCTCCTCTGGTCCATCTTTGCACGTCTTCGGGCCGACTTGCATGAGCGTGGTTTCGTGACCATCCCGGCAGTTTTTGCGGCGGCAACTGAGCACATTAGGAGCGGCGCGACGTCGCCGGCCGACTTCGTCGTGGTTGACGAAGCGCAGGACATCAGCATACCCCAACTGCGATTCCTGGCCGCTTTGGCAGGAGGCAAAGAGAACGGCTTGTTTTTCGCAGGCGACCTCGGCCAGCGCATCTTCCAGACGCCCTTCTCATGGAAATCGCTGGGCGTGGACATTCGAGGCCGTTCGCGCATGCTACGAATCAACTACCGAACGTCGCATCAGATTCGACGGCAGGCGGACCGTCTTCTTGATCCAGAGATGGCGGACGTGGACGGAAACCGGGAATCCCGCAAGGGTACGGTGTCGGCATTCAATGGGGCCGAGCCAACGATCATCAGTGCCCAATCTGTCGTCGAGGAAGCGGCTGCAATCGGGGCGTGGATTGGCAAACGGGTGGCGGATGGTGTTCAACCGAACGAGATTGGCATCTTCGTTCGATCGCCGGCCGAAGTGCAGAGGGCGCTCAAGGCGGCTGAGTCGGCCGGTCTCGAAGCAGTGACACTGGATGACGGTTCTGAGGCAAGGCCAGGGAAGGTCGTCATCTGCACCATGCATCTTGCAAAGGGACTGGAGTTCCGAGCTGTCGTCGTTGCTGCTTGCGACGACGAGGTCTTGCCGTTGCAGGCACGGATTGAGGCTGTGTCGGACGACTCGGACCTTGAGGAAGTTTACAACACGGAGCGGCACCTGCTCTATGTTGCCTGCACGCGTGCCCGCGATCATCTGCTGATCACCGGCGTTGACCCTGTATCAGAGTTTCTTGATGATCTTAGTTCGTCGTGATGCGGGCAGGTGTCTCTGTCTCGGCGAAACGAACAGCTGCCGCAATCAGAAGGCCGTTCGCTGTGACTACGCGCAGGGCATGTTGTGGCACATGCCCCGCCCGCTGTCCGCTGGTGCGTCTCGTGTGCAGCTTCGAGGGCATCCAGGAGACGAGGATCATTGCATGTGTTCCAAGGAATCTTTTAGGACACCCCCGCACCACGATAGTCCCTACGATTTTGCCCCACCCCCCGGGGACCACCCCCTTGGAGACGAGCAGCTAGAAAATCTAGGCACGGAGAACCTCCCGAGCAACGATTCTGGGCCCCGAAATCCCAGACCACGGTGGTAGGATCGGCAGGGGGTGTAGTCTCAAAGTCTCACGGTATTGTGAATGCCCCCGCCTCCGTGGTTGGGGCAAAGCTCGCAACAACGGACGTGCCGCCGGATCGGATCGATGGCGAGCCGTGCGACAACCATCGGAATCCCGGTACCCGATTCCGGCATTTGGGGATCGAACGTCTACGTCACCGCGTCAGGATGGCCACGGCATCTCGTTCCGGATGTAGTGGCCGTCGAAGAAGTCGACGAAGAACTCGCTGAGCAATTGATGATCGATGGCTTGCGGGTTTGGGTCTGCCAGGAGGCTCTCCTCCGCCGCGTATGTGGTCTGGTGGCTGGCGTGGACGAGCACGTGATACCACGGCTGACTACGGTCCGGCTGCGTCTGGTTCGACTGGTACCACGCCTCATCGGCCCCGCACACCAAATCAAAGGCAACGATGACGCCCCGGTACCCGTAACGCCGGTGCCGGATCAGTTGGCCGACCCGGAACTTCGGAGCAGGTTCCTCGGGCCGGGCGGTCGGCGTGCTGTGGATTGACATGATCATAGTGAGACATGATAGCAGCCACATCGCGATCTTCCACAACACCGAGGAGCCTGTGCCGCGTGTCAGGCTCAAGGGATCTCTTTGGGAACGAGATAGTCCCTACGATCTTGCCCCCCAGGGCGGCCCCCACCCCCTCGGAGACGAGCAGCTAGATGAACTAGTCGTGGGTGTTCCCATCGGCATTACGATTATGGCACCGAAATCCCAGACCACGGTGGGGTAGGCAGGGGGTGGGCGTGCCAAGAAGAAACACGCGTCACGATGCCACCAAGAGAAGAAGGCAGACCAAGACAAACACGACCAGCATGAACAGGGGAAACGACCTTATGATGCCTATTGCCCCACCGACGATTCCATAGATCATCATCCCGACACCCCAGATGATGAGTGCCAGAGGAATCAGCAGCTCCAAGTATGTAAGAATCATTGTGCGAAGCATGTCGTACACCTCTCCTGTTCTTGCGTTTCGCAACGCAGTTCATCACTGATCATCCCGCGAGAAACCACCGCCGAGCCAATACCCAACAAGCCCCGCAATCCCCAGTGCGCCCCAGCCAGAGCCTTGCGGCGGAGCGGGTTCTGGAAAACCCAACATTTGAATCTCGTTCCGCAGGACTCGTATCTGATCAGCTTGGATGCGAATGAAGATTTCGAGTATCTGTTCACGGCTGTATCCGCTTTGCTCTATCAGGTCTTCCATGCCATCGAGCAGACCTGTCTCGCGGACAAATTGCATGTGCGATTTCATGTCTTGCTCCTGTCACTCGTAGCGCAGCTCATCAACACGCTGCTGAAGTTCATCCTGCGAACGCTTCGCGTAGATCGCCGTCGTGTTCAGGCTCTCGTGCCCAAGGATTTGAGCCAGGGCAACGAGGTCGTTGTTCGTCGATCCGAGGAACCGATGCGCGAAAGTGTGTCGAAGAGTGTGCGGGGTGAAGTTTACTCCCGTGATTGCCGTGTAACGGGAGCAAATCGCCCGAACGCCATCGTCCGTCAACGGCCCGCGTTCACCGATGAATACCGCCCGCGCCTGCACCGGGGGACGGCACTCCAAGTAGATCGACAGCAACCGACGAGCCTCGACCGGCAACGGGACGATCCTCAGCTTGTTGCCCTTGCCATGACGACAGATGACCTGCCCTGATCTGGGCGTGATCGTCACGTCGTCAAGATCGAGCCCGACCACATCAGATACACGGAGACCGCCGAAGAGCATGATGCCGATGATCCCACCGGCGCGCCGATCCTGACGCAGTTCGATTTCACGCAGAATCTTCCGCACCTGCCCTGTCGCCAGTCCCTTTGGTACGGTCGGTACTCGACGCAGCTCACGGACGGACTCCGCAGGATTCTCTGGAAGGGCACCAGACTGCACCAAGTGCCCCAGGAAACGACGGATGGAAACGAGTGCCCTGTTCACCGTGGCAACCGACTGGCGACGAACACGAGCAAGATGCTCACGAAAATCGGCGATGTCGCGGACGGTGACCCGCGTGAGATCG
>SDBT01002769.1_pt1 | contig 30703 bp, 29 predicted proteins | sample 2277101 | NCBI WGS metagenome assembly SDBT01 (sample SAMN10404973, study PRJNA504765) | marine sediment metagenome | isolation source: marine sediment core GS10_PC15, 103 cmbsf | place: Arctic Ocean: Southern Knipovich Ridge | collected 2010 | reverse complement strand
GTAGCCGTTCTGCACCTGCAGGGCAAGATCATGGGTGGTCCTGATGCCACTTCACTGCACGAGAAGCTCCACGAGCTGATCGAGACCGGCACCAGGAGCGTCGTTATCGACCTGAGGGATGTAGACTGGATGAATTCATCTGGTCTGGGGATCCTGATCGGCGGTCTCTCTGCGATCAGAAAGAGCGGGGGTGACCTCCGGCTGGCCAGTGTTACCGAGAAGATCGAAGAGGTTCTCCGGATAACGAAACTCGACCGGGTTTTTGATGTCTACGGCTCTACGGATGAAGCCGTAAGCAGTTACGGATCTTGAAGCAGCGCACTATCGAGAAGAAGTACCGGAGTCACCCGAACGCGGTCGTGAAGGCCGAGCGTCTGACCGAGAAAATCGGTCGGAAATGCGCCTTGGATAACAGTCTCCTGCAGGATATCTGTATCGCGGTGACTGAGGCTGTCAATAATGCCGTGGAACATGGCAACAATCTCGAGCCCGACAAATATGTGACCCTTCGTTTCGACTGTTCAGAAGAATTGTTCAGAATCACGGTCGAAGATCAGGGGAGTGGGTTCGATCTTGCTTCGGTTGTTGACCCCCTCTCACCGGAAAACCTGATCAAACCCAACGGCAGAGGGCTCCTTATCGTTACATCACTGATGGATGAGGTACAGATCATTCCTTCGTCCGCCGGTACCGTTGTCGTGATGGTCAAAAACCTGGTCAAGAAGAGGTAGCGATGCCCTTACAGAGGCTGCAGGTCGGGATATTCCTGGCTAGCGGTCTGCTGCTCATGCTGCTGGGCTCTGTTATCTTCCGTGAAGGAACCGGAAGACGGCTCAATCGCGTGACGGCGGCCATGCTCTTCTTCGGTGGTCTCGGCGCGCTGATGAGCGCGCTGGGTTCCACACTCACCGGTCCTGCCACGACAAGCGTGCTGGAGGCGGCAGGAGAGGCTCCGCTCGGGATACCGCACATCCGTGAGTTCGCTGTCCTCTGGGAATTTTTCTTCCCCACGCTGGTCCTGTTCAGTCTGATCTTTCCCCGGGAAGCGGACAGCCTGAAACGCCACCCCCGTCTTTCCTGGCTGATATTCCTGCCTTATTTCCTCCACCTCGTGGTGGTTCTGCTCTCCCTCGACAGCTCGATTCTGGATGTGTCAGATATGCGCATCCCCGACGGACTGCTCGGACCGTTCGTGGGGGTCTTCAAGATGGGGCTTTTCTTCATCAGCGGTTTTCTGAAGATCCTGGTAAGCGCGCATATCCAGCTCTGGGCCGGCGTGAATGTCTTCTTCGTGAGCCTGGCAATTTACTTCCTGTGGAGAACGGGCAGGACCCTTACCAACCGCAGACTCTCGATGCAGCTGACGATCCTGCAGGTCGGCATCGGCATCGGAGTCGGTCTCTATATCGTGGCGGAAGTTGTGCCCGTTCTGCTCCCCTTCCTGCAGATTCCGCAGGGGTTGACCGCACTGATGCTGTCAACGGGCATCATGGTGGGTTGTGGAGCGATCGCGTGGGTGATCGTGAGACATCAGTTCCTGGATGTGCAGGTTCTGGCGAAGCGGAGCATGATTTACTCCGCCGCGACCGGTGTGGTTGTCGGGATCTTCTTCCTGCTCTATACCCTCTTCACCGACCTCTACCAGTCACTCATGGGGGGGGTAGAGGCAGATTCAGCAACCGTGCAGATCGTCTTCATCGTTATCGCCGTGCTGGCGTTTCAGCCTCTGCGGGGATGGATCGAAATGCTCGTCGATCGCTTCTTCCTCAGGGACGCGACTGATTATCGCAATATCCTGCAGGAGAGCGTGAGCAACATCATCGGCATACTTGATCTGGATTCACTGATGCGGGCAACGTATCAGGTCCTTGAAAAGGCGTTTCTGGTTGAAGAAGCCGCGATCATCCTGCTCGATCGGCGGACGGGGGCGTTCCGCTTTGTTCGCCGGGGGCCTCCCCCTCTGAAGCAGCAGGAATGGGAATTGAAAGCACCCAGGGCGCTCGAGGCCGATGATGGATTGATCGCCCAGAACCCGGAAGAGGACCTGCTCGACGCACGCAGGCGGGCGGCCACCGGACCGGGAAGAGCCATATTCCGTCTCGGGGATCCGGTTGCCGAGGCCCTGGCCCGGGCATCCGGACCGGTACGATTCGACCGGCTCACGGCGGAGATCCCGGAAGAGGAGCTGGGCAACCGTCCTCCCTTTGAAGGGCTCAATCCACAGATCGTGATCCCCCTGAAGCAGAGACATGATCTGGTAGCGGTGATCACCCTGGGAGCGAAACTCGCCGATACCGGATTCAAGTCCGAGGAACTCACACTCCTCTTCGTTCTGAGCAGCCAGGTCGCGGTCGCGATCGAGAATGCCTGGATGCATGAGGAGCGCATCGAACAGGAGAGGATCCGGGAGGAGCTGGCAGTCGCCCGTGAGATCCAGCAGACCCTTTTGCCCGACCGGTTTCCGGAAGGTCCGGGATTCGAGGTCTCGGCAATCAACCTGCCCAGCCAGGAGATCGGTGGGGACTACTTCGACTTCATTCGCACACCAATCTCCGAAGAGGAGCCCATCGAGAAGATGCTCCTTGTAATCGGCGATGTTTCCGGCAAGGGGACTCCGGCCGCTCTGCTGATGGCGAGCCTGCAGGCGACTCTGCGCGCGGTCTACGAATCACAGTCGGGACTCACCGCGACAGCGGAGAAGGTGAACGCGATGATATTCCGCAACACCTCCTCGGAGAAATTCGTCACCCTGTTCATGGCAGAATTCGACGTGACGACCCGCGTACTCACCTACGTGAACGCCGGACACAATTTCCCGATTTTAACTCGGAGTGCAGGTGAACAGATTCTTCTGGAAAAGGGCGGGCTGCTCCTCGGCGTCGTTGAACAGACCGTCTACGAAGAAGGCCGTATCAGCATCGAACCCGGTGATGTGCTGACGGTCTACACCGATGGTGTCACCGAAGCCATGAACACAAGAGAAGAGGAGTTCGGAGAGGAGCGATTACAGGCGGTGCTCAACTCCCGCTCCTATCTTGCCGCGCGCGAAATCCGGGATGAAATCTACCGGGAAGTGCTGACCTATACCGGTGATCGAGCGCAATCAGATGACCTCACCCTCATAGTCCTTAAATGTCTGTAGAGATACATTATGAATCCCCTCATCTTCCGTGAATATGATATCCGTGGTATCGCCGCTGACGACCTGACCGATGAAGTGGCCTTTGATATAGGCAGGGCTTACGGTTCACTCCTCCGTCGCAGGGGAGGGGGGAGGGCCGTGCTCGGGTACGACGCGAGGCTGTCGGGTCCGCGGCTCCATCAGAGGGTCGCCGAAGGGCTCATGTCGTGCGGCCTGGAGGTGCTCGACCTGGGTATGGTCCCGACTCCGACAGTCTATTTCGCTGAAAAACACACCGGATCGGATGGGGGGATCCAGGTAACCGGATCACACAATCCGGCCGAATACAACGGTTTCAAGATGACCATTAAGGGGAGTTCGGTGTACGGGGAGGAGATCCAGAGACTGAAGTTGCTGATCGAGCAGGAGGATTTCGAAACGGGTGAAGGCAGCCTCTCTCCGTTGCCTCTTATGGATGAGTACATCGGAGCGATCATCGAGCGTGTGGAGCTGAAATCACCCCCCTTCATCGTCATCGACGCGGGCAATGGCATCGCCGGCCCTGCCGCTAAACGGCTCTTCGAGAAGCTGGAATGCACGGTTCATGCGCTCTACTGCGAACCGGACGGGACCTTTCCGAACCATCTTGCCGACCCGACCGTGCCCGAGTTCATGGCCGACCTGCGGCAGGCGGTACTCGATCGGGGCGCGGATCTCGGAATCGGATTCGATGGTGACGGCGACCGCATCGGGCTCATTGACAGCAGCGGCAGGATGATCTTCGGCGATCAGCTGCTCGCCATATTCGCCCGGGATGTGCTCGAACGGCTGGGTGAGCAGAAGATCCTGTTCGATGTGAAATGCAGTCAGGGTCTGGTAGAGGATATCGAGGCGCATGGCGGAATCCCGTACATGTGGAAAACAGGTCACTCCCTGATCAAAGCGGAGATGAAACGTTCGGGAGTTCCCCTGGCGGGCGAGATGAGCGGGCACATGTTCTTCGAGGAGGGGTGGTTCGGCTTCGATGACGCGCTCTATGCCGGCGCCAGGCTCCTCGGCATTCTCGATCGCTGGAACAGGACACTGGCGGATGTTGTGGAGAGCATCCCCGCATATTTTTCCACGCCTGAGTTGCGGGTGGGCTGTGCTGATTCCGAGAAGTTCGATGTCGTTGCCGCGATCACCGATCGATTCAAGGCGCGGGATGATGTGGATGTCATCGACATCGATGGAGCACGGGTCATGTTTGATGAGGGCTGGGGGCTGGTTCGTGCCAGCAATACCCAACCGGTGATCGTTCTGAGGTTTGAAGGCATGAACGAGCAGGCACTCGATCGGATTCGCGCGGAGTTCACCGCGGTTCTGAAGGATTTTCCCTCCGTGGCGATCGACGAACTCGAATGGAACGGGACCGGACATTGATGCCATCGGCCATATCGTGACACGATCGGTATTTTGTCGAGGCGTATTGCAGTGATGGTATAAAACAGGGTATTCTCTACTTCTCTGTTCCTCATTGAACCTCTTTGACCCTGTACGGGCAAAGATCTGTTCATCAAGTTGCCTCCTCAAGGGAGGCGTGTTGAGGTGATTACAGTGAAGAACGAGTCGAAAAGGGTGATACTCTGCGCAACGATCTGTGTCCTTGCTGTCGCTCCCCGACAGACCATGGCCCAGATGGAGCCTGTCGGTGTGTCCGCGGATACGATCCGGGGAACGATCCATACCGTCCAGAAGGGCGATACACTGTGGGATCTCAGTCAGCGGTATCTGAGCGATCCCTGGCTGTGGCCGACCGTGCACAGGGCCAATGAACAGACGATCGCCGATCCGCATCTGATCTATCCGGGCCAGAAGATATGGTTTCCGGTAGGAGGCGGGACACCGGTCGTGCTCTCCTTCGAAGAAGTATGGCCTGACCGGGATACCGGAATCATCGAAGCGGCACGGCAGGCGGTTGAGATACCCCTGCCGGATCCTGATCCCGGGGAGACGCCGGTTGAACAGCCGGTACAGACACAGGATCCCCCCGTCGTTGATGATCCCGAAGTTTTCTCAACGGGGTTCGTCGCCGCAGCGAAACGGTACTATCCCCTGGCTTCCCAGAATGCCATTCTGGCGGCGGGTTACCTGGGGAACCCGTCAGGCTGGCCCAGCGGCGTGATCATAGGCGGGGAAGGCGCCGACATGAACATGTCGCTCTACGCGCAGGCCTTCCTGAATCTGGGCGAGGATAAGACCGAGCCCGGCGATCTCTACATGGTTGTCGAAGCGGGACCGATGATCCGACATCCCGAATGGGGGCACCGTCTGGGCAGGAAGATCCACATAAAGGGGATCATCCAGATCGTCGATACCGAAACCCGTACGAGCCAGGGAATACTTGTCGCGGTTTTCGACGCGGTTGGCAGGCAGGATCGGGTGATTCCCGCGCCGGAAGTGGATTCCCGGCCATGGAAGGAATTCATCCCGGTCCAGGGAGGCAGATCAGGATTTGTTGTCGCCAGGGCGATTGCCGACGGGAATATGCATCCCTATGATATGCTCTTCATCGATGGAGGAACGGAAGAGGGCGTCCTGGTTGGCGATCTCTACGTGCTGAAGCGGTCAGAGACCGAACGGGGCCGGCTCCGCTTTTTCGAGGAAGAACTGGCGCGGGCGGTGGTGATCGCCGTCCAGGAGAAAACCGCCACCGCCATGATCCTCTCATTGTTTGATTCCGAAATCGGTCCGGGTGAGAAGGTGGAACTCATCGGACGGTCGGTATTTGTGGAATCGGGGGGGGGAGGGTAGAGAGCGGCAGGTCTTTTTTTCATAGCCCCCGGAACCCGATTATATCACATTACATAACCGGGCGAGCGGCCCCTGTGAGCCGTCGCCCGGTTTCTGTTTTCAGGGGGAGTCGATGGGTATCAGTCTCAATCCGAAACAGCTCGAGGCCGTCGAGTATCGGGACACCCCCCTCCTGGTGGTCGCCGGCGCCGGCAGTGGGAAAACCAGAGTCCTCGTCGCGAAGATCGCCTACCTGATCGAGAAGCTCTCCTACAGCCCCTACCACATCCTTGCCGTCACTTTCACCAACAAGGCAGCGGGTGAGATGGTCGGACGTGTGCGGGATCTCGTCGGACCACTGAGCGAGGGGGTGACGGCCGGCACGTTCCACTCCTTCTGTGCCAGACTCCTGCGCCGTCACGGTGATCTGATCGGCTATGACCGGGATTATTCCATTTATGATAACTCCGATCAGCGGACACTCCTGCGCCGCGTGATCGAAGAGCTGGAACTACCTGAGGCTACCTTTTCACTCGGAATGGTCCACGCCCGCATCAGCCGTGCCAAGAATGAGATGGGGGAAGAGAACGAGGCTGACTGGTTCGGGGACTCGTGGGTGGATAAGGGGGTCCGGAGAGCGTACGACTCATACCAGCGGGCCCTGCGAGACCGGAACGCGATGGATTTTGACGATCTCCTGGTCAACAGCGTGCGACTCCTCGATTCCGCTCCGGACGTTCTACAGCATTACCAGGAGCGATTCAGGTACGTTCTCGTCGATGAGTACCAGGATACGAACAGGCCGCAATACCATCTGGTGAAGCTCCTTTCGGGCCATCACCGCGGACTCTGCGCGGTGGGTGATCCCGATCAGAGCATCTACAGCTGGCGGGGCGCCGATATCAGGAACATCCTGGACTTCGAGCGCGATTATCCAGACGCGAAGGTCGTGATCCTCGATCAGAATTATCGCTCGACCCAGAACATCCTGACCTCAGCCTCCCGGCTCATTGACCAGAACAGCAGTCGGCACGAGAAAGACCTCTGGAGTGATCTGGGTGAGGGGGATCCGGTGCGCGAGCTCGTATTCCTCAACGATGATGAGGAGGCCAGGGGAATCGTCAGGATCATCCAGGCCAAGCGGCGCAAGGAGGGCAGAAAACTCAGGGACACCGTTCTCCTCTATCGAACCAACGGACAGTCACGCGCCCTGGAATACGCCCTCAGGGGAGCAGGGCTGTCCTACACGATCGTCGGCGGTCTGAAATTCTACGAACGAGCCGAGATCAAGGACGCGCTGGCATACCTTCGATACCTGGTCAATCCCCGCGACACCGTCAGTCTTGTCAGGGCGCTCGCGACACCGCGCAGAGGAATCGGGAAGGTGACGGTTGACCGGATACTCGGCTCTCTCGCCCGCTGGGCCGGGGAACCGGGAGAGGGCCTTGCCGCGGCGGCTGAAGAAGCAGGCAGGGCAGGCGCAGCCCTGAAAGCGTTCTCCGATACCATCAACGCCTACCGCGGTCGTATCCACGAACCAGGCGTTGCCTCCTTTACCCGGGATCTCCTTGAGGACGTCGGTTACTTCGGGAAACTCACCCATGAGGGGACCATCGAGGCGGAAACGAAGATGGAGAACCTGGGTGAACTCCTATCGGGAATGGAGGAATACACGCGAAGGTGGGGCGATGAAGCCGATCTGCCGGGGTTCCTGGAGGAAGTGAGCCTGCTTACCGACATCGACGAGTGGGAGGAAGAAGGGGAGGCGGTCACCCTGATGACCCTCCATTCGGCCAAGGGCCTGGAATTCCCCGTTGTCTTCATCACGGGCATGGAGGAGGAATTCTGTCCGCTTCTTCGTGAGGACGATAACCCCGATGCCCTGGAGGAAGAACGGCGGTTGTGCTACGTTGGGATGACGCGAGCGATGGAGGAGCTCTATCTGACCCGGGCCAGGCGGAGACGTCGCTGGGGCAGGGTGCTCGACAGACTCCCGAGCAGATTTCTCGGGGAGCTGCCGGTTGATATCCTTGAAACAACGGATCAGATGCGACTCGTGACCGGAGTGGTCGGGAGCGGGCGTTCCCGTGAGACAGTCGCGAGACACGACCGATCAGAGGCAGTCGACTTCATGCCCGATTACGAGGGAGAGGATCAGAGTGCCGGCGGCATGTACCAGAGGGGTCAGGATGTGGAACATCCAACACTTGGCCATGGCCGTATCCTTGAAGTGTCAGGTCATGGAGAGAACACCAGGTTGATCGTAGCCTTCGCAGAAGCGGGAACAAGGCGATTGATGGCACAGTATGCGAAACTGAGGATCATCTGATGACCGGAGTTGTGTGTGTCATTCCGGCCCGTTACGGAAGCTCGCGCATGCCGGGGAAGCCACTGGCAATGATCGGCGACGTACCGATGATCGAATGGGTCGCCAGAGGCGTAAGCGAATCACAGGAAATGGACGAACTGATCATCGCCACCGATGACGATCGCATCCGAGAGGTCGCCCAGAAGTGGGGTAGAACCGTCGTGATGACCAGTCCTGAACTGGTTTCGGGCACCGATCGTGTGGCTGCGGTCGCCGAGCAGATCGATTGTGATCTTGTTATCAACATCCAGGGTGATGAACCTCTCATTCGCGGCCCCATGATCGATGCCCTGGTGGAAGCCCTCTCGGGAGATGAAGCCATCCCGATGGCCACGCTGGGCCATCCGATGGATGATGAGGAGGCGAACGATCCGAACGTGGTCAAGGTGGTCGTCGATTTCAGGGGAAGGGCACTCTACTTCAGCCGATCGAAGATCCCCTTTGTTCGCCGAAGGCCGCATGAAGGCGCTCAGCCATACTTCAAGCATATCGGGATATACGGATACCGTCGGGATTTCCTGCTCAGGTTCGCGACCCTTCCGCCTTCACCGCTCGAGCAGCTGGAAGGGCTGGAGCAGTTGCGCGCGCTCGAGCACGGTTTCCCGATCAGAATCGTTGAAACCACGTACCGTACGCACGGAGTCGACACACCCGAAGACCTGGATCGTGTACGAGAGGAACTCATATGAGTGAAGCATCCAGGGAGGTCAAGAATATCTTCGTCACCGGCGGAGTCGTATCATCACTGGGGAAGGGGGTCGCCTCGGCCGCGCTGGGGGTGCTGCTCAAGGCGCGGGGCATTAATGTCACGATCCTGAAGCTCGATCCCTACCTCAATGTTGACCCGGGGACGATGAATCCCTTCCAGCATGGTGAAGTATTCGTGACCGATGACGGTGCCGAGACAGACCTGGATCTGGGCCATTACGAGCGCTTCCTCGACCTCAATATGTCACAGAAGAACAACACGACCACCGGGCAGATCTATGAGCGGATACTCCGGAAGGAGCGAAGAGGTGATTACCTGGGCGGAACAGTTCAGGTGATTCCTCATGTTACGGATGAGATCAAGAATCACATCCGCAAAGCGGCTGGAGAAGATGGAGAATACGGGGTTGTAATCTCCGAGATCGGCGGCACGGTGGGTGACATAGAAGGGCTTCCCTTTCTGGAGGCCATCCGCCAGTTCCGTCTCGATGTCGGCCGGAAGAACTCGCTCTTCATGCACCTGACCCTCGTTCCCTATATCCCGTCAGCCGGAGAATTGAAAACCAAGCCGACCCAGCACAGTGTCAACAAGCTCCGTGAAATCGGTATCCAGCCCGACGTGCTGCTGGCACGCACGTCACTCCCGCTCACGAAGAGCATCAAGGCTAAGATCAGCCTCTTCTGCAACGTTGAGATAAACGCCGTCATCGAGGCCCTCGATGTCGAGAGCATTTATGAGATACCGCTTATCTACCACGAGCAGGGACTCGATCAGCTCGTCTGTGAGATGCTCGAGATACAGACTGAACCCCCGAGGCTCGAGAGCTGGGCAAAGATGGTCAGGGGGATCAAGGAACCGGAAGATGAGGTTACGATCCTGGTGGCCGGCAAGTACACAGACCTGAAGGATTCGTACAAGTCGATCGATGAGGCATTCGTGCACGCGGGAGTGCCCAATAAGACACACGTCGTGGCCCAGCACATAGAGACAGATGGCATCACCAGGGAGAATGTGGCCGAGACCTTTGCGAATGTTCACGGACTGCTCGTGCCTGGCGGATTCGGTGAACGCGGCGTACCGGGAAAGATCGAGGCGATAAGGTACGCGCGTGAAAACGGGATCCCCTTCTTCGGGATCTGTCTCGGATTGCAGACGGCGGTGATCGAGTTTGCCAGGAATGTCTGCGGGCTGGCATCAGCCAACTCGATGGAATTCGATCTGATGGCCGAGCACCCGGTCATCAGCCTCATGCCCGATCAGGAGGATATCGTTGATATGGGCGGGACGATGCGGTTGGGGGCCTATCCCTGCCAGCTCAAGGAGGGAACCAGGGCTTTCGAAGCATATGGGTCACCGTTGATCAGTGAACGACACCGTCACCGCTACGAGATGAACAACAGATACCGTGATATCCTCGAGAAGCACGGTATGATCATTTCGGGCGTGAGCCCGGATAACAAGCTGGTCGAGATGATCGAGTTGAAGGATCATCCATGGTTCGTGGCAGGTCAGTTCCACCCGGAATTCAAGAGCCGGGCGCAGCGCCCGCACCCTCTTTTCAGGGATTTCATCAAGGCTGCGCGAGCGTACAACAAGAAGCAGGGGGGTTAGAGCAGCGTGTCCACTGTCAAAGCAGGTGGGTTCGAAATCGGAGGCACCGCGCCACTGATCCTGATCGCCGGGCCTGATGTCGTGGAATCGGAGGAACTGGCGCTGCGGACCTGTGAAACGCTCAGGGAAATGACGGAGGCCCTTTCGGTTCCCTTTATTTTCAAGTGCTCCTACCAGAAAGCCAACCGTTCCAGTGGCTTGTCATATTCGGGGCCGGGACTCCATGAGGGACTTGAGGTTCTGGCGAAGGTGAAGGAGGAGTTCGGTGTTCCGGTCACCACCGACGTCCATGAAACCGGAGATGTGGAAGCGGTGGCGGAAGTCGTCGACCTGATCCAGATTCCCGCCTTTCTCTGTCGTCAGACACCTCTTGCGATTGCGGTGGCCCGGACCGGAATGCCGGTCAACATCAAGAAGGGCCAGTTCGTGGCCCCCTCGGCGATGCACGCTCTGGTGAGGAAAGTCATCGGTGAGGGCAATGCCGATGTCATGGTCACCGAACGGGGAACCTCTTTCGGTCACAACGACCTGGTGGTTGATATGCGCGGCCTGGCCGAGATGGGGCGGCTCGGCACGCCGGTCATCTTCGACATGGCGCATTCCATTCAGCTGCCCGGGGCGGCCGGCGAACGATCGGGAGGGGAGAGGAAGTACGCCGCTCCGCTGGCCAGGGCCGCTGTCGGAGCGGGTGTCGCCGGCGTCTTCTGTGAAGTGCATCCCGATCCGTCTTCGGCTCTCTGTGATGCTGATTCACAGGTTACACCGGCGCAGATGCAGGAGATCCTCAAGCAGCTGCTCGCGATAGACGCGGCTCGAAGAGCCGTGGCGGGTGATGAAGCCCGTGCCCTGCCGACACCCGGAGAGGAACTGTAACGTGAAGGAGATCCAGGAACGTCTGGCCGATATCGAACTGGTCATCTTCGATGTGGATGGTGTACTCACCGATGGCTCTCTCATTATCGATTCAGAGGGCAGGGAGGCGCTCAGGTTCGACGTGCAGGACGGATACGGAATTTTCCGCGGGTACCGGGCCGGTCTCACGTACGCTATCATCACCGGCAGGAGCAGCAAGGTGGTCGAGTATCGCGCTCGCGAGCTGAGGATCGAGAGGGTCTATCTGGGTCAGAAGATCAAGAGAACAGCGTTCGAGGATCTCGTCAGGGAGAGCGGACTCGATCCCTCCTCAATAGCCTACGTGGGTGACGATCTGAATGATATACAGGTGATGAAGCAGGTTGGTGTTTCATGCGCGGTGGCCAATGCCCGTCCCGAAGTGAAGGAGATCGCCGATCTTGTCACCGACGCGAAGGGAGGGTACGGCGCGGTGCGTGAGTTCCTCGAGATGATCATCGCCGCTAAAGGAGGTGTTCCCACTCCATGACCGAAGAGATACCGACCGTACGGAAACCGGAGAAAAATCCCAGGGAGATCAGCGACGCCGAGATCGAGCAGTGGGGGCGCACCGTCGTTGAGCTCGAAGCCCGCGGGGTTGCCGATCTCTCGAAGAGGATCGATTCCGAATTCGCCGGGGTGGTGAGGCTCCTGTACGACTGCCCCGGCCGGATCATCATCACCGGAGTGGGAAAGTCGGGAATCATCGGCAAGAAAATCGCCGCGACCCTTACGAGCACCGGCACACCAGCCGCCTTCCTCCATCCCGTGGAGGGACTCCATGGTGATATCGGGATGGTACGCCGGTCGGATGTGATCATCGCGATCTCGAAAAGCGGGAACACCGAAGAACTGGAAGCCCTCCTGCCGGTCCTGAAATCGATGAAGGTTCCGATCGTGGCCATGACGTCGAACCGCGATTCCTACCTCGGCGGTCAGGCGGAGTACATTCTGGACATTGGAGACACCGAGGAAGCCTGTAAAATGGACCTCGTTCCCACAACCAGTACCACCTCGACCCTTGCTCTGGGAGACGCGCTCGCGGTGGCGCTCCTCTCTCTGAGAGGTTTCGGTCCGAGCGATTACCGTCAGCTCCATCCCCGGGGATCGATCGGGCGTTCTCTCCTCACCATCGCCGACCTGATGCACACCGGCGAAGAGCTCCCGATTGTGGCGCTCAACGCCAGCGCCGATACGGTGCTTCTTGAAATGACGAGCAAGCGCCTGGGAGTCACCTGTGTTGTGGATGATGACGGGTGCCTGCGGGGTATCATCACCGACGGGGACCTCCGCCGGTGCCTGGAGAAAGGATTCGACCTTGGTGCGGTGATCGCTGCCGACATGATGACCGCGGGACCGAAAACCATCAAGCGTGACGCGCTCGCGGCAAGCGCGGTGGGTCTCATGGAAGACCATCAGATCACACAGCTGGTCATCACCGATACCGAAGGTGTCCCGACAGGTATCGTTCACCTCCACGATCTCCTTCGCGCGAAGGTTGTTTAGGCGGGTTTCACGGCCCGTCCGGTGGAGCATGAGAATAAGCAGAAGGAGAGCGCGTCGGGCCCTCGCCGCGGCCGGCATCCACTTTCTCTACACCGCTCTCCGCCTGATTCCGCGCCGACTCGCCCTGATGAAGTGCCGGATACTGGGCACGATTGCCTGGACGTTCGATTCCCGGGGCCGGAAGGTAGCCCTCGATAACACCGGAATCGTGTACGGTGAGACACTTCCACTCCGGGAGCGCAGAGCTCTGGTTCATGCCGCCTACCGGAATCTGGCGGCGAATCTGGTTGATCTGAGCAGACTCTCCTCTCTCAGCGATGAAGCCCTTCTGTCGCTTGTGGCGGTCGACGTCGAATCGCTCCGCCATCTCGATGGTGCCGTTGAGACCGGCCGCGGAATTATCCTTCTTACACCGCACCTGGGGAACTGGGAGCTGCTCACCGCGTACATGGCAGTGAGGGGGGTGAAGGTACACTTCGTTGGGCGAAGGCCGTATGACGAAAGACTCGAGCGACTCTTCGAGAATGTTCGATCGAGTCATGGCGCCGCGTGGGTCAGCCGCGGCGGGGCTTTCGATCAGCTTGTGGACCTCCTGAGTGGAGGAGAAGTGGCGATCATGCTCATCGACCAGGATACCGGCAGGGTGAAGGGTACCTTTGTCGATTTCTTCGGTTCACCCGCCTGGACGGCAACCGGCCCGGCGGTTCTGGCCCGGCTCACGGGCGCTATCCTGCTGCCCGGTGCCCTGGTCAGGGTGAAGAAAGAACGCTACCGGCTTGTTCTGGACGAACCCGTCGAGAGGGTCATGACGGGCAACGACGAATACGACGATTGGGAAACCACCCGCCGGGCCTCACTGGCCCTTGAATCGCTGGTGCGGCGGTTTCCCGACCAGTGGGCATGGTTCCACCGCAGGTGGCGCACCCGTCCTCCGCATGACTGGCAGCCTCCGTCTCCTGCGGGCGAGGCACCACCGATCGATGATCTGATTGAAGACGGGGAGCCGATCTGATGCGGATGCGGACGCACCTCTTTTTGGTATCAGTTCTCACCGTCACGGCGGTTGCCGGATGTGAGCAGACATCCCGGCCGGATATCCCTGATCCGGCACCGACACAGCTTGGTCCACGACCCGATTCGGAACAGTGGAACGCGATCATCCAGCTCTTCGAGAAGGGCGTGAAACGCTCCGTTATCGAGGCCGATTATCTGGCCGTATTCCAGCTGCCGGGAAGCAATCGCACGCGCATGGACACTCTCGAGGTGGATTTCTTCGACGTTGCGGGAGAGAACACCAGCCACCTGATCGCCGATTCCGGAGAGATCTACGACCAGAACAGGGAGGGCCGCCGCAAGGTGAAGACGTGGGGTGGTGTTCTGCTCACTGGTTCGGAGGGGCAGGTTGTTCGAGCGGACACCCTCTGGTGGGACGAGGCGGGAGACCGGCTCTACACCGATGGCCCGGTCGAGGTTACACGGGAGGGTGATATCCTCAATGCGATCGGGTTCGAGTCGGACACTCGGCTGGAGAATATGGTGCTCGGGAATGTATCCGGTCAGTCCCTCCAAGGTGGAGAATGGGTGGATGAGGAGCGAGGGATAGATGAGACGACACGGCCGGATACCACCGCGACGCGTCCCGACACTTCCGGAGCGGCGGTAACCGGCAGAGGCGACATCCCACCATGAGATCTCCGGGATTCCCCCATCTCATCGTAGCGGTGCTCGGTATCGTTGCGGTCGTCCCGGCAGATCATCTGGTGGGGCACACGGCTCCCCCGCGTTGCCAATCCGCCATTCAGGGAGGAGAACAGGAAGCGCAACCCCTGGAACTCCTCCATGCCGGCAACATGGAGGTACGAATGGTGACGCGGGGAAGTGGGGAACCGTACCGGATAACCGACCTTGCGGACAGTGTTCTCTTCAGACATGGCGAGCAGTACATCCTGGCCGATGAGGCCACCTTCCTCGATCTGCAGGAACAGGTAATCCTGAAGGGAAGGGTTCACGGGTGGGACCCCGACTGGAATTTCTGGGCCGATGAGGTCGTGTATCGCGGCAAAGAGCGTATCATCACGACGCGCGGAAACGTGCGCGCCCTCAATCTGAGTGACAGCACAAGAATTAATGCCGACCAGATCCGGTTCGACCGGAACAGCGGTGACGGCGTGGCGACCGGTTTCCCCCGCCTCTTTCGGCCGCCTGCGGACTCAACCGCATACTCCACTGAAGTGGAAGGCTCCGAGGCCTCACGGCTCTTCTTCCGCCAGGATGCGGGGTGGGTGGAGATCGATCGGGGAGCGGTCGTGCGTCGCGGCGATATCACGATCAGTGGGTTATGGCTCCGTTCGGAGGATGACCCTCAACGCCTCATCGTACGCGATCAGGTCGAGCTGCGCAAAGAGGGTGTAAAAGCAACCGGCGGCCACCTCGTCTGGGATGAAATGAGTGGCCTGGCTCGCCTCACCGGCGATACGCCCAGGCTGAACCGGTGGGCCTCGCGCGAGGAGGGCGGCCTCGATTCGGTCAGGACGTCGATGGTCGCCGACAGCCTTGACCTGCGGATCGAGGAGGATGTGCTCCAATCAATCCATCTGCATGGTCAGGGAGAGGTGAACACGGTGACGATCCCGGAGCCGGGGAGTACCCGGATCCGCCCCGATTCAGTCGAAGTGCCCGCCGAACCGGATTATATGAGGCTCGTTGGCAGGGATATCGATATCTCCCTGGACGGGGAGCGCCTCGACGTTCTGACTACGAAGCGGGGCGCGATGTACTACTGGCGGGAGGATCTGCCCGACCGCACCAGCGCGCTGGGAGGCATGGAGCTGGTGATCACATTCGTCGGCGGGGAGCCCGAGATCGTAGAGGCGCGGCAAAACGCGGTCACGCGGTACTTCACCGATATGGAGGCGGATGAGGCCGATATGGTTCGTGTACTGGCGTCCCTCATACGCTTCACGCTGAAGGATGGCACATTCGAGATGGCAAACATGGAAAACGGCAGTGCGGTGATGTACAGTTCCGATATGGTGCGTGCAGGCGTCGTTTCAATGGCGGTGCATCCTGATTCTGTACGGGTAGGAGCGACCAGAGGGGGAGGTGGCGCAGGCAATCCCATCCCTCCATCAGGGTAGAGAGGAGACCGGTGGAAGAGACGAGCGGCGGAAGATTCAGCGCGGAGAAGCTCGTGAAGGTTTACAACCGCAGGCGGGTGGTTAATGAGGTCACGCTCGCGGTCGACAAGGGTGAGATCGTCGGTCTCCTTGGCCCGAATGGAGCCGGGAAAACCACCACCTTCTATATGATGGTCGGTCTTATCAGGCCGAAATCAGGAACGATCTACCTCGAGGGAAAGGATGTAACCTCACTCCCCATGTACCGCAGGGCCCGTCTTGGAGTGGGGTACCTGGCCCAGGACGCTTCGGTGTTCCGCAAGCTGACCGTGGAGCAGAACCTTCTTGCTATCCTTGAGACGTTCATGCGCTCCTCTGCAGCGCGACAGGAGAGATGTGACGAACTTCTCGAGGATCTGAATATCTCCCATCTGAGAAGGCAGAAAGCCTATACCCTTTCGGGCGGTGAGCGAAGGCGGGTGGAGATAGCCCGGGCGCTCGTCACCGAGCCCGACTTCATACTCCTCGATGAGCCCTTTACCGGAGTGGATCCGATCGCGGTCGAGGAGATACAGGAGATCCTGAAAGCGCTGAAGGTGAAGGGACTCGGTGTTCTGATCACCGACCACAATGTGCGGGAAACCCTCCATATCACCAACCGGGCGTATATCATGAATGAGGGTGAAATACTTGTCTCGGGAGACGCAGAAAGTCTGGTCGATGACCCGATTGCCAGAAAGGTGTATCTGGGGCAGCGGTTTACCCTGAACTGAACGGTGTGGTGGCGCTTCCGGACCGGGCTCATACCGGGAACGCCTTGAACGGGTGTGAAGGGGGGGGTAGATTTATCGTATGAAGCTTATTCAGGAGATACGGCTGGAACAGAAGCTATCACCACAGCTCATCCAGTCATTGAAGCTGTTACAGCTCTCCACCCTCGAACTCGAACAGTATATGAAGCAGGAGATCGATACGAATCCGCTTCTGGAGGAGCGCCAGACAGTCGAAGTCTCCCCGGAACAGGCACTGCATGAAACCCGAACCGAGACCGGTGTGCAGTTCGATGAGCAGGAATGGCGGCGGGTTATCGCCGAGACCAGTGACGTCGGCGGCCGGGGCTTCAGGGCAGATACCAGCCGGGAATTTGTGGATCTCCCCCAGCCGGCGGAGGTCGGGCTGCAGGAACACCTGCTGAACCAGCTCAATTTCACAGACATATCAGACGACAACACCGATATCGCTGAAGAGATCGTCGGCAGCATCAACGAAGATGGTTACCTGACGTCAACGATCGAGGAGATTGCCGAGACAACAGAGAACAGCCTTGAAGATGTGGAACGCATCCTCGCGGTGATCCAGTCCTTTGATCCTTCGGGGGTCGGAGCCCGGGATCTGGAGGAATGCCTGTCGATCCAGCTCAGGGAGAAAGAGCTGGAGAACACCATCCTGATGGCCCTCGTTGAAGAGCACCTCGATGATCTGCAGCATCACAGGTACACGGTGATCGCGAAAGCGCTCGACATCTACGAATCTGAAGTACAGGCAGCCGTGAAGGAACTCTCACGGCTGAACCCCAAGCCGGCGGCAGGGCGGTTCGGTGCTGCTGCAAGGACGATCATTCCTGACATGATCGTCGACAAGATCGATGACAGGTTCACGGTCCTTTACAACGACTCGAGCACCCCCCGCCTGCGGATCAGCAATCTTTACAAGGATATCCTGGCGAAGGATTCAGAGGCTTCGGATGAGACGAGGCAGTACATCGTCGAGAAGCTGAATGGCGCCCGATGGCTTCTGCGGGCGATCCAGCAGCGACGGTCCACGATGCTCAAGGTCATGGAGTACATCGTGAAGGTGCAGTACGAGTTCCTCGAACACGGTGTCCTGCGTCTGAAGCCGATGATCCTTCAGGAGGTTGCCGACGCGATCGGGATGCATGTCAGTACCATCAGCAGAGTCACCAACGGGAAATACGTTCAGACGCCGCAGGGAATGTTCGAATTGAAGTTCTTTTTCGGCGGCAGGATCGAGAACAGGGGGGGGATGGACGCATCGAATAAAGCCATCAAGAAGCAGATCGAACGTCTGATCAAGGAGGAAGACAGCAGCAAACCGCTGAGTGACCAGAAGATCGTGGATATCCTCCATAAGGAAGGATACGAGATCGCCCGCCGGACAGTCGCGAAGTACCGTGATCAAATGAGCATCCAGCCGGCTCGATTCCGGAAACAGTATTGATTACGGAACGGTGTACTGGACGGTGTACCAAGGGATCACCCGTAAGCTCCATCACGCAGAAAAGGAGTCTGGGCACATGAAAACGAGCGTTACCGCGCGCCATTTCGATCTGTCTAGGCAGGTGCACGATCACGCCATTTCAGCCATGGAGGGATTGGAAAAATATTTTGAACGAATAGTTGATGCCCATCTGGTACTGGTTAAGGAGAACAATCGCTGGACGGCTGAGGCCGTCATCGGAGTCCCCGGTGAAACGCTGACCGCTGAGAGTGAAGATGATCTGCTCTTCACGGCGATCGATGACGTCACCGCCAAAGCCGAACGACAGCTCAAGAAATACAAGGCTAAACGCAGTTTCGAGCGAGACCGACGCAACATTCAGCAGCTGAAATCGGGCCAGCCTCGATCACGTCGGAAATAGGATACTGATGCCCATTAAAGAACTGACCGTACAGAAACTGGTAGATGACAACAAAGAGGTACTTCAGCTGGAATGGTCTGCAGGACGATCCGGCTCCCTGCAGATGATATCGAGTAACGATGTATACCGCCCCGGACTGGCTCTGGCGGGTTACTTTGAAGCGTTTCCCTACGACCGGGTCCAGATCGTCAGCAAGACCGAATTCAGTTACCTGGAGAGCCTGAGTGACGAACAGTGCAGGAAGTCGATCAGGGAAATGTTCTCATACGAAATCCCGATCCTCATTTTCGCCAATGGCAGCAAGCCGAACGATTTCATCATCCAGCACGCCGATGAGCGGAACATCCCGGTTCTCCACTCTCCACAGACAAGCACGGTTGTGGCGCACCTGCTCAGTGAATACCTGGACGACTGGTTCGCTCCAACGACGGTCATCCATGGCACGCTCGTGGATGTGTATGGTGTCGGGCTCCTCTTCACGGGTAAGAGCGGTGTGGGAAAAAGTGAAATTGCGCTCGATCTGATTGAACGGGGACATCGCCTGGTTGCCGATGATGTCGTAACGCTGACGCGAACAGCGCGGGGTGTGCTGAATGGATCTGGTAATGAGCTGCTGACGCACCACATGGAGATCAGGGGGATCGGGATCATCGATGTTCAGGGTGTATTCGGTATTCAATGCATCCGTCTGAGGAAACGCGTCGAAGTGGAGGTAATACTGAAACACTGGGATGAGGTGGATGAGGTGGACCGGCTCGGCATGGAGGATCAGATGGTCGAGATCATGGGGGTGAATATCCCCCAGGTGACTCTCCCGATCGTGCCGGGAAAGAACATTACGGTGCTGGCCGAGACGATTGCGCTGAACCATCTGATGAAGATATCAGGACTGAACGCCGCGCAATCGCTCAATGAAAAACTTCTCGACAGGATGGAGAGGAAGACCCAGGCACGTCAGAAGCTGGGTGAGGATTACGAATGATCCGTGGCATCGTTTTTACCCACGCCAATCTGGGTGAAGCGTTCTGTGAATCGGTGGGATCGTTTCTCGGCCCACAGGATGAACTGATCTGTCTGAGCAACAGCGATCTGTCGGGTGAACAGATGATGGAAGCGCTCGATTCCGCGGTAGGTCCCGAAGGGGATGGGGCCGTGGTCTTCACCGCGCTCTTCGGCGGGTCGTGCTGGCAGACCGCTGAACGACTCCTGAGAGAGCGCAGTGAGGTGCGGCACATCACCGGTGTCAATCTTCCGATGCTGCTTGCCTTCCTGAACAAACGTGAAGAGACAGCGCTCGATGACCTGGTAGAGATGGTAACGGGATATGGGCATAGAGGGATCAAGCCGTGAGCCTGCTCCTGATCAGAGTTGATGACAGATTGCTGCACGGCCAGGTGACTCAGGGATGGGGTTCGGTGCTCAATCCCGACCGGTTCGTTGTGGCCAATGACGCGGTCGCCGGCGATGAGTGGGAGCGGGAGATGTATGAGCTGTCCGCCCCCGAGGGGGGGGTGGTCTCTGTTGTCACGATCGCCGAGACGGGTGAGCGTATCCGGGAATGGATCGAGGCGGGGGAGGACATTCTCCTCCTCATCGAAAACCCCTCTGACGCTCTGAATCTGTATCGATCGGGCCTGACGTTCGACGAATTGAATATGGGAGGATTGCATCACCGGAACGGCAGAAAACGAATCCTCCCTTATATCTGTCTGGACAGGGACGATATTGAAGCGCTGACAGCCCTTCGCGACCACGGGGTGGCGGTCGAGTGTGCTGATGTCCCCAACAGCGAGAGAAAGGACTTGTTTGCATGTCTTGGCAACAGGGAAAAAGAGATCTGACAAGCCTGAAAGTGGGATCGGCAGTCATCATCGGGATAGTGATTCTTGTTCTGGGTCTCCTGTGGGGACAGGATATGCTGCGGGCTGGTCAGATGAACAAGATCACCGTGATCTTTGAATCGGGATTCGGTCTCTCGTCCGGCGACCCCGTCCTGATAGCCGGTGTGAAGAAGGGACAGGTTTCGAGGATCGCCCTGACTTCCGACAACAGGGTGGCGGTTGAGATGATCATCGAGAACGATATCCAGCTCTACACCTCCAGCATCTTCACGATCGAGAGCGAGGGGCTTATCGGATCACGGTTCATCAACGTGACGGCAAATCCTGGAGGGACGGCCCTGGCGCCCGGGGACTCGCTGTACGGCCTGAATGCCTCGAGCCTGAACGATATTTTCAGGAACGTGCAGAAGCTGATGGTCCGGGTGGACGATCTCACTGCCTCCATGCAGGCGGTCATTACCGATTCCACCGTCCGTGCCCGAATCGGTGAGACCTTTGACAACCTCTCGCTCACCATCGATCTGGTGAATCAGATGATGGTGGAAAACCAGGGACTCATCAGGACCAGCCTGGAAAACCTCGGTTCGGTTGTGACCAACATCAACACAGCGATTACCGAGAATACAGATGATTTCGAGTCAGCCCTGATTTCGGTCACGAACGCCACCGACGGGATTACGGGTGTGGCTACCACGATCGATTCACTCTCGGGGGCTCTCCGGGTCATGGTTGAGCGCATCTCAGCTGGAGAGGGAACGCTCTGGCGGATGGCGGAATCGGATTTCCTTTATAACCAGATCGTACTGACGGTCGCTCATCTCGATTCCTTCCTTATCGATATCATGGCGAATCCGAAGAAGTACATCAGATTCAGCATCTTCTGATGGCCGAAGGCGCCGATGCGGTCATCTTCGCTCTCGATGCGGGCGCGACCAATACCCAGGCAATCGTGGTCGACGCTACCGGTTCGGTTCTCTGGCAGGGCGCGAGCGGCAACGCCTCTCTGACCCGGGCGGGTTTGGAGCATGCCGCTGAGGTGGTGGCCTCGCTCTGGTACGAGGCCTGTGAAAACGGAGAGGACCTGCCCGCGCGGCTCTCCGCGATTGCTGGAGGGTTCGCGGGGGGGAGATCGCTTTCTATCCAGATGGCCTTTGCCGGACACCTTATCAAGGTGTTCTCACCACCGCTCTACCGGGAGAACCTGCCGCTCACGCTCACTCATGACGCTCACATAGCCCTGACGGGAGCCGTTGGGGAAGAGGGACCGGGGTGTGTTCTCATCAGCGGAACCGGCTCGATCTGCATGCTCCGGAACGCCGAAGATTCAACCGCACTGGCCGGAGGATGGGGCTGGCCGCTCGGTGATGAAGGGAGCGCGACATGGGTCGGATGGATGGCGGTCAGGAGAGCTCTGGAGGCGTGGGAGCAAGGGCGAGCCTCAGTCCTGACCGGGCTTGTCATCGAGAGCTGGGACCTGGGTGATGAGGTATCAGATCCCCATGGCCTGATGCGCGCGGCGATAAAGGCCAGCTACAATCCCGACGCGTATGCTCGTCTGGCGCCGATGGTATTCGACTACGCGCTTGACGGGGATCCTGACGCCCGGTCACTGGTAGATCTGACGGGCAGGTCGCTGGGCGCCCTGGTTCTGCGGTGCTGTGAAAACCTGAATATGCCTGCCGACTCCGATCTGCCAATCGCGTTCATGGGCAGTCTCGCGACTGTGTGGGCTTCCACTATCGAGGAGCCGGTTCGCGAAAATGCGGGCAGGTTTGGCGAGTCACTCACCTTCATCACACCGCGCATGCCCGCTGAGGGAGGAGCCGCGCTCCTGGCATTTGAGGCTGCAGGTATTACCCTTGATGACTCAGGGCGCGAGAGGCTCACCATGCAGATCATGAATCAGGCGCAGAAGCGGTCCTGACAGCGATCCGTCCTGTCAGACCCCGCTGCATATTGACACCCATCAGACGGCTGCGCATACTGTCGTTCTTCTACATTCTGTGAGGGAAGTTGTGGGGATAGTGGGCGGGCCGTAAGTGGTAATCACAAGACAAGTTACGCACGCAGATACGGCAGACTGGTGGCGTAGCGAAACAGAATGAGGCGCACATGGGTCGCGGTTCAGTCAACAAGGCGATCGTTCTCGGCAATCTCGGACAGGACCCTGATGTCCGATCTACCTCGAGCGGACAGATGGTAGCCAACTTCAGTCTGGCGACCAACCGTAGCTGGACCGATCGTAACGGTCAGCGACAGGAACAGACCGAGTGGCACAAAATTGTGGCATGGGCGAAGCTGGCGGAGATCATCGAGCAGTACCTGAAGAAGGGTGATCAGGTATATATCGAAGGTCGCCTGCAGACCCGCTCCTGGGAAGACAAGTCGGGTGAGAAGCGATATACCACCGAGATTGTGGCTCAGGAAATGGTGATGCTCGGATCAGGTGGCGGCGCACGGGGGGGATTCGGTGGCGGTCCGTCCAACAATGACTCCGCGGGACCCGGTGGCGGAGGCTCAGGGGTGGTTGAAGAGGATGATGACCTCCCCTTCTGAGTTGTAGTAATGCAGAGGGAAGCACGTTTACGGGTGTAAGCGTCATGTCAGGTGACAAACGTCGGCGCCGCTCGAATGCGACGGTTGTCGCGTGACAGGGCACTTGCACTGTAGGGCAGAGGCACGGCACGATGGACATCTGGAAAGAGCTCAATAGCGATGCCATACGGCTCGATATCGATGCCGGCACGAAAGAGGAGATTTTCAACGTGCTGGTCGAGGCTCTGGTTATTACGGAGCAGGTCGATCCGGCACTGCCGGCCCTCGAAGAGGTCCTCCGGCGTGAAGCTGTTCTTTCAACAGGTGTCGGCAATGGGGTCGCGCTCCCCCACGCGCGGCTCGAGAACTACACCGGATTCGCCCTTGCGTTCGGAAGGCCGTTGGAGCCACTGGATGTGGATGCCGTCGACAGACAGCCTGCCGATCTCTTCTTCATGCTCCTTGCCGACAAGAACGATCCCGGGACCATCGTCAAGATCCTTGGCCGGCTCGCCCGCCTCTGTGATGACGAATCCGTGCGGAAGGAACTCCGCAATGCAGGCACTCCCGCCGCGGTAATCAAGGTAGTCAGGAATTCTGAAGGCTCTTGATGGGCACGCTGGCCCGAATCGATCCCGATCACCTGTTGGCAAGGCTGGACGCCTTCCTGAGAACCGCCCTGGAAAAAGCGGGGATTCGCAACGGAATCGTCGGTCTCTCCGGAGGTATCGATTCCGCGGTCGTAGCCGCTCTGCTGGTACGCGCGGTCGGCCCCGAGCGAGCACGCTTCGTGTACATGCCCCATGCGGTATCGAGTGATGAAAGCGCAAGGGATGCGCGCCAACTGGCTTCCACGCTCGGTGTTGATCTGATCGAAGTACCCATCACCGGCATGACCGGCGGGTATGCCGGATTCGGGCAGCTCGATCACATTCGGGCGGGGAACCTGATGGCCCGGATGCGGATGGCGGTTCTCTACGATCTCTCCGTCGAGCATGAGGCGCTCGTTATCGGGACCAGCAACAAGACCGAGATCCTTCTCGGTTACGGTACCATCTTCGGCGATACCGCGTGCGCGGTGAATCCGGTCGGGGATCTTTACAAGACCTGGATCAGGGAGCTTGCTGTCCACCTCGGTACGCCGGAATCGATACGATCCAAGCCTCCAAGCGCCGATCTCTGGGTCGGACAGACCGATGAGGATGAGCTCGGCATCGATTACGCGACCGCGGACCGGATCCTCTACCATCTGGTGAACGAGCGACTCCCGGTGGATGAAGTCATCGAGATCGGTTTCGATGATTCCCTCGTCAGGGGTGTATGGGAGCGGATGGAGCGGAACGCGTACAAGAGACGCCTCCCCGAAATCTGCAGGCTCTTCGGAGCGCCTGATGACACCCCCTGATATGCCACGCTCTCCCGAACGGGAGACTCGCTCTCCAATCTATGTACCATTGCTCGAAGGATTCATCGAACAGATCGAACCGGGAACCCTCTATCTCGTCAGCACGCCTATCGGCCATCGCGGTGACCTGAGCCCCCGGGCGCTCGCTGTAATCGGAGGGGCTGATATCGTCGCGGCCGAGGACACCCGTCATACCGGCTCACTCCTGGCATCTCTCGGGGCGTCCCGACCCCTCAAGAGTTACCACGAACACAACAAGGTGAAGGCCTCCGTCCGTCTGATCGCCGAGCTTGAAGCGGGACGAAGCGTGGCGCTCGTCTCTGACGCCGGCACGCCGGGGCTCTCAGATCCCGGATTCGTGCTCGTCCGGGCGGCTGTTCTCGCAGGTATCCCCGTTACAGCGATCCCCGGTCCGTCAGCCGTTCTCCCGGCACTGGTGATCTCAGGCCTTCCTACCGACGCGTTCACCTTCACCGGATTCCTGCCGCCCAAAAAAGGGCGCCGGCGCTCATCGCTCACCTCTCTTTCAGAACTCCCGCATACCCTGGTGTTCTATGAAAGCCCTCACCGGATAGCCGCCACGCTCGCCGACATGACCGAAGTGTTCGGGGATCGCTGGGTGGCGGTGTGCCGTGAGCTGACCAAGAAATTCGAGGAGGTCAGACGGGGAAGGCTCAGCGATCTGGCGCACTTTTACGAAACTTCCCGTGCGCGCGGGGAGTTTACCATTGTAGTAGCCGGAAAGGATTTCAAGGGAACGCTTCAGTAGTAGTACCGGATTCTGTATCTTAAAATGCTGTGAATCAGTCAACGACAAAGCTCCCCGGCACGTTCATCACCCTGGAGGGTGTGGACGGTTCCGGCAAGACGACGCAAGCGGAAGCGCTGTCAGCGGCATTGAGAAACGCCGGTTACCGTGTACTCCGGAGCCGAGAGCCAGGCGGTACCCCGGTGGCGGAGCAGATCCGGGATATCCTGCTCGATCGCGAGATCGAAAGCATGGCCTGGTCCACAGAGGTGCTGCTCTACCTCGCGAGCAGGGCGGAACACGTCGCCACTCTCCTGAGGCCCGCTCTGGAACGCGGTGAGGTCGTTGTATGCGACAGGTTCCTTGATTCGACCCTGGCTTATCAGGCCTTCGGCCGTGAGGGTGGCGGGCTTCAGGTCGCGGAGGCACTGGACACCATCCGCAGGGCGAACGATCTCGCGACCGGTGGACTCGGGCCTGAATTGACATTTCTGCTCGATCTCGATCCTTCAGAGGGATTGAACAGGACGGAGGCTGCCGGACGCTCTCCCGACAGGCTGGAGGGTGAGGGCACGTCTTTTCTCGGCCGGGTGCGTGACGGATTTCTGACCCTGGCTGAGGTTGAGCCTGACCGGATCCATGTAATACCGGCGGGTGGAACGATAACTGATATAGCGGAAGAGATCACCGCGCGCACTCTTTCGTACCTTCAGCGGAAGTGAATAAAATGAGACGAAGGACAAGACTCTGGCTGGTACTCCTGATAATAACCGCGGGTATCGGTCTGACCGCGGGCGGTGTATTCAGTGGCGCGAGCGCCACAGGCTCCGAAGATCCGAAGATCAGCCGTCAGGGCACCAGGGAACTGCAGGGGCAGGTCCAGGAGTACAATCGCATCATGGGCAACGTTCTCTACGAAGTCGGGAGGGCGTACTACAAGGACGTCGATGTTGCCGATGTAGCCATTGCCGGCATCAAGGGGATGATGGCCCGGCTCGATCCCTATTCCGATTTTTATGTGGAAGAAATAGATCCCGGCATGGTGGCCGACATGGAGATCACGACCACCGGTACCTATAGCGGGATCGGCTCGACCATCGGGTACTCCGGGGGAGTTCTCTCAATCATCGCTCCCATGAAGAGTTCTCCCTCAATGCGGGCTGGACTGCTCGCCGGTGACGTCATCGCGAAGATCGATGGTGTACCGAGCAAGACCTTGTCCACCGCCAGGGCCGCTTCACTGATAAAGGGACCCGTGGACACCGATGTCACGCTGATGATTGAACGGGAGGGATTCCCCGGACAACTCGAGTTCGTGATCACCAGAGCACAGATAGAGGTCAATGACGTCTCGTCCGCGACCTTTGCCGCCCCCGGTATCGCGTATATAGAGATCAGCAAGTTCAGCAAGAACACCGGCCACTTCCTGGTGGAAGCCATCGAGAAACTCGAGCAGGAGCAGGCCATCGAAGGTCTGATCCTCGACCTGCGGGGAAACCCGGGCGGTCTTCTGGATGAGGCGATCGCCGTGACCGAACCGTTCCTCCCACCCGGTGAGATGATCGTCTACACGCGCGGTCGCGTGGCGAACATGAACCAGAACTATCTTTCCCGGGACAGGCAGCTGTACGACGGCAAGCTGGTGGTTATGGTCAACCAGGCCAGCGCCTCTGCTTCCGAGATCATCGCCGGCGCCGTGCAGGATCTCGACCGGGGTGTCGTTGTCGGCAAGACCTCCTTCGGCAAGGGGCTGGTCCAGCAGGTGGGACAGATGGGACAGATGCCCGGCGGAGATGGTGCCAATATCTTCAGGCTCACGACCGGCGAGTACTTCACCGCCAGCGGACGGAACCTCCAGCGCCCGTTCGGCACCGACGAACTCGGCAGGATCGTGATCCGTAATCCAGGCGCTCCCGACTCGACCGAGCACCCGATCTTCCTGAGTCAGCGTGGCAGGGAAGTGACCGGTGGTGGCGGTGTCGTACCCGACATTGAACTCGACGGCATCATGGGGAACATCCTTCTCTTCGATCTGAAATTCCGCCGGGGAATCTTCCTTCGCTACGTGAACAACTACGTAAACACCCGCAATATCGCCGACGGCAGCACCGTCGAGGTGAACGACGCGCTCCTGGACGATTGCCGTGCCTGGGCCGAGGAGCAGGGTTTCACTTTTAAAACACCGACCGAGATGCGACTCAATGACCTGGTGGTGACCGCTGCGGCAGAGGGCGCGGATGAGGTGATGGCAACAGAGATCGCGGCCCTCCAGCGGGCGATCGATCGACAGAAGGACGCGATGTGGCAGGAGAGCCGCGACAGCATCGCCCTGGAACTCAGACGGGAGTTCGTCACCCGGCTCCAGGGCTACGATGCCGGCCTCATGGAGTATTTCAAGGGGGACCCGCAGTTCCAGTCAGCTCTAGAAGTACTGCGCGATCGGGCCCGGTACGAATCGGTACTCTCGGGAGAAAGTGCCGGAGGGCAGGAGAAGTAGACAGGGATCAGTGTCACTGAAGGCCCCGTTGATGGGCTGATGCCCAGTGACACAAGCGATGTCTTGACCTGCAGGGTCTCGCGTAGCAATTTAGCAGTTCGCCGGATGATTCCGGCTCCCGCATGAACATACTCCGGCGTAGCTCAGCTGGTAGAGCGAGTGGCTGTTAACCACTGGGTCGCAGGTTCGAGTCCTGCCGCCGGAGCCATAAAAAACCTGTGCTAACCGAAGCACAGTTTGGTTTACAGGAAGCCCGCCCGATGAACACGGGCGGGCTTTCGCATGTAAGGGCCAGGAATCGCGGCCTTTTGCGGGCGTCACCGCACGAGAGCACCGCCTCCTGGCTCTCACGAACCGGCCCAAGAGATCACGCCTCGGGGCACCTCGGCCCCTTCCGAGCGCCGATCGTGCTCTCTGAAGCCGAGAGCGGGAAGAGAGCACGGGCCGTTGGTTTACACAGTTTGGCGACGAGCGGATTTGGTTTACAGCGGTGATCGATGAGCAAACGGAGCACGAGTCCAAAGGAAAAGGTCAGCGTCGACACATACCGTGACGACAAGCTGTATCCTCGGGTCACCCGCGCCGTGGACAAGTTGCTCGCTCGCGGTAAGGTCGTGGCCCCGGTCGATGTCCTGATCGACATGGGCTTGCTTAAGCCGAAGCGCCTCGAGGACTGGCGACGCGGCCGGGTCCCCTACCTGGAAAAGGTCATCGGCTGCAATCTCACGCGCCTGTCGAGGCTGCTGCGGATCCTGCAATTCCATGCCCACGACTTGAAGCTCAAGCCTTCTGTCACGGCCTACATGCGTTGGGGCAAGGGCGCGAAGCAGCGACTTCGATTCACCAAGACCGGCGATCCCAAGCTCGAGGAGGCTTACGCCAGGCATTTCGTGTGGCCGGGAAAGGAACCGTTCCATCCGCCGGCGTCGAGACAAACGACTCATTCGGAGGAATCCACGCCCTACGAAAAAGGAACAGCTTCATGAAGATCAAGAGCGAGAACCAGCAACGATACCTCCTGGCGACGATGACGAATGAGCCTTTCCAGCCCGTTCGGCTTTACTACACCATCCCGGATAAATCCTTTGTGGTCAGGAAGCTCAAGAAACTAGAGTGCACAGTAGAAGCTCCTCCCGAGTGCTGTTGGCAGTGGTTTTACCATGCCGAGGCAGCGTCGTTGCAATTCGCTGCGGGCGGGTACGATGACGTGCCGAAGGATCGACGTCCTATCGTCCTCGGGCGAATCCGCTTCCCGAAGGTGAGCAGCATGACACTCGAGACGAACTCCATCGAACGGGCGATCGCCGGCGCCAGGTTCTTCGCTCCCCGGCTCGGGCCCGATGTCGTGGCCATGAGGTGCCGAGTGGTCAACCGGTGCTTCGCCGCCGACGAAGGCCAGCTTGACAAGCTGATGGCCACGCTCGACCGAGATGTGACCGTAATCGATCCCCGCGAAGCCGAGGCTGCCCTCAGGCGTGAGGTCAAGGGTGTGCGATCGCCCCAGAACGCGGAGCGAGCCGCAGCCGAGTTCCTCGAAAAAAGGCTCAAGAGCAAAGAGGATGTCCCCATGGTGGAGGATTTTCCCTTGGCCCCCGAGGAGGAGACGCCCGAGTTCCAGCATCTGGCGAACACGCTTCAGTTTCGTTTCGTCAGGGCAGTCGAACATTGGCGCGGCAACACGCACCTTACCTTGACGGCGATCATCGTTCGCACCGTCGAGGAGGGATTGCCCGACGTGCCCGAGAACCGGCCGCCCTCGAACGTGAACAGCTGATGAGTCAACTCTCCCTCGATAGTGCCTCCAGGGAAGGTGAGACCCTCGTCTGCCGATTGACGCCCAGCGGGCGCATCGACGTCCAGACCGGATCGCCCGAGAACGGCCCGCTGCTTTCGGCCAAGGCCGCCCGCAAGATTATCGAGGCCTTCAGCGCCGGTCGCGGCAACGGCGTGTTACATCTCGGTGCGGCAGAGCTTTCGACCGATCTTCCGCCGTCGCTTTCGTACTGGCGCGATGTCGGTCGAGCATTCGTCGGCCGGGTGTGCGGCGCGCTCGACCCGACCGATCCGAAGTCGCTGGTCGTCCCCGAACCAGATCCCGATGAGCTCTCGTCCCTGGTCCAGGCTGTGCCTCCCATGCCAGGCGCCGAGATCCTGACGACCGGGCTACTTCTCGACATTTGGTCAGATACGGGCGCGGCCCTGTCAGCCAAAGCCAAGGGTTACAAGGACGGTGTCCAGGGATTCTTGAAATCGCACAGCTCGGTCTGGAACGTGGTGGGCCGGGTCTGCTTCCACCTGGCTGAGAACAAGCGCGATCCCGAGTTTCCCTTTGCCTTCATCGCTACCTATGTCCACAAGGTCTCCAAGCTGGCCAAGCCCCAGCACCTGCCGCTGGGACGTGCGCTCAAGGACTACGCCGGGGCCAAGAACCGCCAGAAGCTGCTCGCTCTATTGGCTCCCCTGTCCCGGGCGGCCTCGCGATCCGACTTCATTCGTGAGCTGGTCGACGCCGGTGACATCTACGATCCGCTCTCCTGGTCCCCCAAGGAGGCTCATCGGTTTCTCTGTGAGATCGCGCTGTACGAACAGGCCGGGGTGGTCGTGCACATGCCCGATTGGTGGAGCGCCAAGAACAAGCCCCGCCCCAAGGTCTCAGTCTCGGTCGGCGGCAAGGCGCCTTCTGCCCTGGGGATGGACGCGCTGCTGGACTTCGATGTCGGTCTGACCCTGGACGGCAAGAAGCTGTCGAAGCAGGAGATCGAGGAGCTGCTCGCATCTACTCATGGTCTCGTGCTGATCAAAGGCAAGTGGGTCGAGGTCGACCGCGACAAGCTCTCGCAAGTGCTCGACCAGTGGCGTGACGTGCAGAAGCAAGCGCAGGCAGGCGGGGTCAGCTTCGGCGAGGCCATGCGCATGCTCTCCGG
>SDBT01002768.1_pt1 | contig 30707 bp, 42 predicted proteins | sample 2277101 | NCBI WGS metagenome assembly SDBT01 (sample SAMN10404973, study PRJNA504765) | marine sediment metagenome | isolation source: marine sediment core GS10_PC15, 103 cmbsf | place: Arctic Ocean: Southern Knipovich Ridge | collected 2010 | reverse complement strand
CTTGTTTTTTACAGATTAGGAAATGGGTTGATTGTAAAGGCACCACAATGTATGGTGTACAATATGAGGGAGAGTCTTCTTATTATATAGCTCCATATAAGACTGCCGACACCCTCGCAAACGCTATGGGAAAAATGGCGATATGGTTGCGGAAGGAGAAGCTTTTATGAAGAAGAAAATAGTGGATTATCCGATATGTCCTAAGTGCTTAACTCAAACAGTAGCAGGCGCACACATGACAAGCAACAACAGGAGAAGTCTTTACTGCGTTAATGCTGATTGTGATTATGATATAGACTTTGAATATTTAACGACACCTGTTAAAAGAAAGGATTTATGACCATGACTAATGCAGAAGTAAAAAAACTATTGGGCTTTTTAAGGAGTGGGGAGTATCGCATAGATTGCAAATGTGAAAGTTGTAAGGCTATACCAGAAGCCCTCAAATCCCTTCTTGCAGAGGTAGATAAACAGTCTCACTCTGCACAATTCAGGAGAGTAGAACTACTCCAAGCAGAGGTGGAGAGGTTGAAGCAAGGCGACTGTGGACACAAAGCAAAGGATATGCTTGTCTCTGACTGCAAGCTATGCACTCTTGCTCTTGCTGAAGTAGGCTATCCTATGTGGGTAGAGAAGGGTAAGAAACTCCAAACCGAGAACCTTTCTCTCAAGGGGGAGGTGGATAAATACAAAGGCTCCATGATGAAGGATTTGATAGATGATAATACTCGGTTAAGAGAGGCGTTGAAGAAGATAATAAGCAGTCTTCCTTTTGGCATTAATGACTGTATTGAGATAACCACACTTCACGAAAGCGGCGGTAGTGGTACTATGGGACCAAACTTGACAAAAGAATTTAAGGAAGCTATAGCCATCGCCACCAATGCGTTGAAGGATAAGGCGACATGATTCAAATAACCAAAGAAGAGAAGGGGGTGATCGAAGAATGAGAAAGTCAATGGCAGTAGCAATGCTCTTTGTCTTTATGCTTGTCATGGCCAGCGCGTCTTATGCGCAGACCATGGGCCAGCTTGTAGATGAAAGGGAGAACCTTACAGATGATCTTCAGTCGTACAGAGTGCAGGCTGCAAAGAACATCAAGGGCGCCGAGGTCCGGCTTATTGAGCTTGATGCTATAATTGCAGACCGGCAGAAGACAATAAGAGAAGCGGCCGCGGTTGAAAAGGCTTTGAAGGAAGCCGAAGTGAAAGCAGCTCTTGAGGCTGAGGCTGTAGAAATAGCTGAAGAGATGGCGAAGAACGAAGAAAAGATTGTAGAAGAAGGAATAGAATAATTACTAAAGGGAGTGAGGCCGGGTAGCTCCCGGCTTTGCTTAAAGGAGGGGACATGAAGTGTAAGCTAGAAGTGATATGTAAGTTTCTGGAGAGCTGCAATACCGAGGTATGCAAGCATCTCTCAACAGAGACGCACCAGGAAGAGCCGCAGAAGAGGGCTTATACCAAGCGACCTTACCGGAAGACGGCGAAGAGAGCTGGGGAGGGGAAAGAGCTTAGCCCGGCCAACGACGCCGATCTGATTGTGGCGCGCAAGATATTGATCTACAGGGACGCCCACGATACGCTATCAGCCGAGCATGGCGAGTTGTTGGGGAAGCTTAGTGGCCGGCATGTAAAGAACTTTACAGCGGAAGAAAGGCGCGACTTAATAGATGCAGCAAAGACCACAGTCGAGTGATAATAGGTACTATAGGCAAATCCGGGATTTTCCTGTGTTGTCTAAGCCTGACGAGATCAAGCTAATAGAGAAGGCTAAGAGCGGCAACAGGAAAGCCCGGAACGCCCTGGTAGAGCATAATCTCAAGCTTGTTATGAGCCAGGCCAATAAGATATATTACGGCAGGGGGTTAAGCTATAAATCAGCGAAGTTCGATCTGATAGACTTGATAGCCGAGGGCAACTTAGGTCTATTCGCTGCGATAGATACCTACGATGCAGGTTATGGTTCAGCTTTTTCCACACATGCGATTCCTTGGATTCAGCAGAAGATAAAGCGGTTTGTTATGTATAACAAGGCCTGTGTATGGGTGCCGCTTTATTTACAGGAGTTCATAGGTAAGTATAAAAGGCTAGAGAAGGAATTTATAGAAGAGATCGGTCGGCCGCCTACGCCAGAAGAAGTATCAATGTCTTTGCAAGCGCCAATGAGCATGTTGAAACTGGCCGAGCAAGCCGATTTTGGTGAGACAAGTATGAATAGGCCGATAACAGAAGACGGAAGAGAGCTACAAGACATACTGGCCTGCGCAGACCAAGACCTGAAATTCAGCGAGAATAAGCTGGACATGGTGATCGACCTGCTTGAGGGAAGAGAGCGCGATATTATAAAGCGCCGGGTAAGGGGTGAGACGCTCGAGCAGATTGGCAAGGTACATAATCGCACAAGAGAGCGTATCAGACAGATAGAGAAGAAAGCAATCAGGCACATCAAAAAGAGAGCCATACAAGTCAAGCGCGGATTTGTTACAATCGGCAGTGAAGAGGAAAGATTGAATGAGTTTAAGGATTTGTTACGGGAGTCTTGGATTCCGGTAAGATAAAAAGGAGGAGAGCATGAACGTAAAGACTGATGTTTTGGTAGGCCAGTTCGATGCAAAGGTATGGGCAGAAGAGTTTGTCAAGATGGTCAAGGACAAGCCGGAGATCGCGACAGACGAAGGTACGATGATAGGCTGGTTTGCTAATGCTATCATGGCTGGACATGATTACGCGCTTAATATGAAGGCAGAAAAAGGGAAGTGGACGAAGGAAGCGCACTGCGAACTAATCAGGAAGAACGGCAGTAACGTCTATTCACTGATGGTTGAGCTTGCTGCTATTTATTTAAAACTCTATGGCGAGCTACCAAAAGGGATTGGCTTATCTGGCCAACAGGCAGAGTTTGCAAGATCAATAGTGGGTAAGCTGCCTGATGCGGAAAAGAGCAAGCGCGAAGATTTGGCGCTTTATAAGCTTATCCAAAAAGAGCCTACGATGAGGGAGAAAATAGCCAAGCCCAAGAGCGAGTGGTGTGAAGGGGGAGAACATCATAAGAGTATTACAGTTAATACTTGTACCGATGAGCAGACTTGTGGCGAATGTGGCAAGCCTATGCCCAAGAGTGAGTGGTGTGAGTGCAAGATTCCTCAACTAACAGGCTCGCATACTATTCCGGGGATGTGTAAAAAATGCAGTAAGCCTATTATCCCTAACGCTAATGAATATATCAAAGATTTAGAAGAAACAAAACATATGTTAAAGCGATATGTTCAATGGGAAAAAGAGGCGAGGCTCACGCCCAAGAAGATAGAGAAGGATAGATTATTCTCTTCAATAAAAAGCGAGGTTTCAAATTGTGTATGTGAACTTGCAACGTCTGCAGGTCAAAAAATATCTGACGCGACGTTAAACAGTCTAGCAAATAAATATACAGATAAAATTATAGACTGCCTATGACATGGTGCAAACGCTGTAAACACAATCCCGGCTTAGAGAAAGAAGCTAAAATATGGAGGCCTTTTATCCTATTCTATAGAAGATTTTATAAAATAAAGTCCTTCGACGAGCTTTCCGTCTCTGATAAGGTAAGAGTATGGAAGGAGTATGTTGATAAGTGGCTTTGATAGTGTATACTTAGAGCATAACAGGATAAGGATATGCTTAAATATTTAAACGGGAGAAAAACGGGAGAATATGCCTAATTGTAAACCGCCTATTAAAAATAGATTCTCTTCTACAAATCAACCTAAGAAAAATGGTAGGCTTCCCGGCCCGTCTCCTACCACTCAACTCCGCAAACTTCTTGAACGAAGCATTTCTTTTAAAGATCCCATAACTAAAAAAAGATTTAAGGGCAAAGCCGTGCATGTTGTAGCTTTGCGCTTGCTATATAATGCTTGCCGAGGCGAGAATGAAGCCATAAAAGAAATTTTTAATCGTATGGATGGAAGAATGTCAGATGTCTTGATAGATCAGTCAACGCATATAACCATAGACAAGCGGAGCATACTTGAAAACGCGCGAAAAGCCTTTACCAAAGGGCTTGTCTAAGCTCTCGGACGATGAAGTGCTTGAGCTTGATAAGACATTAGCTGAAGCAAATCCGCTATATCTTATTGAATCCGGTTATCTTTATATCAAGACCAAGGCCGGAGATATGATCAAGCTTGAGCTCAATACAGCTCAAGAGAAGTTTTTTAAACGCATCTTAGCCCTCCGGAAGGCCAACAAACCTATTCGGATATGGCTATTAAAGTTCCGGCAAGGGGGATTTTCAACCCTTATAGAAGCAATGATCTTTGCCTTTACCTCTCAACAGCCCAATAGGAACTCTCTTATTATGGCTGATGAAAAGGATAAGTCTACCAACCTGTTTGAGATGTCCAAGCTATATCAAGAAAAACTGGAAGAAGAACACCCTCACCTTGCCCCTACCTTAAAGAAATCAAACGCTAAGAAGCTTGAATACGAAGGCTTACACTCACAGATCATCATTGAAAGCGCTGAGAATAAGAAGGCTGCGCGTTCATTTACCTATCAATACGTTCATCTTTCAGAGTGCGCCTTCTTCCCCGATCTAAAAGGCGTGCTTGATGCCCTCAACCAAACAGTGCCGGACCATGCCGATACAATGATTATAGGCGAGACCACAGCCAACTCAATGAATGATTTTTATAAGGAATGGAAGAGAGCCATAGACGGTGATACTGACTGGATTCCGATATTCATGCCCTGGTACTTAATGGACGAATACACCTTAGACCTTTTTAGAGGTGAACTCTATCCTCTTAAGGGTATTAAGTTTGATTCTGAAGCGTCAGAGATTATCTTTGAGCGCGAAGAGAGGGAGATGAAAAAGGATTATGATCTTAGCGATGAACAGCTTAACTGGCGTAGATGGGCTATTGTCAATAAGTGCCAGGGTGACATATTAACCTTTCATACTGAGTACCCTTCGATTTGGCAAGAGGCATTTGCGCTATCAGGTAGCATGTTCTTTGACCGAGCCGGGCTCAAGAGGCAAGCACCCATGACACCTAAAGCTATGGGTGAGATATTTGAACAGGACATGAAGTGGGACTTCAGAGAGCTTGAACATGGTCGCATAGAGATATTTGAATATCCGGAAAGAGACGAGCAATATATCATTACTGCTGACGCTTCTGAGGCCGTAGGGGGCGATGAGGCCGCAATATTGGTACTTAATAAGCGTTCTAACGCGACTTCTGCTATCGTTTCTGGTCAACATACCCCGGAAGACCTCGCTAAAATGCTTATAGGGCTTGGAAATTACTATAATAAGGCCATGGTGGCCCCTGAAAACAAAGGGTATGGGTATATGGTATGCCAACTTGTGAACAAAAAGTATGGCAATATCTATACACATAAGAAGACTAAAACAGGCGAACAAGAGGAAACTGACGAACTAGGTTTTAATACCAATACTATTACTCGGCCTCAAATGATAGCACAGATGAACGAGGAGATACGCGCCAGTTCTACACAGTTACGCGCTAAGAAGCTTTTAGACGAGTGCAGTACCTTTGTTATCAAGAAGGATAAAGAAGGCCGTGTAACGAAGATAGAGGCACAAACAGGCTGTCAGGATGGACTTGTTATATGTAGGGCAATTGCGGGCATGGTTCGACAACAGCACCCTTATGTTAAGCGCAACAGATCGAGTGATGCTAAGCGTAGAAGCAATGCAAATGCTCTTCGAGCTAGGAAGAACGCGGGGATAATCTTTTCGGGGAGACGATAATGGACTTAGAGGGTAAGATAGTAATAGGATTGATTATGTTTGGAGGATTTCTTACAGTAGTATATTTGTTCTTTGCTATGGCCGTAGAATGGGAAGCTGACATGAAGAAATTAGGCCTACCTTACAATAAATGGTTGGCAAGTAAGTGGGGAGGGAGATAATGTCTAAAGGCGATAAGCGACGCCCCCGCACAGACGACATAAGCGCAGAACAGTATGGCAAGAGCCATGAAAGGATATTTAGTGCCAGAGCAAAAGATAGTAATGAACCGGGTAGCAATAAAGACGCATGAGGCTTTCGGCCTAACAGAGCTCAGAGTAGTTGAGATATTAAAGAAGCTCATAGCCGTAGCGCAGATATACCCGCGCTGGTCCACCATAGCAGAGGTATTCTTAAACTGTGAAGACCGGTTTACTGAAATGGAGCGGTTGTTTGGTCTATTCCTGCTTGGCGAGACGAAGGGCCAGGCTACGATATTGAAGCAGAGAAATATAGAGATCAAGGTCGACGCGGCCACCATGCCCCTGCAAATGAGACTATTAAGCCTGTTGAGTAAGCAGGTATTGGTTGAGGATAAAGAGTTGAATAAGATATTTCAGAGTGATGGGAGAAAGATTCATTAAGGAGACCAAAGATGCCAGACCTTGAAAAATACGACTACAAGATAACCGACGCACCAGACCGCACAGAGGAAGAACTCGAGACCCCGGCTTACCTGCAACAACTCGACCTAAACAAGACACAGAAGAAACGACTCTCCAGAGAGTTCTTTTTAGAGCATAACGCCATTGAGGGTGAATGGCAAGAGGCCGGGATGATTAAGAAGATGGATTCTCTCGACAACCAGTACGAGGGCAAGCTGGACCAGATTGAAGGCCAGCAGTTCAATGTCCACAAGCACACCACTAAGGTAAAGGTAGACACCGCGACAAGATACGCGAAGAAGGCTTTTCTCGAATCAGACCCGAGGTTCTCTGTATCTCCCCGGCCTAAGTATGCCAAAGAAGGCGGCATTGAGGTATGTGAGGCGCAGCAGGACTATCTTGATTATAAGCTCGATGAAGGCGTGATACCCTTTGACGAGCCTATAGGCAAGGTGTTTCATTCAGCTGGCTGCAAGGGCATAGGTTGGCTCAAGATACCCCATGAGATCAAGCGTGAGAAGCGCAAGAGGGAAGAGACCTATGTGGGCGCACCTATATGGCTGGTGGCTGTTCAAACGCCGTCTAGTCATGAGGAGTTCGCTCGAACAGGAAAAGAAGAAAGCACACAGCCTATCAGAATGGATCAGGAGCAGTTTAAGGCATATAAGAAAGAAAATCTTAATGTTCAAGCCACGCTCATTGAGAACAAAGGCCTTGAGGATTTTCTATCAGCCTATCCGGACGCGCCTGATCATTACAAAGGCTACATCAAGAAGCTCTTTAATGGCCAGGAAATCCGCATTGTGGTTGAATACGAAGATATTACCTATGACGACCCTCTTCCTAAATATGTCCTGTCTCAAAACATGCGCGCCCGGCTCAGCGTGGAAGGTTACGAAGGCCTAAAGACCACCAAGCTTATTGACGAGAAGATGAACTATACATGGTGGGAGCTGAAAAAGGAAGAGGAAAAGGGTAAGTTTCACGACATAGACATGCTCAAATTCGATTATGACGACAAGACCGGCAAGGCCAAGACGAAGAACGACAAGGACCAGGAGAGAAAGGGATATGAGAACGAGAGCTATGATGTATTCGAGGCTGTGTATTATTTCAAGGTTGATGAAGATGATGACGAGCCCATAAAGATAAGGATGTGGATAGAAGAGAACTCGAAGAAGGTTATAGGCGTAACGCTTTATCCCTATTATGATGTCGAGTGTTATTGGGTTCCATTCTATGTACATAAGAAATGGGCAGGCCTCATGCAGCCGGGCATAGCCGAATACCTTACCGACACGAACATAGCCGAGAACGCCTTTTTGAACTTCATGCTCGAGGGCCTGTATATAAGCAACATGGTTACGCCGATCACGCCCCGGGATTCAGATCTTGATATACAATTCACCGAGAAAGAGTGGATGCATGGTATGCCGCTTAACGCTGACCCAAGTGGCGGTGGTGTAGACTTCCTTCAGAAATACATGAAGCCCCCGGACGTTGGCGGCCTTGTGGCCATGATGAATATACTTACCCGGCATGGTGATGATGTAAGCCAGATTTCAAGCTACACGACCGGTAAGGAGTCACAGATAGACCCGGACGCGCCAGCTCGCAAGACCTTGGCTTTGCTACAACAAGCCGGAATTAATATAGAGGAATACATAAGAAGTCTGCTCCCTTCATTCAATGAGGTAGGCAAGATATTCTTACAGCTTACCTATCAGACATCAAAGGAAGGCAGAAAGTACGCCAAGAAGGGCAAGAAGATTGAGCCGGGCAAAGAGCCGGAGTTCCCCGAGATCTCACGCGCTCAAATGAAGGCCAGGACGAATATACAGTCTCAGGCTATGGCTTTTGATTTTGATAAGCTCAATGAAAAAAAGAGCAACTTAGCCTTATATCAGGTTGTAAGGCAAGAGCCTTTGATAGCTAATAATCCTGAAGCCGTATGGTTTTTGCTCCGGCAGCTTATTAAAAGCTGGTCGCCTCGACACAAAAACGAGGTAGACATTGTTCTACCCTCAATTCAAGAACTGAAGAAACAGCAGCAAGTGGTAGCAGTTCAAGCCATGGCTATGTTTATGAAGGGTGTAGCTGAAAATGCGAAGGTGACCGGGGTGCAGCCTGAGTTTGATCTCAAGCAATTACAGGCTGTTATGCAACAGGCTATATCAGAGATAGCAACTCCTCCCCCAGAGGAAATTCAGAAGGAACGAGCCAAGAAACAGAAGGAGGCCGCCATTGGAGCGTAAAACTCCGTTTACCCCTGTCGCACCTGAAGAGAAGGAAAAGCGCGAAGCCGCGAGCCTTGATAAGCTGAAGGCCCTGGAAGAGGCCGAGAAACTAGCCTATAAGTGCATAAACAATAAGGACTTCATCAAATACAAGGCCAAGTACGAGATAGCAGAGCGCGAGGCCATAAATTTCCTCATAGGTTATGACGACACGGAACCCATGAGATACGCTTTCCGGGTAAGGATAGTTCTCGGCAAGCTACACCAGCTGAGGTTGTTGATCAAGGATGTTGAGGCCGATGCGAGGAATAGGAAGAAATGACCCACTTATCAGATATAGTCAGATATGAAATGACCAAAGATAAGAAAGGCCTGAAGGCTTATTTAGAAGGCGGCTCGTATTATCATATTCATTCAAACGAGCGCACCAAGCTTGAGAAGTGGATTCATAAACTGTTGAGGGGGAAGAAATGAATCGTAGTCCAAGCAAGTACATGCCCCACCAGGGCAGACAAGAGAGAGCTCGCAGGCGCATGCAGATCGCGAAGGGTATGTTGAAGAGGGAGAATGGGTTGATATGAAGAGAGCGTATATAGAATTAACAGCAGAAGCTTTTAGGATTGGGCTAACGCTTCCAGAGTCCATAATCGTTGGGGCTGTTCAAAAAAATGAGAACACGCAAGTATATCGGGTATATTTGTATGGCGGTAATTTGCCCGACATTGTTGAGCTAGGCAATAGTCCGCAAGTAAATATAGAGGATATAAAATGAAAGAAAAACCCGCAGACAACCGTATATTCACCGGCAACGACGAAGAGCTGACCCACGAACAGGCTCGCAACCTAATGAAGAGCCCTGAATATCAGAAGCACCAAAAGGATTTGCTCAAGAAGACTCTCATAGGCAATAATGATAGCTATAAACAGCAAGTGCGCTTATTCAAGGAACGCGACTTTGCTATCAACCTACTCCGGGGCAGCGCGGAAGGTAATATCTTAGCCTTGATACTGGACTGCTTCTTCGCCGGCTACAATGACAAGAAGATAGCCAAGACGCTGATGAAGGCTGATACTGTGTTAGGCAATAAGATACATTTCACTTCACTCACAAAGGCCATCAAGTTTGTCGTCGAGAAACGCGAAGAGGCGAAGTATATAGTAATGAGAGAGCTGGATAAGCTGAAGATTAAACCGTTACTGTTAAATTAGGGGTGTTATGCCGAAGTGGATTATGAACATCGTAGAATCATGGATAATAAGCAAGAAGACCGGCTATATCCAGATCAATTTCTTTAAAGGCGGCATAACCAGTATCAATAGGAACGACACAGTAAAACCGTAGTAAAGGGAAGCACTCGATATAATCGAATCCCTGTTTGATAGCACAGTTGCTATTGAGCAGGGATTTTTTTATAAACGCGACAACCCGGGAGGGAACGCGATGAAGCGTACGGCGATAACCTGCATTAAGCGGGAACGCAAAAACGATAGGGCGACAACCTCGCAAGAGGAACGCCAACAAGGAGGTAGGTAATGAAAATTCTTCAGTCAGAACTACAGACAAGAGAGGCGACAGAGGTAGAGCAAGAAGAGCTAGATATCCGCACAACGAAGATAAATGCGGGTGAATTGAAAGACAATCAGCTCTTCGACCCCGAGCCGGGCGCCAAGCACGAAAACGAAACTCCGGAAGAGAAGAAGGCCAGAGAAGAAGAGGCCGCGGAGAACAAGACTGAGGAACAGAAGAAGGCAAAGGCAGAAGACGTAGAGATTTTAGAGGCTGATGATGACGAGCTGAATGATGATCAGAAGGCTCGCAAGGCCGAACTTGTCAAAGCAAGAGAGCTTATCGAAGCACAAGACAATGACGATAAGCTTTTAGAGATTGATGACAAGGACCTGGACGAAAAGCAACTGGCTCGCAAGCAGGAGCTAGCTAAGGCGAAAGGCGGCAAGACTGATGAGGAAAAGAAGGCCGAGCTAGAGGCCGAGATCAAGGAGTATGCTACCGAACATAGCATGTCAGAAGATGACGCGCGCAAGGACTTAGAGACCATAGGCAAGACAGTCGAGAGTTATAAGGGCGATTCGCGGAAGCTCGCTAAGAGCTATCTCCACGCTCAGAGAATGGCTGTCAAGACTAAGGAAGAACTCAAGGCCTTAAAGAACGCGCCTCCACCACTTCAGTCCAAAGAAGCGACCATGAAGAGCCTCGTTGATGGCATAGAGGCCGGCAAGATGCCTGTAAACGGCAAGCCTGCCCCCAAAGAGGATGTGATCGCGGCTTATCGCAAGATGAATCCTGACATAGCTGGTGATGAAGTAAGTGATGACACCATTGTCAGGCTTGTTGCCAGAGATGTTTCCAGAGATCTTGCGGACAGGCGCCAGGAGAATCTCTCAAAGCTGACCGGTGAGGCTAAAGAGAAGAAGGCCAAGCTGATTAGCGAATTGTCTGAAGCTGACAAGAAATACCTGCCTACCATGAAGGCTATGTTGGATAGCAATACTGACGCTCAGATAATGAGCGAGGATTATAGCCTCGATGATTACATCTTCTGGGCGAAAGGTAAGGATAGTGTCGCTCGTGAAAAAGAAATAGAAGAGAGAGGCTTCAAGCGTGGTGCAGAGGCTCGTAAGATATTAGGAGAGATCAAAAAGCCGGCCGAGGGCAAGGCAAGAACCAAGTCATCGGTTAAAGGTGGTAAGGACTTTGGTCTGAGCGCCGATCAGAAGAAAGAGGCAGAGGAATTGTTTGAAGGCAACAACGTGCCTCTTTCTCGTAAATACGAACTCTTCGCCGAGGTAGTTGATGATGAGAAGAAGAGAGAAGAAAAGAAAAAGAAAGAAAAATAGGAGGTTAAATCATGTTGGAAGGTGTGCAACTTAGATATGGATGGGTAGCCGGTGGCAAAGCTGCTGTTCCTGTTGCTATGCTAGCTTCAGAAAGAGTAGATGCACCCGGTTCGAGGTTTGTTGAGGTAAAGTCAGGTTCAGGATATGCTGCGTATCTTGATGACGGAGATGATAATGAAATATTTGGCTCCGTTGAATCGCCGTATGGAACCAATAGCTCTACAAGCGGTCAGGATATATATAGCTGTATCGTAGACCCTTCGGCTATTTACAAAGTACCTGTTAATTCAGGGACTTACACAATAGCGGATATGGGCGACACCTGCGATGTTGGAGTAACGAGCTTTGTGCAGGGTGCAACTTTACAGACATCGAATGACGAACATCTTATTATCCTCGGTGGCGACGCGATCGACGGCACCAACTGGGTGCTTGTTAGAACGAACCCGTTTGTACAGGGTGAAACAAACTCAGCGTAGTCTTTGCGCAGGTTGACGTAGAATTGCTTAGATTGACGTAGATTGACACATAAATAAGAAGGAGGAAATAGACAATGTTAACATCTGATCAAATAGCCATATACAGGAAAGACATGTATGTGGCCCAGCGGGACCATGAGATTGAAGTTGAACCTAAACGCAGTATGGTTTACAAGATGGTTCCTAGTGGTACGGGTGGAGGCGATAAGGAAACCCAACTATTAGGTGCCGGTAGACTGGAAAGGCATACAACTGAAGGACAGGACATTAAATTCAAGAGCCCTGTTCAGGGCTGGACGACCCTTGTTAAGTTCCATACCTTTAGTGCAGGTTTGGCACTGACTAAGGAAGCAGTCGAAGATGTCGTGAAGGGGCCTCAGCTTCTTAGAGATCTTGCGAGTGGCTGGACGAAGTATGTAACCATAGCCAAGGAAGAGCTTGCTGTGCGTCCGTTCAACAAAGGCGGCGACACGACTCCTGGTGATGGAGTATTTGACGGCACATGGCCGGCAGAGACAGATTCTTCAGCAGGGTTGCTGTATGATTCAATACCTTGGTTTGCGCTGACCGGTGCGCCACATACGACCAAAGGCGGCGGAACGTATTATAATTCCGTAGCCAGCTTGACTGTAACAGCAGGTAACTTCGAGACGCTCTATAATCTCCAGAAAGCAACAAACAACAGAGACGAAGAGGATGAAGTTGTAGGTAATCCTTGCGACGCGGCGATCTGCACGCCCGGCTCTAATGCGTTCTTGCTCGATAGGATTATAGATACCTCGAAAGGTCTTCCGAATAGCCAGCTGAATGATAAAAACCCCTACTATGGGATTATCAAGAAAATCATAGACTGGGATTACCTTGCTTCAACCGCTGGTTACTTCATAGGCAAGATGAACCACAAGAGCGTTTGTTTCTGCGATAGGCAGAACCAGGAGCTTGATTTCTATAGACACAGGCCGAATAAGGGCTACAGGGCCTCTATAGACGCGCGCTTTGGTGTGTGGTTTAAGGCCTTAGCATGGAAAGCCTGGGTAAGAGGCGGCGGAACATCAAGTGCCGGCTCGTATCCTACCTGGTAGGTAAAGGTAATTTATGCCAATTTGCCCTGATGATAATTTTGGGAGATGCCCCGTATGTGGTGGGGTTGGGGAAAACGACGATGACGCAGGTTCGGCTTTCTCAACTGAAGACCATGCAGGCGTGGGATATACCCTTGATTATTATCAGGGCGAGTTGATGTGCCAGTTGTGCATAAAGAGGAAGAAGAAAGAGGTAGAAGATAAGATAGCTACAGATAAGTATAGAGAAGATCAAGAACTTAGAGATAGGTTGGGTTACAGAAGAAGCATGGAAGACTAAAAAGGAGGAATAGATATGAGCGCGAAGAAGAAAGCTGAAGTAAAATCTCCAAAAGCATCGAAAACCGCAGATGTTGCAGAGAAAGACATACACAAAGACGTGTTTAAAACGCCGAAAGGCCTGTCTACTGCGACAGTAGAGCGCAAGGTAACAAGAGACGAAGTAATACAGCTTCAGATAGAAGGCAAGCTTGTTGAGTTTAACCCGGTAACCCAGATTGGTAAGGTTCGGGAAGAAGGACATCCTACAAGATGGCCCGGCGGAGCGTGTGAGGCCGATCTTAATTTAAGCTAATAGAATAACGAGAAAAGGAGGCAAGAATTATGAACTTTTTGAGAAAAGCTATGGCACTGACCCTGATATTGGGTATGGTGCTATTCTCAAGTGTCCCTCCGTCCTATGCTCGCACTATATCAGCTAGCGATACGGGACACTTGGGAAATCAAAATTGGAGCATAGACGTAGATGGAGACCTGCTCCCTAATACCGATTCGAGCCTAGATATAGGTGAGAGTGGGAGCGAGGTAGATAATCTTTACCTTGATTCCTTATGGTTAGGCGGTGTCGAATTAACAGAGGCTTCCGCTATATCTTCTCCAATGACCGATGAAACCGGTTATGTAAGGACTCAGGACGGTGGCACAAAGTTTAAGCTGTACGATGCCGGCTATCTTCATCTTGGAGACAATTCAACGGACAATGATTATTATATCCTGTTTGATGGCTCCGATGATGATTGGGCGGTAGGTATAGATACAACCACCGATGATTACACCATAAGTTTAGGTGGAGCATTTGCTACTGATAATAGGTTAGCCATTACCGACGATGCTAACCATACCATCATTACTATAGGTGATGGCACAGCGGCATACGATAAGTATTTCGTATTCGATGGCGCAGCAGCAGCCGACTATTATGTAGGTATTGATGATACAGGCGGCGATTCGGAAGATGTGTTTGTAGTAGGAGTAGGTTCTGCTGTAGGTACAACTGTTGCCTTTAGCGTCGACACCAGCGCGGTTCTTGCAGTAACCGTTGGTATTGATGCGATAGGCGCGGCCGATATGGACTATGGTTCAGCTGATGTTACTGACCATACCTTCACGACCGATAGCACGGGCGACGCTGAAATAGTATTGCCTGCGGATTCAATCGGTGACGCCGAAATAGACTGGAGTGGGTTGACTACGAGCCACGGTCTAATAATCGGTGGTACGACTCCTACCTTAACTGTAGGAGACGGTGGAGCCGAAGATAACTGGGTATTCTTCAACAATAGCACCAGTACGGACGATTGGTCTGTTGGCGTTGATGACACCAGAGATAGGTTCGAGATTGCCAACGGCGCAGACTTAGATCAGACCGTTGCTATTTCTATTGATTCATCAGAGAATGTGTATATAGATACAGGCGATTTTACTGTCTCTGATGGCGATGTAACCATAACAATAGACGAAGCATCAAAGCCTGTTATCACAGTAGAGAATACTAATGCTGACGCAACTGCTGGAAACTTAAAATTCGCGAAAAATAGCGCGAGTCCGGCAGATGATGATGATTTAGGCAGAATCAGTTTTTACTCTGACGATAGCGGTGGCGCAGCAAGTGAGTTTGCTTATATACTTGCTGAGGCTCAGGATATTACCGCTACCGCGGAAGCCGGCTCGATAGAAATCAGCATGGAAATAGCCGATACAGATACGAGTTTTGTTATGTTCCAGGCTGCTGCTGCGGCTTCTACCGGTTCGATCGACTTCAATATGGATTCTGCCGACATAGACTTTCTGGTTGATGGTGCAGACCAGACAGACCTTTTCAAGGTTGATGCGGGAAGCAACGATATTATGCTCACGCGTGATTTGGCCGCGGCTAATACCGATGCAGCGTTGGTGCAGATCTTTAACACCAATGTAGCAGATGATCAGAGCGCATTGACCATCATTCAGGACGCGACCGCTGCGACCGCTGCGTTACCGGCAGTATCTATACAGACTACCGGCAACACAGATCAATCTTCGCTATTTATCAACCATGACAGTGCTACCGGTGCTACTGGACAAGCAGCGGTTGTGATTGATAGCCAAGATGTAGATACGGCTGCTTTATATATCATGTCGCCTGTAGATGCTACCGGTACAACGCAGAATATAGACGACGCTGCTTTGACCGTAGTTGTTGAAGGCGTAGGCGGTGGAGCATATATCAGCCGTAACGTAGCTACTACCACGGAACCGTTGATGACGTTGAACGAGACTCACGCTGACGGAACTGATATGACTCTTCATATCACAACCGGGCAAGACGCCACGGCAGATACTTCGGTAGTGTTTATGGAAACAACCAGCACAGCTAATGACCAGGCTTTATTGGAATTGAAACAGCTTGGTACTTATGCGCTGTTGCTAACAGACGGTGGAGTTACGCTTAGTGTTGAAGATTTAACTTGTTCTTCAGCGGACCCAGGAGTAGCATCAGCTACACCGACTACGGTTCTTACTACAGTAGTAACAGACGCCACTGGTTCGGCTGCTGACGAAGTTGACCTTCCTGATGGTGTTAAGGGCGATATAAAGATATTTGTTCTTAAAACCGATGGAGAAACAACTGGGTTAGAAATCAAACCGACTAATATGTCTGGCGGATCGAAGATTACATTCGTAGATGTTGGCGACGGTTGCATTATGGTGTTTGACGGAACAAATTGGTTTGTTGTTGCCAATAACGGCGGCACAATAAGCTAACCAAAAAGTAGATAGCTTAGGGTATTGTCAATACAGGCAATACCCTAGGTGTCTGCTTATTTTTTTAACCAGGAAATTTTATGATGAAATTTTATATGGGTACTATGGTTAGCAAACAACTGCAAGTTTTCAGGTCTATCATCTTGTCTATTTTTGATAGAACCAAGAGGATATTTTATTCCTTTATGATGAACAAGCTCGGGAGGTATAAGATAACGACCAAGCAGTTTCTCCATAACAAGATTGGCTTGTTTAACATAGCCGTCTCTATCAGCTCTTGGATGAGAAGGCTTGGAAATATAAACATAACCTTGGCATTTATATTTTCCTTTATAAAAAGGATGTTTTTTCCCTGCAAGAAATGTGTAAGCATTTTTAGGTTTTGGGTGTCCTTTTTTAAATCTTTTTCCAAAAGGATGTCCTTTTTTAAATGCTTGTGGTCTACAATCCAGCGAACAAGATTTGGCAGTATTTCTTCTATATGGATGAACTTCAAAATTTTTACCACAAGTCTTACAAGTTTTCTTAATCATTTTACCCTCCAAATTAAAAAGGCCGCTTTCGGTGGCTTATCGAAAACAGTTAAGTTCTCGCACCTACTAACGGCCAGATTTATGGGCATAAAAAATCCGTTTCCGATAAGCAATGTAAGTATATCATGTTTTGTTAGTTGAATCAAGGAGAAAAGGAGGAATTATGAAAAAAGTATTATTGATAGGATTATTAGGATTGTGTATTTCATTATTCACAGTTCCAGTAATTGCCGAAACCGTAGCTATCTATACTAATGATAAGGCTATAAGTTGGGAAGGGTGGTCGGTATTTGGCTCCGACGACGACATAGACGCTACAGCCGAACTTATTACCGAACTTGATACGACCTACGCTCAACTGGCTGTGGCTGATACTATTGAGGTTATAAGGGGCGACGGCGCCGATATTACGCAGACTGTAACTGTTTGGGGGATAAGAAACAGCGACGATGTTAGAGTAAGTGAGGTATTTTCTCTTGACGGCGGCACAGTCAATTCGGGGTCTGTTACTTTCAAATATATAGATCAGGCATCAGTAGACGCAGAATGTGCCGGGGCCGTAACTGTAAGACGCGCGACTGGTGATACCTTTATTACTTCTATACCAATCGGGGTGTTACAAGCCACGATGGTTCAGCATTTCAACGGCACGAAAACCAGTTATATAACGAACTGGCGCGCGAGCGTGACTACCACGACTGGCTCAGTCACTTTCCAGTTGAGGTATTACCCCGACGACGCTGATTGCTTAGACGCAACAGACGGCTTCATTGTCTTGGATGAGATATTACTTACTAATGTTCTTTCGACCCAGGATAGAAGCTATATACAGCCCTGGGAGTGTCCAGCAGGTGGTTATATAGCGGTGTATGGTACAGGAAGCACCACCGATTGCGATGGGTCAGTTACGTTGCAAGGCTTCGATTTCTAACAGGAGGTTTTATGCCAAATTCAAAGTGGTTAATACCGGATTTAACAACATCGCAGGATTTAACCTCCGGAGCCTTGAGTTATACGACTTCGATTGGCAGGCAGTTTAAGCTTAATGAGATAACCTTCCATGCCTCCGTAGCGATAACGGAAACGATAACTATAACCTTAAATTCTGCCAAAGGCGCGAATTATGATACCGTTTTAAGGAAGATAACGCTGACTTCCGGGCAAGATTATGTTTATCGGCCCCAGGGAGAGCCAACATTCCAAGCCGGAGACGAGATAACGATTGCTGTTACAAACGCGAACACTACAGGAATAATGTATGTAAAGATAAAAGCAGAAGAGCTTTTGAAATAAAAAAGGAGAAAGCAGATGGCAAAAAAACAGGTCGTTGATAAGGAAGAATTGATAGAAGGCCTCAAAGACGAAGAGCGCGGCCTGATATCAAGGAATGATGCGTTTAGCCGGCAGAATCGGGAGCTTGAGAAGAAAAACGCGGCTTTACAGAAGAAAATACCCCTTATAATAGAGGAAGTAAAGGTTGAGACGCAGAAGCTTAACGCCGTGAAGATTAAGGCCAGAAATGTCGACAACGAGATATCTACGAGCTTATCTGCCTTAAATAAGGAGAAACGGGGTATAGATGACGCTTATAAGGCCCTTGACGTAGCCCAGGACACGCTCAGGAGCGGGGAAGAGGCGCTTGCGAGGGGTAATGCCTCATTATCCAAGGGAAAGGCCTCTATAGGTCAAAAGAACGCAGATTTGGCCGCAAAGATCAAAGGCCACAGCGAGGCTACGGAAGAGCTCCGGGATGCCATAAACAGGGTGAGTGTTGAGAAAAATGCGCTTGTTAAAGAAGACGATAGGAAGAAAGAGACCATAGCGGCCTTAGACAATGAGCGCGCCTCGGTAGGACAGGCCCTTGCAGATGCCAAAGATGTCAAAGAGCAGTATATCGCTAAGAAATGCGAAGTTTCTGATGAAAAGCAGGCGATTGGTCTTTTGCGATCAGGCTTAAATACGGCCCAAAAAGAACTTGATTCTCTCATTGGGGACGCTAAGCGTGCGCAGAAAGACATTGATGCCAAGCAGGCAAATTTAGACGCTCTCTTGAAGAGCCATAACAACGCCCTCAAGGCTTTTAAGATCCGGGAGCAGGAGCATGAAACAAGAGAGCTAAGAGTTACAAAATTGATTCGTGATAAAAAGGTTGGCGCAGACTTGGCCAAGTTGAAAAAGGAGCTAAAAAAATAATGAGAAAATTACTGGTATTGTCGCTATTAGCGCTCGTAGCTCTGCCAGCTTATGCCCAGGACTCGTTCATAGACGGTGCTGCATATGAAGAATATGACATACTTGGCCATCGCGGAATGACCGCTCCGTCGGTGTCAGATTCAGGGCAGTCGCGCATGTATTTTGATTCAACCGATAATACTCTAAAGCTCTCTAATAACGGTGGAGCATACGCAGATATAGCAACCGGGTCAACTGGCTATACCAATTTAACCTCCTTCGTGGACCAGACAGCGTGGAGAGTATTCTACTCAGATATAAATGGAGATGTAACAGAGCTAGCTTTGGGTGCAGATAATACATATTTAAGGTCGAATGGTGCAGCAGCAGCCCCTACCTTTACGACACCTGCTGGCTCTGGAGACTTCTTAGCAGACGGAACAGTAGACATGACAGGCAACTTCAATATAAACACCCAAGCAATAGAGGATGCTAACAGCAATGAATTGTTAACCTTTATAACGGAAGCATCAGCCGTAAACAATATCCAAGTAACCAACGGGGCTACTGGGAGTAGTGTTAGATTATCCGCAGTAGGTGGTGACGCAAATATAGACATTCACCTTGAGCCAAAAGGGATAGGCACTATCAGGCTTGAGGAAACTCTACCTTCAACAGCAGGGCAGTCTCTCGCCGAGATGCTGTTTGATATTGATTCTTCTGCGCAAGTATCTACATCTGAATTTCACGCTATCCTTGTGGAAACAACAGGAACTCCGGCAGGAGAGGTCGTAGCACTTGCAACAGTTGGAAAGGTAGACGTTATTCATCAGCATATTGCTACACTTGCTACGCCCGACCAAAACGAATTTGCGGGGAAGAAACATACGGGTGGGACTGCTTGGATTGATGGTAATACGGGTGGAGGTGCAGAAAATTTAGATGGCTTTGAGATATTCGTAGCCAATAGTGATACAATTTCCTTTGGTTCAGCTTCACAATTTGACGAAATAGAAATCATTATGGGAACGGCAGCAACAAAAAATGTTAATGTTACATGGTGGTATAGTACAGGTGCGCTTACATGGACACAGTTTTTCCCCGAGGATGGAACGGATGGATTTCAGCAAAGCGGAGATGTTATCTGGTTACTTTCGGGTATTACTGGTCTATGGACAGGCAACGGAGATCCAGGTGGTGCAGATACCACAGCAGGATATTGGATTGAAGCAAGACGAACAGGAAATCCTGACCCTGGCACACCAACACCGACTACGATTAAAATTGGTTTAGCGACAACGTATTTTTTGGATAAAACGGGTGCTCTTGATGTATTAAGTGTAGAGGGTGATACGCTTACAGAAGGCGGTAAGGCAGTATTACTTGCTGATGGAACAAGAGTAATGACTGGTGCTTTAACTACTTCCCACGGCTCTATCTTCGCCAACGCCACAGCTTCAGGTATTCTCACTCTCGGTGGGACAGGGGGGACTTATGATGAGAACCTAACCTTTGATTTTGATTATTTTACTAATGAGGTTTATTTAAGTTCGAGTTCAGGAACAGGTAGACTTATTTTTGGGATTATACCTCAAGTATTGGATGATACTGATATATTATTGGGGGGTGGCAATGATGTTGCATTAAGATATAATGTTACTCAAGCTAAAGATAGTTTGCAGTTAGGTTTAACGGTTGGCAATGATCAGTTTTCGGGTTATTTTTCAATTATGGAAAAAGCTGATATAGGTCACGCTAACCGTGCCCCTCTCGCAACAACCGCCAACCCAACCTTACGCATCTACTCCTCTGATGAAACAGTAGCGACGGATTATATAGAGTTCTTCCACAACGGAACCGACGCTTATATCCAATCAGGCACAGGCACTATAAACTTTAATGACGACAACCTCACCACCACAGGCGCAGTAGAAGGTGCTACCCTTACAGAAGGTGGTGTAGCAGTCTTAACTGTTGCCGGCGGCACTATGACAGGCGACATTCAACTTGGAGAGACAGATATTAAACTCGACGCTGCCCTATCAGGTGACGCTACGTGGTCAGGAATTACAATTGCAGGTACTTCAGGAGTTACGACTCTTGCAGTAGGAGACTTATGTTATCTTAACGCTAATGATGGGCGGTGGGAACTTGTAGACGCTAACCTTTCAGACGGCTATGATAAGCAATTAGGAATTTGTGTTTTAGTTGGGGCAGACGGCGCAGCAACAGAAATGCTTGTATATGGTAAGGTTCGTGCAGCGACTTTTCCAGCCTTTACTCTTGGAAGCCCCCTTCATATTAGCGAAACAGCAGGAGATATGACACATACCGCACCTGTTACGACTGATGCAGCTACAAGGATTATAGGAATAGCTATAACGGCGGAGGACTTGATGTTTAATCCGTCGAATGATTATTACACACATACATAACAAGGAGGATTTATGATAGCAATAGTAACCAAGAAATCAGTTAGAACTACACAACCAAAATTGTTTAGCATTACCTTCAATCTTCAAGTTACCGATGGGGCTGTGGTTATAGACAAGGATTTTTCTTGTCATTATAGGCCCGGCGATGACGTATCTGAAAAAGTCGGTAAGGTAAAAGAAGATATGCAAAATGCAATAAACGATTATAAACTAGAGAAAGAATTATTTGATAAACCCGCATTAGATATTGCGGTTACATCTATCCAAGGAGGATTGTCTTTATGAAGAAAATAATATTTTTAGCATTAACCATTTGTTTGTTGTTTACCAGTTCTGCCTATGCGGCTCCTACAAAATCCGTAGCGGCTGTTGACGAATGGGCTGAAGTGGCTCAAAACGCGGTACGGGAAGGAGTAACAACTGATGTTTCTGGCAATTATCAGACTACGCTTATAATTGATGTTTGCCTTTCGACAGTCACAGCGCATACTGGAACGGATGTAATTGTCCAAGTATCAAGCAATACATCAGGTGACGAGGATTGGGCGACATTAACTGAGTTTGGCGGGCCAGTAGGAACAGCGATAAGTGCAGCTCTTCCTTCTGAAGAAGCGGCAGGACAAACAGTTATAAGCCTCACCAATCCAGTAACAAACAATTTTGACAATAACGGTAAATATAAGTTTATGGAGAATACTACTGTAGCTGATAGTGAAATAGTTTTCCAGGTTTCTCAACAAGCAGACGCAGGTGATACGGTAACAATAATGGATGGACTTACCAATACGCAACAGCAAACGACGTCTGTATTATTTGATATAGATAGCGCCACCTTGTCGGCAGTTGCAACATATGTAGTTAATATACCCGATTCATCTAATAGAGCTAGGGTGGTTTACGATAATACTGCCGACCCTGATGGTTCAACTGTTCATACAAAATGTAGATTAACTAAAATGACAGGAATTTAATGAAGGCTATTAGAATATTACTGATTTTTGTTTTATTTAGTTCGCCTGTTTTTCCCTTAGAGGCTGGAACGCCTTGGGAACATAATCCCCCCCTGGGTTCTCCAATTGATTGGGGGCATCCCCTTGCTAAAGGTCTTATAGGATGTTGGTTAATGAATGAAACACAAGGTCATATCATTCGCAATTTAGCGGGAGGCGAGCCAGGAATTATATCAGGGGCAGTATGGCAAAAAGATGATAAACAATCATCTTTATCCTTTAATGGTACTGGTTCGACAAACTTTGTAGCCATAGGTAAAATGCCCCACTTAACTACTAAAAGAGGAACAGTGGCTACTTGGGTAAAAATGCCGTCCAATTCTGGCGGTAGAATTATCTTCTATGGGGCAAATGTAACTGGTGGCAATGGGCTGGGTGGACAAAACGAAATGCACTTTTGGACGGATGGAACGCAGCCTATACAGATGTTTATGAATGGTGGCGTAAGCTTTGCGGGTACAACCGACATAGACGATAGTCTCTGGCATTTTGTTGCTTGTACTTGGGATGCTGCAACGGTAAAGCTTTTTGTAGATGGTGAGGAAGAAGCCTCCGTTGCAAATAACGCTAATGATTTTGCTTGTAGTGCATCAACGTATATAGCAAGGTCTGATACTGGCGCGAGGGGCGGGCTTGGGAATTACACTAACTTTATGGTTTACAACCGGACTCTTTCTCCCGACCAAATAAAACAGCTTTTCAGAGCACCATATGCTTTTATAAAATCGCCTGACCCTTCGTATACTTCTGCCGTAGCAGCAGGTGTAATCAAAACCCTCAACGGTCTTGCATGGGCGAGTGTTAAGACAGTAAACGGATTGGCTGTAGGAAGCGTTAAGACAATAAATGGGGCTGCGGCACAATAAGGAGGAACCATGTTCGACTCAAAGATATTCGTTAACACTCCCACAATATTGAGCATCGGCGGAGGGTGCATCTTCCTTATAGGTCTTGTTGTTACCGGAACCGTAAAGGTAATGACCAAAACCCACATCACAAAAGACGAAGCCTTCGAGTATCTTGTCAGTGAGAAAAACTGTCATCTAGCGCAAGATGCTATCAATGCCGAAATAAAGGGCCTCAAGAGCACCCTCTGCGCCAAGATTAATGGCTTAGACGGCAAGATAGATTTGCTTATAACAATGAAAGATGGAAAATAGGAAATGCTATGTCAGATAGAGGATTGCCAGACAAGAGATTGCACGACCTTACAAGAAAATGGGGTCTTGCGCGCAAGGCGGAAGAGGAAGCCTTTGCTGAAATTTATGCTTATATAGAGCTGGAAAGATGCAAAACCTGTCCATACAGAAAGGAACGCCATGAATAGAGGAAACCTTAGAACGATAGCAAGATCGCTTGTGCCGGGAGCGAAGATAAATACAATAAGTAACTTACGGGTTAACCTTATTATGGAAGCTGGGATATTGGATATAGCTTTGCATTCTAAATGTCTTAAAACAGATAAGAAGTTTACCGTTACAGCCGATCAAGATGAGTACAGCTTATCTAGTGTTATAGGTGATTTTCTTGTGATGAGAAAATCCGGTCTTTGGCATAATGTAGGCACAGCCGCTGCCCCTGACTGGCAAGAGGTTCTCCCCAAAACTCTCAAATGGCTTGATAGGCATAGGCCGTCTTGGAGAGATGAGGACTCGGATGACCCTTACGAGTACGATATTTCGGGCGATATATTGATGATTAATCCAACTCCTGATACGACACTTGCAGACGGCCTTTGGCTTTATTATGCTAGGACACCTACTGTTATGACAAGTGATTCGCAATATCCTTTCACCGGAGCGATTGAGTGGGCTCATCTTTCGGTGTTCGATGAAGCCGTAATTACATTTTTGGAATGGAAATTAGGCAAGGTTGTAGCAAAAGCTCAAGGGACAAGAGTGAGCGTAACAGAGAAAGATTATTTGAGGGTAAGAGCAGAGAGAATAGCGCTGTTTAACCGACGCCCTGATATTAGTGCCCACCGAGATACGCGCCTTCAAGGAAAAAAGTTTAACAGGTGTTAATTTTATGATGATATTTACGATGTTCCAAATCATTAGGAAAAAGTTTAAAATTTTCTATTTTATTATCGTCCTTAATACCATTCCTATGATGCACAACTTCTTTAGGGGTAAGATATCTTCCTATATGTTTTTCCATAACAAGTCTATGTTCCATAACATAGCCATCAATATCAGCAAAAGGATGATTAGGACTATGAATACGGATATAACCTTGTGCATTTTTTCTTCTTCCATTTTTCCATGCAGGATTCTTAGGCCCTTGCTTCGCTTTACTTATATTTTCTTTCGCTTCTTTAGACAATTTTCTTCTTGTAAGATGAATGCCATACATAGGATTGTTTTTACCAGCACACTTACCTTTCAAAGATTTGCTAATCTTTTGTTTGGTTTCTTCAGAGTGCTTGTATCCTTTTCTTGCAGAAGGTTTACCTTTTCCAGGAGATGGTTTTCCAATATTGTTTATCTCCCAACATTTACGAGAACAAAATTTGCCACCATTTCGTTTAATAATAGAAGGATAAACCCAAAAAACTTTTTCACATTTTTGACAAATTCTTTTAATCATAACATCCTCCAAATAAAAAGGGCTTCGTTCTGCGTAGCTTACAAGAAGCGGTTAAACCTCTATACGCATACTAAAAGCCCTTGTTTAGGCATAAAAAATCCACTTCTCGTAAGCATAATAAGTATAGCATGTATTTTTCTCTTTGTCAACATTTCTTACGCTGAACAACAATGGTCGGTCTTAGACTTTTCCCGAGGGTTGAACTCAAAAATTAGTCTGTATAACCTTGAAGATAATGGAGCATCGGAAGTAAAAGGAGTCAGAGTAAACGATCGATATGGGGCTTTATCAAAACGCTCTCCGATGAAATTATCATATTCGGTTGGTTCAAGCGCTGCAATTACAGGCTTACATCGCTACTATAGATCAGATTCTACCCAAAAATTAATAACTACTAGTAGCACATTCATATATGTAGGAGATGATGACGCCGGAACCGTCCAAACTATCGGTACAGGCTTTACAGATGGCTCTCGCTGGACATTTGTCACCTATAATGACGTTTTAATAGGCACCAACGCTGACGAGCAACCCATAAAATACGATGGCAAAACAACCATCACAGCAAATACAAACGGTGCCCGCTCTGCCGGATACGTTGTAGCTGACCTCTGCGCGCCGTTTGTCGAGCTTAATACCGGAACGGTTTTAACCGCCGCGCGCTGGTATAGGTATATGATTACTTTCTATGACGGCACGACCTATGAGTATTCTACGGCTAAGAGCAACCCCATACTCACAGGCGCAGCAGTATATTCTCTTTATCTTACAGGCATACCCCTGGGCCCCTCCGGAACAACAAATAGGTATATATTCAGGACTCCGGCGCATACATCTGTAGCGAATGTTTTGGCCGAAGCAGACGCAGATTACCTTATGGTAAAAGACCTGGCTGATAATACAACTACGGTTTGGGCTGATACTGTAGCTGACGCAGCAGAGCCGGATAGCCCCAACTGGGCAACGGTAGTAGCCGGGACTGACGCGACACCGCCAACGGGTAATTACGGCCTATTACATCAGCAAAGATACTTTCTGTCAGGAGATACAACAGCTACACAGGAATCTTATCTATATTGGTCTGACCCTTATCTTCCTAATTACTTCGACTCTGTTAACGGGATAGAGAAGATCCGGCCTGACGACGGTGATGAAATAACCGGGATAAATGCTCAATTAGGGGTTTTGGCTGTATTCAAGAAAAATTCTATTCAAAACTTTTATACTAATAGCACATCTGACGCAGATTGGTATATAGGCAACTCTTATACTGATGAAGGCTGCATCGCGCCTTATAGCATAGACCTTACGATTAAAGGCATAGCTTACCTGAGCCATAATGGATTATTCCTATTTACAGGACAGAGTTCTCATTTATTCTCAGATGCCGTAATGCCAGAAATTGAAGATATATTAGAAACCGCCATGAATAACGTAGCCGGTATTTATTGGAAGAATGAATATCTATTGGCTTACACGTCGAAGGCTACAGGCGCGGCCGCCAATGATAGAGTTCTTATTTACGATTTTGTGCGCGACGCGTATACAATGGATCACAAGACTATAAACTGCTGGACGGCATTTGACGGAGGAACCGATTTCGGGATATTATACTCAGGCGACTCGAGCACATCTGCGTCTATATATGCGCATGAGAGCGCGCCAAATATTCTTATTAAACGCTATAAGAGCGAGTTCGATGCCGGCACTTTTAATGATGCCCGGTCTCAGGGAACAGAGAACAGTCCTATAATAGAAATGTCATGGGATTGCACGATAGACGGTTGGCTTGCTGAATTGCAGACTAAAAATGCGAGCATAAACACCATAGACGATATAGGAACATATCTGCCTAATGCCATTATAGATCGTCCGGACACAGATGGAACCTGGGTAAGCGAAATATACAGAGTGAATGCTTCTGCTTTTGATAAGCTATATTGGCATGAGAGGCTATCTGTAGGGGATATAACCTGGCAATTAAGGACAGATGATAACGTAGGCTTTAGCAGTCCATCGGCTTACTCTACGGCAGTAAGTATCCCTTCTGGGAGCGACATCTCAAGCATAACAGCAGAAGATTATGTGCAATTTAGAACAAATCTTTCTACTACAGATATTGTTTTTACGCCGGAGCTGTTCTACAAAGATGGCTATTTATTCCAAATGACGTACTCGAAAAAGGGACAATCGACGGAAGGGGCGTATTTATCGAGTTGGTCTGGAGGGTGGGAGGATTTTGGCGTACCCGGGCGCAAGAAGCAGCTTGTTCGTATTAAGGTGTTTTATATAGGAGATTCAGGGACGCTTACTATTGGATATAAGAATGAAGAGGGAGACATAGATACTGAGTTTTCTTTAGACATGTCAATAGTACCTCCATTTGAAACGGTCGAAGAAAATAAATATACTGGCGTTGATGGTGAGAAGATTTTCACTTTCTATTGCCCGAGCAACGAAAACGGCGAAATTCCTGAGAGTGAATTTTGGCAGTTTAGCATAAATGAAACAGGAAACAGGAGTTGGATTATAAGCCGGATCGCCGTGCTTTTTGAATCCAAAAATATATATGACTAGGAAACTATTTTCTATAATATTTTTATTATGCTTTTTAGCAAATCCCTTATTTGCTGCCGTAACCGACTATGAGCAAGACATTATACCTGAAGCGGGAGAGGGCGAGCAACTTGATGCCGTTCTCGTGAATAAAGAGATAAGGAAAACTCACCAGAAGTCAGATGACAATGCTACGAGCATCACAACAAACACAACCAATGTTTCGGCAAACACAACTAATATCGCTATCAACACAACGAATATCACAAATCAAGGGATTGATGGTTGGGTAAACTTTGACGGAACTACGAATACTGCTGGATTTTGCACAATTCAAGACAGTTACAATGTGGTATCTGTTGCGGATAATGGTACTGGTGATTATACAATTACATGGGATACCGATTTTGCAAATGCTAATTATGTTTGCGTTGGGTCTGCCGGATATTTCAATACTACTGAGGCTGTTATAGTAAACTTTGATAATTACGCTGTCGGTTCTGTTGATTTAGAGACAAATAATAACGATGGTGTTAATAGAGATGTTACAGATGTATGTGTTTTTGCCATTGGCGACCAATAGGAGGAACCATGAAGAAGTTACTATATTTACTTTTAATCGGAATGTTAATAACAAGTCAAGCACATGCCGTAAATCTTTGGAAGAAAGGCACAGACGCCGATGTAATTGCCGGGGGTGATAGTCCGGCAGATATAGATACACTCTTAGAGGCATTTTCTTCAGACCCGATTGATAGACTTATGGACGCTTATCGCTCAGACGCAGTATGCTTATATGCCTCTGCTTCAACGCTTACTGTCTCGATTGGGTGCGTAGCGACAGATAGCTCTACTGGCGTCCATAGGATGAGAGAGAACACATCAGCAACTACGGTAACATGGTCGGATATAGACACAGGGGCAGAGGCCTCGTCTACCTATTATTATGTATATGCCATAGCCGATGCGGACGCCACAACCTTCACTATCACGATTTCTACAAGCTCGACTGCCCCCACAGGCGTTACTTATTACAAAAAAATAGGTTGGTTTCACAATGACGCCTCAAGCAATATAATAGAAGTAGGTAATGTAAAAACAGCCGGTACGCCAAACATAGTAAAAATTACCGGCACAGATGATATTAGTATGCTTTCTGCTACCTATGTTGATATGACGGATATGGTGGTGTATTTTGTATCAAGCGGGAGGCCTGTGGTAGTACATTTTGAAGCGCCGGTTTCTACTAATTTTGCTATTACTTCAGTAGGTTTAACGATAGATATTGATGGTACGGATAAAAAAGTAACTTGGGCTGATGCAATAAATGTAGATTTATTGTGGGTAGAAAATTTATCTGCTGGAACGCATACCATAAAAGTTCAATGGAGATATGTGCCTGGTACATCGAGTAATACTAGCTATCAATATGGTTCTACTGTAGGAGCAAGAATTTTAACGGTAAACGAATTATAAGGAGGGGTTGTGAAAAATATTACTTTAGTTATTGGTCTTTGCATGATAGCAGGCTTTGCGTATGCCGACATATCTATTACACAACTTCAATTCGATAACATAGACATATTATATGCGGCGTTAAAAGAGAAAGATGTCAATTTTATCGCGTTGGAAGGCCCTAAAGACGCTATCAAGGTTTATGGCATCAGCGAAGAGGACGCGATCAAGGAGATAGACAAGATAGACCTCGACGCAGAAATAATAGACAAGGAAGATAAGAAGAAGGATAAGAAAAAAGATGACGCTTTAGAGGCGTTAGGCTTAACGAGAGAAGATATAGAAAAAATTAAGGCGTTACCTTAAACGAGATTGCTTTTTAAAAATGTTTTAAGGAAAGGATTGGTTTTTGATAAGCTATGAAACACAGAATGTTCAGTGCGAGTTTCAAATATAAACAAATTTTCGATTCTATCATCATCTCTAGTTTTGTTGATATGATGAACTATCTCATTAGGTTCAAGATAACGCCCAAGCGCTTTTTCGGCAACAATCCTACTTCTTCTGACATAATTTTGTTTTGCAAAAGGATGAGTGGGCTTATAAACCATAATATAGCCATTTGTATTTTTATGTTGACCGCCTTGCCAACGGTGATTATTCTTGCCACTAAGGCGTGCGTTATTTTTGCTTATTTTCTTTTTAGCTTTCTCTGTGTGATGTTTTCCCAGCCAAGCAAGGTTTGGTTTTCCTATTCTTATTATGCTTGCGCAATAACGCGAACAATATCTAGCATGTCCTTTTTTAATAATAGATGGTTTAGCATAAAATATTTTTTCACAAACAAGGCATGTTCTTTTTACCTTCGGGCTTATGCTTGCATAGCATTTCATAGAACAGTACTTGGCTCTATTTTTTCTAAATGGAATAACTTTGAAGCTTTTTTTACAGATAAGGCATATTTTTTCAACTGGCATTTTATTCTCCAAATTAAAAGGCTCCTTTCAGCGGGTTATAGAAAACGGTTAAGTTTTCACGCTTACGGGAGCCTGTTTTTAGACATAAAAAATCCGCTTTCTATAACCAATGCAAGTATAGCATATTTTATTAACTGAGTCAATAAAGAAAAGGAGAAAAAATGGCGCTAAGGGATGTTACCATACCTAAATTTCAAGCTGATCCTTTTTATAAGTCTTCACAAAAAGCTCTTTCCCCTGTAGGGGCTAATTTGCTTCAAGGTGATATACCTGAGTGGCTTCGCCCTATCTCGGAATCTGGCGGAGACGAGTTTGATAAAATGCTCAGTCAAATCCTGGGCGATACTCAAGATAGTGTCTACGGAGCCGGAGCAAGAGCCGGGACGCGCGGCCCACGCCTTGCCGCTACAATGGGCAGGGAAACAGGCCGCATAAGCACAGAGGCGCGCTTTAAGGACTATATGCGTATGCTAGAGGGCCGGAAGTGGCTGTTTGGGCAGGGCAAGGGTATAACCGAAGGCGTAAGAGGTGCAGGCCTTACCGACCAGTCTCAGGTAAATCAGTTTGCTTTAAGCGCTGCTCAGATGTCGCTTAATAAGGAAGGTACGCTAGATAGGGCAAAGGCAAGAAAGAAAGAGCAGGAAGACGCTTTTTGGGCAGAAATTATGTCAGCAGGCATAGGTGCGGCCGGAACGATAGCTGGCTTTGCTATTGGAGGGCCAGTAGGAGGAGCTTTTGGAGGACAACTAGGTAGTGCTGGAAAGATAGGCGGTGGTGGTGGGAAAGCCGGGGCAGAGTCTTTAATCATGGGAAATATGTTTGGATGATATACCAACTAGCTTTAACTAAAGGAGAATAATTATGCCAAATCCACTAGCAATAGCGGCCGGCGCCGCCCAAG